>PDYJ01003348.1_pt1 | contig 10755 bp, 9 predicted proteins | sample 1430841 | NCBI WGS metagenome assembly PDYJ01 (sample SAMN07237672, study PRJNA390542) | Gut metagenome, whole genome shotgun sequencing project. | isolation source: fecal pellets | host: Mus musculus | place: USA: New York, NY | collected 2016-10 | reverse complement strand
TGCGTGCCCACCCCCGGCGAGCTCACCGACATCGACCGTCAGCTCTTTGCCGACGCCCGCGCCGCCGGCGAGGCCATCACCTCGTCGATCGAAAACTTCCACTTCCGCGAAGCTCTCAAAAACGCCATGGAGCTGGCGCGCCTCGGCAACCGCTATCTGCAGGAGACTGAGCCCTGGAAGGTGGCCAAGACCGACCCTGCGCGTGTCGACACCTTACTTTGGGCAGCCCTCGAGCTCTGCGCCTCGATAGCCGTGGCCTTCACTCCCTTCACACCCTTTGCCGCCGGCCGCCTCGCCGCCATGCTCGGCATGGGCTCCATGGACTGGGAGATGATAGGCAGCGACTCCATCCTCGCTCCCGGACAATCCATCGGGCAGCCCGAACTCCTCTTCGACAAGATCAGCGACGAAGAGATCGCCGCCCAGACCGATCGGCTGGAGCGCATCAAGAAGGAAAACGTAATCAAAAACTTCAAAGCCGAGCCCCAGGCGCCCGATGTTGACTTCGACACATTCTGTCGCTCCGACATCCGTGTAGGCACCGTGCTGGAGTGCAGCAAGGTGAAAAAGGCCGACAAGCTGCTCCGGTTCCTTATCGACGACGGCATGGAGACCCGCACCATAGTGAGCGGCATAGCCAAGTATTACAACCCTGAGGATCTGATAGGCAAGCAGGTGTGCTTCATTGCCAACCTCCCGCCGCGCAACCTCAAGGGAATCGAAAGCCGGGGCATGATCCTCTCGGCCGAAAACGCCGACGGCACCCTCACCGTCATCGGCCCGACAGCACCGGTAGTGCCCGGAGCTCAGGTAAAATGAGCGCCGCCTACACCCGGCCGCAGGATCGCGTGCCGCGTATCCTCCTTATCTACACAGGGGGTACGATAGGAATGATCGAAGACTCGGTGAGCGGCGCCCTGCGCCCCTTCGACTTCTCCCACCTCATCGACAATGTGCCCAAGCTCGAAAAGCTGGGCTACGACATCGAAAACATCTCGTTTGAGCCTCCTATCGACTCAAGCGACATGAATCCCACGCGCTGGAAGGAGATAGCCCAGCTGATAGCCGAACGCTACAACGGCTACGACGGATTTGTACTCCTCCACGGCACCGACACCATGGCCTACACGGCATCGGCGCTCTCATTTATGCTCGAAGGACTGCGCAAGCCGGTGATCATCACCGGCTCGCAGCTCCCCATAGGCGAGGTGCGTACCGACGGTGAGGAAAATCTTATCACCGCTGTGCAGATCGCAGCGGCCACCGACACCTCAGGGATGCCGCTGGTGCAGGAGGTGGCAATATTGTTTGAAGACTATCTGTGGCGCGGCAACCGCGCCACCAAGATGAGCGCCGACAACTTCAACGCCTTCAAGAGCAACAACTTCTCGCCGCTGGCCAAGATAGGTCTCGACATACACTTCAATCCCGATGCCCTCTATCGTCCGGCCCCGGGAGTGCCATTCTCGCCCCGCTACAATCTCGACACCGGAGTGATGTTTGTCGATCTGTTCCCGGGTCTGCGCATCTCCACCCTCAACCATCTGCTCTCCACCCCCGGCATCAAGGGGATAGTGATGCGCACCTATGGAGCCGGAAATGCCCCCACCAACGACGATTTTATCGATGCAATACGCAGCGCCGTCGACAACGGTCTGGTGATAGTCAACGTCACACAGTGTGTCAACGGCGGTGTCAATACCCGCTACGAGGCGGGTGATAAACTGGCATCGGCCGGAGTGACCTCAGGTCGCGACTCCACTGCCGAGGCGGCCATAACCAAGATGATGTATCTCTTTGGCCAGGGGCTGAGCCCCGAGGCGGTGAGGTATCAGTTTGACCTCCCGCTGCGCGGCGAGATAAGCTGACGCCGGCATCTCAGCGTCCGGTGCCCCAGGCACCTATCATACCATCGACATTCTGGCCGTCGGGCGACAGCACCGGCGCAAATTCCGACGCCATTGCCTCACCTTCGGCAGGGCTCCCTTCCTTGACATGATAGTCGAATATATAGCGGGAGCGGTCGAGAAGATAGAGAGGATCGGTGTCCCAGAGGCAACGCACAAAATTATCGTCGTCGGTACCGCTGCTCTTGAGTATGCATCTGGCAAAAGTAACATCCATGTCCTTGAGCGACACCTTAGCCAGATCGTCGCCTAATCCGTAGATTATCGTATTGGTAAACCGCGCCTTGAGCTGTGATGGTGTACCCTGACGGAGATCCATCTGTATGGCCGGTCCACCTATGACGCTGAACAGATAGTGGTTGGCCACCGTGCAGTGGTCAAACCTATATGAGCCACCGCTGAGAGCTATCACGCCGTCGCCCCCCTCGGCTATCTCGCATCCGGCGGCTGTGACTTCAGCAGCCACGGCTAAGAGCGGATACGACGCGGCATTGCGCAGGATGGCACCGCGCATATCAAGAGTGGCGAGCGAGTCGAGCATCACGCCATAGGCCGAGTTGCGCACTGTGGTGAAATGCAGCATATTGCCTGTTGAACCGGCAGCGAAACGGAGGCCGCCCCACTGATTCGACATTATATCGTAGGGGATCGATGCCACGACCGAACCGGTGCGGTCGCCGGTCATATCTATCCGTCGGTCGGGGCTACCGAGGGCCACAAGCGTCCCTCTCACCGTCATTGTTGCCTTGTCGTGGAACAGCAGCCTGACGCCCGGTTCAAGGGTAAGGGTGGCCCCAGACATGACTACGAGCGAGTCGGTCACACCTATAGGATATTCGGCAGTGAAAGTGGTGTCGCTCGTGATCACCGCTGCTTTAAGCCGTTTCAAGTCGCAAGCGTCGGCTGTAACGGCCACAGTGGAGATCTGCCCATTGACCAGAAAGTCGATATGCGATGTGACGGCCACACTCTGTGGAACTCCTGTCGGGGGCAATGTAGCCTCGACAAACACGAAAATTGAATCGTTTGGGCGCACCTCCACATCAGTGATCTCCCGACCTGCAGTGCCGTCGACATTGAGACGGAACGCATTGTAGGGATCGTCGCGGAAAGATACGCGGCTGAGATTAAGAATCTTGTCGTGGGGGTTATAGACTGTGAAACGGCAGGTGGGCGAAGGTGTATCGGTCCAGACCGTACCGAGCTTGAGAGTGTCGGTAGAAAACTGCGGGCGATCTGATGGCGAAGTTGTGACTCCGTCTTCGATACACGACTGCAGAAGAGTGAAGGCTGCTATGGCCATGCAGAGGAAAAAGAGTGTAGGTCTCATACACTCTTCAACGGACAGCGGGGCTGTTTATTGCCCTCAACGTCTGAGAGCAGCAGCGGCGCGGAGGCTGATTGAGCCGAGCATGACCCTGATGCGTGCATTGAGGAGCGAAATGCCCTCATGATTGGCGATCTCGCGGAAGCGGTAGCCTGCGGCACGCATAGTCACAGCCTTGTGGTAACGGCCATCAAGAATAGCATTGAAATAATCGTGAATACGGTCTACACTCTCTGCACCCTCCGGCTTCTCATCGAAGGCATCGGCGGTGGCCACCGACTGCGGCAGACGATAGGGACGTGAGCACACTTCTATGCGGCGGCGTGTGGCCCGCGAGCTGTAAGTAGTGTCGAAAATACGCTTCATGGCTTCGAAGAGCCCTTCGCGTGTCTTATATGCCTCCGATTCCGACATTGCAATGATGGTGGTGTCGCGGAGCAGACTATAGGCATCAGTGCGGTTGCCCGTGAGGGTGTAGGCAAGATTGAGGAGAGGAGCCTGTAACTCCATTACGATAGGTTGTGTGTTGGGATTCATAGTAGCAGGAGTCATGTTTCAATGCGGGTTTAGAGGAATTTTTGATATTGCAAAATTACTCCCCCGCAAGTAGATGGGAAAAGAATAAGTGTCAACAAATGTTAATTTTGTTACCACCATATTACAACTCAATGTCTACAGTGTGACACTTAGCATTCTTTCAACCCATCAGATCGCTGAAACTCAACCCCTCGAAAGATTTTATCACCATATCGGCCAGCGGCTCTATACGCTCGCGTGGAAAAGTGGTGGCAAGCCCAATCACCCTAGCGCCCGAAGCGCGTCCGGCCTGGAGGCCCTGGATCGAATCCTCAAACACGAGGCAATCGGCAGGATCTACCCCCACTGCGGCGGCGGCCTTGAGATAGCCCTCCGGATCGGGTTTGGAGCGGCTCACCATCGACCCGTTGATGATAACATCAAAGAAAGAGGCAAATCCTGGATGCTGCCCGAAGAGATAGTCCATCTTGACGCTGTCACTGCTTGTCACTATGGCAGTAGAGATCCCCTCGGCCCTGAGCGAGCTCAGAAAATCGTAGACACCTGGCATCACAGGATATACCATCGTGTGCTCGAAATCGTGGATGGCCTTCACCACAGCAGGTCGCAACTCCTCAGGATAATTGCCGAGGATGCGAGTGAGGGTCATACCCTTGATATTGACAGCATAGTCGGGATCGCCGGTGGGGAAACGGTGTTCCATTTCCGACCAGAAAGCAGTGTAGAGCGACTCACTGTCGATCAGCACACCATCGAGATCAAATAAAGCGCCAAAACGTTTCATATATATAATTCAGGATTGGATTTATGCCGCAAAATTACTCAAAATGAAGTAACTTTGCAATCATCATCAGATATGTCGCACACCAACTCACCCGCAGCCGCCGGCAATAAATCGCCGCTCTCGCTTGGCACCCAGTCAATCACCAAGCTCCTCATCCAATATTCAGTACCGGCCATCATAGCCAGCGTGGCCACGAGCCTCTACAATATCATCGACTCGATCTTCATCGGTCGCGGCGTAGGGGCCATGGCGATCGCAGGCCTGGCCATCACCTTCCCGCTGATGAATCTGCTCATAGCCTTCTGCACTCTGGTGGCAGTGGGTGGAGCCACTATATCGTCGATTTTTATGGGCCAGAAATCACTTGACAGAGCCACCGACGTGGTCAACAATGTGATGTCGCTATGCCTGATCCATGCGGTGGTTTTCGGCACTCTCTCCTATGTTTTTCTCGATGAGATCCTGCTGTTTTTCGGCGCCACCGCCGAGACCATCCCCTATGCCCGTGAGTTCATGCAGGTGATACTTCTCGGCACTCCGGTATCGTATATCTTCATCGGACTCAACAACCTTATGCGCGCCACCGGCTATCCGCGCAAGGCCATGGTGTCGGCCCTCCTGTCGGTGGGAGCCAATGTGGTGCTCGCCCCGATATTCATATTTCATTTCGACTGGGGAATACGTGGCGCCGCCCTTGCCACGATTTGCAGTCAGGGTGTGGCTTGCGTGTGGGTGGTGTGGCATTTCATGAGCCGCTCCTCATTTATCCACTTCGAGCTGCGGCGCCGATGGTTTACCCCCTCTATCATCAAGCGCATCTATGCCATAGGCATGTCGCCGTTTCTCATGAACATATGTGCCTGCGTAGTGGTGGTGTTTATCAACAAGGCCCTTCTCGACTACGGTGCTGAAGCGGGCAATCTGGCAGTCGGAGCCTACGGCATTGTCAACCGCACCACCATGTTTTTCGTCATGATAGTATTTGGCGTAACGCAGGGCATGCAGCCTATCCTCGGCTTCAACTATGGTGCCCGCCAATGGTCCCGCGTGAAGAGCACCCTGCGCATAGGCATCTTGCTCGGCTTAGGGGTGACAACCGCAGGGTGGCTGGTGACAGAGCTGCTGCCCGACACAGTGACAGCTCTGTTTACCACAGATCCGACCCTTATCGAGATAGCGCGCACCGGCTTCCGGATCTACTTCATAGCCTTCCCGGTGGTGGGCGCCCAGATAGTGATCCAAAACTACTTCCAGAGCGTCGGCCATCCTAAGATCTCGATATTCCTTTCCCTAACCCGCCAGCTTATTTTTCTCATCCCGCTTCTCCTTATACTCCCCCGCTACTGGGGCATCGAGGGTGTGTGGGCTTCCATGACAGGCTCCGACATCCTTGCCGCGATTCTGGCCATAGTGACTGTGATAATAAGCATACGCCGCGAAAACATCAGGATGGGCGCCACTACTGCCTCACCCTCTATTACCGAATAATGAATCTACGCACCAATCCTCAGACCGCAGCCACGCCCGGGATGCTCAAAGCGGCGGTGGCCCGCGAAGCCGGCGTGAAGCCCGGCGATATAGAATCCGTGACCATACGCCGCCGCTCCATCGACGCGCGCCAGCGCAACATCATGGTCAATCTCACCCTCGACGTGAAGATAGCCGGTCGGCCATGCGAGGCTGCCCCGTCTCCATCGCCCCTGCCAATGCCGACGCTACCGCCCGATGCCCCGGAAGCAGTAGTGGTGGGCGCCGGTCCGGCAGGCCTTTTTGCCGCTGCCGCCTTGATAGGTCATGGCATAAGACCCATCCTGCTTGAGAGAGGCAAGGATGTAGACTCCCGGCGTCTTGATGTGGCGCAGATTGCGCGCACTCAGGAGATAGATCCCGAGAGCAACTATTGCTTTGGCGAGGGTGGTGCCGGTGCGTTTTCCGACGGCAAACTCTACACCCGCTCCAAGAAGCGCGGGCCGGTCGACACCGTGCTTGCAACCTTTGTGGATTGCGGCGCCGATCCCGACATTCTGGTCGATGCCCATCCGCATATAGGCACCGACCGCCTCCCCTATATCATACGCACCCTGCGCGAGAAGATCCGCTCGGCAGGGGGCGAAGTGAGATTTTCCACCCGTGTCGACAGCCTCATCTTAGCCACTGGCCCCGATGGAGGCCGCCGCTGCGAGGGTGTAGTTACTCAGGAGGGGGAGGAGCTGCGCGGCCCCGTGATCCTTGCCACCGGCCATTCGGCCCGCGATGTGTATGAATTTCTGGATCGTCAGGGGGTGGAGCTGAAAGCCAAAGGTATAGCCGTGGGTTGCCGCGTGGAGCATCCACAGACCCTTATCGACTCGATATTCTACCACAATCCCAAGGGGCGCGGGCCCTATCTTCCACCTGCCGAGTATTCGCTGCTTACCCGCGTGGACGGACGGGCTGTATATTCATTCTGTATGTGCCCAGGCGGTGTAGTGATACCCGCTTCTTCAGGTCCGGGACTACTTGTGGTCAACGGCATGAGCCCGGCACGCCGAGGCTCGCGCTGGGCCAATACCGGCATGGTGGTGGAGGTGTTACCCGACGATGTGGAGGGCGATTCCCCCCTGCGCATGATCGACTATCAAGAGCGCATAGAGCGTCGTCTGAGCGAAGCAGTCGGAGGCACACAGCATGCACCGGCTCAGCGTGTGCCCGACTTTGTGGCCGGCCGCATCTCAACCGATCTGCCCCCGTCGAGCTACCCTCCGGGTGTTGTGGCCATGAGGCTCGACAAACTGCTGCCCGGCCCCATATCCCGACGTCTCAAAGGCGGCTTGCAGGAATTCGGGCGCAAATACAAGGGCTATGCGGGAACGGAAGGACTCATGATAGGGTGTGAGACCCGCACCTCAAGTCCCGTCACGATAGTGCGCGACCCTGAGTCGCTATGCCACACCTCAGTGGCCTCCCTCTACCCCTGCGGTGAGGGAGCCGGCTATGCGGGCGGCATAGTAAGCGCGGCCATCGACGGTATCCGGGCCGCAGCCGCAGTGGCCGCAGCCTTGTGAGTCATCTGTGCCGAGACTCGGTTACAGCAATTTTTTCAGTTCATCCATATCGGGGAGGGCATCCTTCAATGCCTCCGGTGCTTCTTTGGTTGTGGTGTATGTTGCCACGCCCATCGGTTTGTCGTAGTCCTGCATCACATATTCCACAAAGCTACGATTTGCCTCCTTGCAGAGAACGATGCCTATCGAGGGGTTCTCATGAGGTTTCTTCACCTTGTCATCAAGGATTCGGAGATATGTCATCAGTTGGGCAAGATAACCGGGCTTGAATTTTCCGGTTTTCAATTCAACGACAACGAGCGCATTTATTTCGCGGTTGAAGAACAGCAGATCCGGGAAAAAATCTTCCGAGTAGATTTCAAGATGATACTGGTTTCCGACAAAAGCGAAGTCTTTGCCAAACTCCATTATGAACTTCTTGATGTTGTGGATGATCTGCTTTTCAACCACACGCTCGTCAATGTCCTCCTTATCTCTTTCGCCGATCTCCTCGGTATTGATGAAGTCCAGAATATAAGAGTCCTTAAATGCGAGGACAGCCTTACGAGCCATTGCTTCGTCATTAAGCACCACGCCAAAATTATTAGGCAGATTAGCGAGCTTCCCAAAATCATCGTTCTTGATGATTTGCGCCAATGCTTTGGCTGACAGCTTTTCTTCAGCACAACGGTGGATATAGTAATATCTGGCCTTTGTGTCTTTTACGCCGCTGAATATATGTATGTGGTGGGTGAAAGGGACCTTGAAAAAGTCTTCGACCGGAAATTCTGCCGGATCCGGTATTCGTAATTCCCGAAATATATCTATCTTATCATCAGCTGATTGCAATTCGGTAATCGCGATTACCGAATTATCTGACGTGAACTTTATTTCTTCAGCGGTGTCAGCATCAGTATCAAAAATCTGCCATTCCTCGTAAAACTGACGCATCTTTTTGAGGCTCTCAGCTGAGTAGCCGCGCATTCCGGGCAGCAATTTATATAATTGCTCACTGATTCGTCCTAATGCGCCTGTCCCCCAAAAGCCGGCGCGCGTATTTCTGGCAACATATTTACCAATCCAGTAATATGTCGCGAGTTGAATCCGATTTACACCCTTCAAGGCCTCATATTGGCCTTGAAGTATAGCCGATTTTATAACCTCGGCTGCGTGATTGTATCGTCTTGTTACCTCTTGATTCTGTTCCATGTGCGAATATACGACTTATTTTTTAACGGCTAACAAAATCGGGTGGCCATTTAAGACCACCCGATGCTGAAAGCGTCTTTTTTGAGACGCAATGATCATTATGCTTGTCCCGCAGGACTTGTGACTGACTTACTTGGTCGAAGTGCCTTTGTCGTAGGTGTTGACCGACGTGCCTGCCGGGGTAGCATGAAGAAGCGGGTATAGGCATATCCACCGAGATCAAACAGCTCTGCATCGGCAGTGATGCGTCGCTGGAAGTCGGGCCAGTTTTTGAGTTCGGCGGGAGTCCACCCGGCCTCGGCTATAGCCAGAAGTCTCGGGAGAGCAAGATATTCGAGATATTCGGGATCCGACACATGCTCGGTCCAGAAGGTTCCCTGCACTCCGCGGAGCAGCGAGTCGGAGCCGGGAGCGGCAGTTGAGAAGGGCACAGTGGTGTAGGTGCGGCGCACGTCATCGACACCATATCCGGCGCCGGGAGGCTCGTTGGCACCCTGGGTGCGGTTGATATAATAAGGGCCCCAAGGGGTATAGATGGCGTTTAGTCCGAGGGTTGTGGCCTCATTGACGGCGCGGTCGGCTCCTACCCAGCACATGATGGTAGGGTTGATGTCGCGGATAAGATCGCGGTCGGAGCCGTCGGCGGTGAGTGCCTCATTCCATACGAGGAGCTCGCGGCCATTGCTCTTGATAAAGTCGGCCATCTCACGGGTGAAGCGGCTCTGGAGCTGACGGTAGGACGACAGATTTTCATTGTCGACCACAGCCTGACAGGCTGCGTTGGCCTCCCATGCGGTGGTGGGACATTCATCGCCACCTATATGAATATAGCGCGAGGGAAATATCTCCATCACTTCGGCAAGTATATCCTTTGCAAACTCAACAGCCTTTGGGTCAGCCACATTGAGCACATCGGAGGAGATGCCACCGTCGCTCCACACCTCGCGCTTGGCGGCAGGGTCGGTGCTGAACTCGGGATAGGCGCAGAGAGCTGCACGAAATGGCCGGGCATATCAATCTCGGGGATCACCTCGATATGACGTTTGGCGGCATAGTCGACTATGTCGCGGAGTTCATCCTTGGTGTAGAAAAACGGGCCGTAAGGCTCGTTGACCCATGTCTGGGTCTTGGCGTGCATATCGGTGAGGCGCACCTTGGGTGCGGTGCGCCAAACAGAGTGAGCTTAGGATACTTGTCGATCTGTACGCGCCAGCCCTGATCGTCGGTGAGGTGGAAATGAAACTTGTTGAGCTTATAGTAGCTCATCATGTCGAGCATCTTCTTCACCTCGTCGACAGTGAAGAAGTGGCGGCTCACATCGAGCATGAATCCGCGATAGCCGAAATGTGGCTGATCGGCAATGGCGAGGCACGGAAGGGAATAGCTGCGTGTAGAGGCTGCGATCTTGCCGAGCACCACCTCAGGCCCGAGGAGCTTCTTAACGGTCTGGAAGGCATAGAACAGCCCGGCGGTGCCGAGGCTCCGATGCGGATGCCTGAAGCGGTGACATCGAGAGTATAGCCTTCGGGGGCGATTGCCGGGTCGAAGGCCACAACCAATGGGGGCTTTGGCGCTTCCGGTGGTCTTGACCTTGAGGCCGGTCGAGAGATTGAGATCCTTGACAAACGCTGCCACTTCGGCTTTCATGGCCTTGTCGAGTCCTTTGACGCTGATCTTCATCCCCGCAGGCAAAGTGAAGCTACCCTCACCGGCCACAAGGGATGCTGGCCGGGGGGTGAGATTAAAAAAAGGGCCTTCGGGGAGCGGAGCGGCAGTAAACGACAGTTCGGTGGCAGGAGCCTCGGGGATGTAGCTGTAGCGTCCGCCGGTGATCTCCTCTATGGGGAGGCGCTTATAAACGATGGAGTAGGGATGACCCGCTTTAGTTATCTCCTCATAGAGGAAAACCTATGGCTCCGTCGGCCTGCTGGATCATGGTGGAGTAGGCCGAGAGAGTGTCGCTTACCT
>PDYJ01000047.1_pt1 | contig 10758 bp, 12 predicted proteins | sample 1430841 | NCBI WGS metagenome assembly PDYJ01 (sample SAMN07237672, study PRJNA390542) | Gut metagenome, whole genome shotgun sequencing project. | isolation source: fecal pellets | host: Mus musculus | place: USA: New York, NY | collected 2016-10 | reverse complement strand
TTGTGTAGGATAGGAATCCGGCAGTTTGCCGGAGGAATCAAAACAGGAGGTATTGACAATGGCTTACGAAAAAGGTAACAGACCAGATTCTCCAATGAAGAGAAGAGGCGGACGCAGAAGAAAGAAAGTTTGTGTATTCTGTGGAAAAGAGAATAATGAAATCGATTATAAAGACGTAGCAAAATTAAAGAAATATGTATCTGAAAGAGGAAAAATTCTTCCTAGAAGAATTACAGGAAACTGTGCAAAACATCAGAGAGCTCTTACAGTAGCAATCAAAAGAGCAAGACATATTGCTTTGATGCCATACGTTCAGGATTAATCAAAATATAAGGCTGATTCTTAGGGTAGTCCCTTTGAGTCAGCCTTTTTTTTATGATATAGGATTAGGGTGTCAAAAGGTCATTGACCTTTGATACAAATTTGTACCTTGAAAATTTAACACGATATATCAATCCATCCGAACATTTGGTAAAATATAAATATCAAATTTTGAGGTGATTCACATGGCTTTTGTATCAAATAATAGTCAACAAATGTCGTTGACTGACAACACATTTAATCTGACAGAAAGGGAACGTAAGTTTTTGGAAAAATCATGGGCAAAAACTTTTGCGGATAGGATTTTTCCTGCCATAAACGAAGATATATTTTCTGTATTGTATAGCAATAAAGCTTCCCGTCCAAATACTCCCGTAAATGTAATCGTTGGTGCATTGATTCTCAAAGAAGCACTTGGTGATAGTGATGATGAACTTGTTCAGGCTCTAATGTTTGATATACGGTATCAGTATGCGCTTCATACAACTAGTTTTGAAGAACAGCCCTTGAGCGACAGGACTCTGAGTAGATTTCGTGCAAGATGCCTTGCTTATGAAACAGAAACCGGTATTGACTTGATTCATACATGTGTTACTTCTTTAGCCAAAGAAATATCTGAATTTATGGGTCTTACCCCTTCTATGCAGAGAATGGACAGTATGATGATCGCGGCAAATATCCGAAATCTTTCACTATTAGAGCTTTTCTATACTTGTACTGCAAATTTAGCAAAAGTTATGGTTAGTAGAGGGATTACTCTACCAGAAAAGCAAAAACATTATGTGGAAAAAGATGATTACAATGCATTTACCTATCACCAGCGTGAACTGGATGCCAACGAAAGAACAATTGTTGTAATGCATGATGCCGAAAAGCTTCTGGAACTATGTGAAGGATATTTTGATGATACCAGCGAATATCAACTGTTGATACGTTTACTCAAAGAACAAACTATCTTCAATGACGATGGAACCCGCAGATTGCGTAAAAAAAAGGAAAAAGAAAATCCATCAAAGGTGTTGTTAAATCCATCTGATCCGGAAGCCACTTTTCGAAGAAAAGCAGGAGGTAAACATTTAGGATACGTAGCAAATCTCACAGAAACCGTAGGGGAAAACAAAAGCTTGATTACCGATTATGCATACGAACAAAACATATACGGAGACAGCCAATTCATGAAAGATCATTTAGCTAAGGAACCGATATACGAACAGGAAGTATTACTGATTGCTGACGGTGCTTACGGCAGCGAGGTTAATGTTGCCGAAGCTGCTAAACATGGCATCCGGTTAATCACTACGAATTTTACCGGGATAAAACCAGCTGATATTTTTGCAGAGTTTATTTTTAGTGAAGATGGGCATGAACTGTTGGAGTGTATCAATCATAAAAAGCCATATCAGTGCCGCTATGATGAGCACAATGATCGTTGTGATGCATTGTTTAAAAAATGTGACTGTGCAGACTGTCCATACCTGGCAGAATGCAAACCACGTTTACGCCTAAACAATGCGCTAAAAGAGCTATCTTGGAAAGCAGTCAATCGAGCAAAACAACTTCGTTTTATGAAAACAGAAGACTTCAAGCAGTATGCGCATTTCCGAAATGGAGTAGAATCATTACCGTCACTGCTTCGCAGAAAATATCACGTAGATAAAATCCCGACACATGGTAAAAAACAGACTCGTTTACATTTCGGATTCAAAATCGCAGCTCTGAATTTTCAAAAGCTATTGGATTATGAAAATAGTTTGGTTTATTGTGCCTCTGAAAAAGAGATAGCATAACTAATCATCAAAAAATCAAGTTCACTTTCTGTTAATGGTTCTAAATTTAATATTTTCAAACCAATTCGTGTTAAATTTTCAAGGTACAAACAAAATCAGATATTTATTAATGTGTCTTTTGACACCCTAATCGATATAGGAAAGTTCGTACTTTCCTATATCACAAAACGCTCCGCGGGATGCGCTCCGCGGCATACAATGAAGTTGTCGTATGCGACCGCCGCAGGCGCAAGAATGTGCGAAGCACATTCTGTGTTCCTAATATAGGAAAATTTGTACTTTCCTATATCATAAGTTTATCTAACGTATGTGGCGTTTTCTATACTGGAGAGGTGTTTCTCCGGTATTTTTTTTGAATGCCTGTGAAAAGTAGTTCTGAGAAGAAAAACCAGTGGATTGTGCAACCTGAGAGACACTCAGGTCGGTACTTTTGAGGAGCTCCTTGCTATGTATGATTCTTCGTTCCAGAAGATAGTTGATCGGAGCGATACCGTAGGTTTTGGCAAACATATGTGAAAAGTAAAATTTGTCCCAGTGAGCCAGTTTTGCCAAACCATCTAAGGTAAGTGTGTCTTGATAATGGGAATCGATATAGGACTTAATGGTTTCGCATTCTGTTGGAACGTTCGTATTGCAATGGAATGTGAGAGCACAATCAGTCATTTTTTTTATCTTCCGCAGCAGAATAGATAGATAGCTGCGTAAGATATTTTCTTCGAATTCATCTTTCTGTTTTATTTCTTCCAGCATCAGATTTAAAAGAGGAAGAAATGGATAGTGTTTCGATACATTATTGTAAATACAGAATCCATTCTGAGTAGCAAAATCAAATTTCATATTATCGATGCCAAGTACGATATAAGATAATTTGTGGTCGGCGGAGGACGTTTCGGTATGTTTAACATTAGGGTTGATGATGAGAATATCATCTGTTTTCAGAGGATATTTTTGTTCATCAACTTGTAAAGAACCGATTCCGTCCATAATATAAAAAATTTCTGCAAAACTATGGGAATGGAACATACTTTTCCAATCTTTTTTCATACATAGAAGAAGATATATATAAAAGTTGTTCCGACGCAGGAAACGTTGACGGTTCGGTTAAAGTGTAACATATATTAGACATAGGACAAATCCTTTCCTGATTTTATTTAAGAACATAGAAATTTTAACATTAAATCATGAAAAAGACAAGATATATAATATTGCTAACAAAAAAGACGTTGCGTAATAAGTGCAATTTTACTATATTTAAAGAAAGGGTTAAATATTTTTTTGTGCAAAGGAGAGACACATATGAGTAATGATAGCAGAATTGGCAGAGTGACGATACCGACGGATGTGGACGTAGTACCGGAGACTCTCGAACTTGTAAAAAGATGGGGAGCAGATGCTATTCGTGACTGTGACGGAACAGATTATCCGGAAGAATTACGTCATGTAGATGCAAAAGTATATTCTACATATTATACAACAAGAAAAGATAATGAATGGGCGAAGGCGAATCCGGATGAGATTCAGCAGATGTATATCATGACTTCGTTCCACAATGCAGTATCAGATGAACTTTCTATTCATTTGATGGATCATTTATATCCGGATATGCTGAAAGTGAATTCCAATGATGATATTACAAGATGGTGGGAAGTTATTGACCGTACTACAGGAGAGATTGTTCCGGTATCTGACTGGGATTATAGTGATGAGACCGGTGATGTAACTATTCATAATGCAGTACCATTCCATGATTATACAGTAAGTTTTCTTGCTTATATTATGTGGGATCCGGTACATATGTACAATGCAGTAGTAAACGACTGGAAAGATGTGGAGAAGCAGATTACCTTTGATGTTCGTCAGCCAAAGACGAAGGAATTTACAATGCGCCGTCTTCGTAAATATATTGAGGACAATCCGCATATAGATGTAATTCGTTATACAACATTTTTCCATCAGTTTACGCTTATATTTGATGAACTTGCAAGAGAGAAGTATGTAGACTGGTATGGATATTCCGCATCTGTAAGTCCATATATTTTAGAACAGTTTGAAAAAGAGGTTGGATATAAATTTAGGCCGGAATTCATTATCGATCAGGGTTACTTAAATAATCAGTATCGTATTATTTCTAAGGAATTCAAGGACTTCCAGCAGTTCCAGAGAAGAGAAGTTACCAAACTTGCAAAAGAGATGGTAGACCTTACTCATGAGCTTGGAAAAGAAGCGATGATGTTCCTTGGCGACCATTGGATCGGTATGGAGCCATTCCTTGACGAATTTAAGAATGTAGGCTTGGACGCAGTTGTAGGAAGTGTTGGAAATGGAGCTACACTTCGTCTGATCAGTGATATCCCGGGCGTGAAATATACAGAAGGACGTCTTTTGCCATATTTCTTCCCGGATACATTCCATGAAGATGGAGATCCGGTAAAAGAAGCAAAGATTAACTGGGTAACCGCACGTCGTGCAATCCTTAGAAAGCCAATCGACAGAATAGGATACGGCGGATATTTAAAGCTTGCAATACAGTTCCCGGAATTTATTGATTATGTAGAAAGCGTATGTCAAGAATTCCGTACCTTATATGAAAACATCAAAGGCACAACACCATACTGTATCAAGAAGGTAGCGGTATTGAATACATGGGGTAAAATGAGAGCATGGGGAAATCACATGGTTCATCATGCGTTATATCAAAAACAAAACTACTCTTATGCAGGAATTATAGAGACGCTTTCCGGCGCTCCGTTTGATGTTCGCTTTATTAATTTTGATGACATCAGAGCTACTCCGGAAATCTTAGATGATATTGATGTAATTATCAATGTAGGTGATGCATATACATCTCACAGTGGAGGAGAGAACTGGATCGACGAGAAAGTTATCACAGCAATTAAGAAATTCATCTACAACGGAGGCGGGTTCATCGGTGTTGGCGAACCATCTGCATGTCAGTGGGAAGGACGTTACTTCCAGCTTGCCAATGTACTTGGTGTGGAAAAAGAGAACGGCTTTAATTTAGGCACAGATAAATACAACTGGGATGAGCACGATCATTTCATTATGGAAGATTGTACAAAACCAATCGACTTTGGCGAAGGTAAGAAAAATATCTTTGCACTGGAAGGAACTACGATTTTAAAACAGATTGATAAAGAAGTACAGCTTGCCGTAAATGAATTTGGCGAAGGAAGAACTGTTTATATCAGCGGTCTTCCATACAGTTTCGAGAACAGCCGGCTTTTGTACCGCGCGATTCTTTGGTCTGCACATGATGAGAATGAACTGCACAAATGGTACAGCACGAACTTCAACGTAGAAGTACATGCTTATGTGAAAAATGGAAAATACTGCGTTGTTAATAACACATATGAACCACAGAGTACAACCGTATACAAAGGGGACGGAACAAAATTTGATGTGGATCTTGAGGCAAACGGAATTCTCTGGTATGAAATCTAGTATTATGAACAAAAGATGATATGGTTTTCGACAAAAAAACCACAAATATTCACATGATTTCTGGGTGAAAAACAAGATATATAAGAATTAGCGCAAAATATATATAGAAAAAACAACAGTAATGAGCTAAGATATATATCAAAGAGTGAACATAATCAACAATAATAAGGAGGTAAAAGATTATGAAAATGAAAAAGATTATCGCACTTTTGTTATCAGCAACTATGGTAGCTTCTATGGCGGTAGGTTGTGGTAAAAAAAGAGGGTGGCGATAAGCCGGCGGGCAATGGAGACAATGAAAAGGTATTGAAGCTTGCAGCATTTGAAGGCGGTAATGGAAAAGTAATCTGGGAAAAAATCGCTAAGGCTTACGAAGAAGAGACAGGGGTTAAAGTTGAACTTCAGACTTCTTCACAGCTTGACAAAGACCTTACAAAGAGTTTCCAGAACGGAGATATCCCGGATGTTGTTTATTACAACTTAGGACAGCCAAGCGGTTTCACAGAGACAATGTTAAAGGAAGGCGCTGTAGCTGATATTTCAGATGTATTTGATGATGAATTAAAAGGAAAATTAGTAGAGGGTATCACAGAAGGTGCTGACGCAGCTCCATATGGTGATGGAAAAGTCTATCTTGCTCCATTTATTTATACACCAACAGGATTCTGGTACAACAAGAATTTAATTGGCGAAGGTAAAGAATATGCGCTTCCTACAACATGGGATGAATTCTTTGCATTAGGCGAACAGGCAAAAGCAAAAGGGGTAGCATTATTTACATTCCCTACATCAGGATATTTTGATGCAACAGTATATCAGATGTTAGCTCAGGCTGGCGGAATGGACTTCTATGGAAAAGCTGTTAACTATGACAAAGACACATGGACATCCGCTGAAGGTAAAAAAGTTCTTGATACAATTGCAAAAGTAGTTTCCAAAGATTATCTTTGGGCAGATACAGTGGCGAATGCAAATGCTGACGGTGGATTCAAGATGAATCAGCAAGCAGTAATCGATGGAAAAGCATTATTTATGCCAAATGGTAACTGGGTAATCGGAGAGATGGCAGAGTCTACTCCGGCTACAATGGAATGGGGCATGATCGCACCACCTAAATTCGAAGGCGATACAACAAATGCTGTTTACACATTTACAGAGCAGATTTGGGTACCGGCAGAAGCTCCTAACATGGACGAAGCTAAAAACTTTATCAAATTTATGTACTCTGATACAGTAGTTGACTTAATGTTAGCTAATGAGACAACAAATAAAGAGACAGGTGAAACATCTCCGGCTCCGATCGTATCTCCAGTAAAAGGAGCTTACGAGGCGCTTCCGGAAGGAACAATTAAAGATACATATGTATTTGCAGAAAATTGTACAGCAGTTTCTGGTAAATGGGCTACAACACAGCCAATCGAAGGATTTGACATGAACAAAACTGTATATGGAAATATTGAATCCGTTAGCTTAGGCGAACTTACAGTTGAGAAGTGGCAGGAAGAATTGGTAAATGCTTGGGCTAAGTTAGCAGAAAACAAATAGGATATACTATAGTAAAGAGTAAAGTATAGCTAGGTACAAAATGTCCGGTGAGCTGTAACGGCTCACCGGATTTGTTTCAAGAAAGAAAAGGAGAGGGCTATGAATAGAGATAAAGCGCAGAGAAGATTTGTCTTTGCCTGCTTAGCTCCGGCAGTACTTCTGATTACGATTTTTATCTTCTATCCGACGATTAATGTATTCAGAATGTCACTGTACCGCATGGGTGGGATTACAAATAAGAAAGAATTTGTAGGAATGAAGAATTTTATGACATTGATGGGGGATAAATATTTCCTTGAAGCAATGCAGAACTCCATTCTGATTATTGTTATGGTAACAATTTTCACAATCGTGCTTGCGGTTTTATTTGCGGCATTATTGTCCAGAGGAAGTTTTAAAGGGAAAAATTTCTTCCGTATTATTTTCTACATACCTAATATTTTAAGTATTGTAGTTATTGCTGGTATCTTTGGAGCAATCTACAATCCAAGTACTGGTCTTTTAAACACATTTTTGGATGCAATAGGGCTTGATTTTCTGACACGTCAGTGGATGGGAGATCCTCATATTGTAATTTATTCAGTCATTTTTGCTCTTGTATGGCAGGCAATCGGATACTATATGGTAATGTATATGGCTAGTATGGCGGCTATCCCGGAAGACCTTTATGAAGCAGCTTCCCTGGATGGTTCTACAGAACTTCAGACATTCTTCACAGTGACATTGCCATTGATTTGGAGCAATATTCGTCAGACATTAACATTCTACATTATTAGTACAATTAACTTAAGCTTCCTGTTCGTTCAGATCATGTCTAACGGCGGACCAAACGGTAAGACTGAAGTATTCCTTAACTACATGTACAAACAGGCTTACGGTAACGGTGTATACGGCTATGGTATGGCGATTTCCGTAGTTGTATTTATCTTCTCGTTTGCATTGTCAGCAGTCGTTAATAAGATTACAGAACGTGAAATCTTACAATTCTAGGAAGGAGGACGAATGAAATGAAGAAAACAACATTTGGTGGAATTATTAGTAAAATTTTGACATACGTTGCCCTTGTCGTCCTTGCAGTTTCTATTATTGTACCGGTTGCTTGGGTATTTATGGCGAGTTTGAAAAGAAACTCAGAGTTTATTGGAGAGGGTACGAATCCTTGGGCATTGCCGAAAGAATTCTTTTTCCAGAACTTCCAGGTAGCATTCAGAGATGCTAACATGGGTTCATTCCTTATTAACTCTGTTATTGTAACTGCATTGGCATTGATTTTATTGCTTATTGTAGCGCTTCCTGCATCTTATGCACTTGCAAGATTCGATTTCAGAGGCAAAAAAATCCTTGATATTGCATTCATGGCAGGTTTGTTCATTAACATTAACTACATCGTAGTACCGATTTTCTTAATGTTAAGTGGTGCGAATAAAGCATTGGGAGTAAGCTTTTTCTTAGATAACAGACTGATTCTGGCGATTGTATATGTGGCCAGTGCCTTATCTTTTACAATCTTCCTTTTGAGCGGATACTTTAAGACACTTCCGAAAGGATTTGAGGAAGCTGCATATATTGATGGCTGCGGATACTTTAAGACAATGACGAGTATCATGATTCCGATGGCAAAACCAAGTATCATTACAGTTATCTTGTTTAACTTCCTGTCTTTCTGGAATGAGTATATCATCGCTTACACATTGATGTCAGAACACGGAACATTGGCAATGGGTCTTAAGAACCTTATGGCAGTTGAGAAAACAGCAACGAACTATGGTATCATGTATGCCGGTCTCGTAATTGTAATGCTTCCAACATTGCTTCTTTATATCGCAGTTCAGAAACAGTTGACAGAGGGTATGACTCTCGGCGGACTGAAAGGTTAAGGAGGGAAATCGTAATGAATAATACAATTAAAGGTATCATAGCGGCTATTGTATTTGTTGTATGCCTTGGATTAGTTATTGTAGGGCAGAAAAACATTTCCCTTGCAGGTCTTGGGATGGAACTGGTAGGTTTGATCGGACTTTTAACCTTATTGTTCCTTTACAACAGAAAATATAAGTAGTAGAGCATTAACAAAGCCGGGGGAAATCATCCCCGGCTTTGTTTTATAGTACGAAACTTAAAATTTTCTGTTTGTCAATGCTTTGATTGAGGAAGCATATTCGGATGGTGTCATGCCAGCAATTTTCTTGAACTGTCTTGAGAAATAGTGGATGGAAGAGTACCCTAGATACTCGGAAATTTGAGTGAAGTTCATCTTATTCATGCGTATCAACTCTTTTGCAGACTCAATTTTTAGTTTGGAAAAATAGTCAATCACACCCAGTCCGGTTTTGTCATTGAAAAGCTTTTGAAGCTGTGAACGTCCGATTAGGTTCGCACGACATATCTGGTCAATGGAGAGTTTACAGCGGATATTGGCATCTAAGTATGCGGTCACACGGTCAAAGATATCGCTGTCTACACTGGCCTTCGGTGTTTTAGCCAGATCTTTGTACAGAGAACTGGTATGGTCATATCGGCGGATGATATGAAGCAAAAACTGTTCCAGATAATTACGGATGAGCTGTTTTCCGGCAAAAACATCATGCTTTTCGATCAGAGTTGTTTGATAGGTATCATTTAGTGAACCTTCAAAGCAGTTCTGGGCTTCCAGAATGATATTGGCGAGCAGCTGCCTTTCCGGATGCTCAATTTTCAGGATCTTGTTTTCAAAAAATGACATATAAGGGCTGGTGCATTGAAAAAGATACAACGATTAAATTCGGAGCAGAATAGCCTGTTGCAGTAACATCATGGAATTCATTTGGTTTATGGAATGCAATTTCACCCTTTTTTAAAATATGCTTAGCTGTATCGGCAGTGATTCCTACTTCTCCCTTATCAACATAGATAAATTCCCAGAAATCGTGGGATTCTCCTCCGAATGAAAAATCACTCATATACTCAAAATAATGTACACTGTAGAAGCGTCTTTATCTGAATGAGTTCGTCAAGAGTTACTCCTGTATATGACATTGTATCGCCTCATTTCCTAATTAAATCTTCTGATATTATCATAACTCATTTACTATAAGAAAGCAAAATGAAAATGCAAAAAAAAAGAGTAAATAGTACAAATTAAGAATCCTATCAGCTAAAGATTTTTTAAGAGCTGTGGAATAAAATAGAAACTAGAGATAGCGAAAGAGGAGGTTTAGGTAATGAAAAAACCAGTATTAGTAATTATGGCAGCCGGAATGGGAAGCCGTTATGGTGGACTCAAACAGATTGACCCTGTGGACGCGCAAGGACATATCATTATGGATTTCTCTATTTTTGACGCAAAAGGGCAGGATTTGAGAAAGTAGTGTTCATTATTAAAAAGGAGAATGAGGCGGATTTCAGAGAGGCAGTCGGAGATCGCATGGAACAGGTGATGGAAGTAGAATATGCATTCCAGGATCTTAACAATGTGCCGGAAGGGTTCGTGGTACCGGAAGGGCGTGTAAAACCTTGGGGAACTGCACATGCAGTTTTAAGTGCAATTGATATCGTGGATGGCCCATTTGCAGTTATCAATGCGGATGATTATTATGGAAAAGACGCATTTCAGGTGATTTACGATTATCTTTCTACGCATGAGGATGATGACAAATATCGCTAT
>PDYJ01000924.1_pt1 | contig 10779 bp, 9 predicted proteins | sample 1430841 | NCBI WGS metagenome assembly PDYJ01 (sample SAMN07237672, study PRJNA390542) | Gut metagenome, whole genome shotgun sequencing project. | isolation source: fecal pellets | host: Mus musculus | place: USA: New York, NY | collected 2016-10 | reverse complement strand
TTCCAGAAGGTCCAAAGCGGGCATAGACATACAGGCATCGCCAATATGATTGGGAAGGCGAACGAATAATTTGGACATACTTTTGTTTCTATAGCTGTGTAATCTGCTTAGTGTAATCAATTTAGAATAATACTTTTAATTTGTCTTTCAGAGGAAGCCTTGGACACGACAAAATTCCAGAAAGAGCCTTTACGGCGACTGTTTTCCTATCTGCCTCCATATAAGTGGCTTATTGGAGCGGCATTGATTTCCATGATTGTATCGGCCTCGACCTCTCCTTTGATGGCGATGCTTTTAGGAAAACTGACAGACTTGGGCTTCTACGAAAAGAACGGTTTGGTAGCCATTTGGGCTCCTTTAGCGCTGATTGGCATTTCTATTCTTCACGGGGCAGGTCAGTTCGGCAGCAACTATCTTCTGCAAAAAGTTTCTCAGTCCGTTCTTCTGCAAGTTCGTACGGAGATGTTTGAGAAAATGATTCATTGGCCCGATGAGACTGTTCAGAAAGAATCTTCAGGCCGAGTCATTTCGAGATACGTTAATGAAGCGAGCCAGGCCCTGAGCAGCGCCTCTGAAGTTCTGACAGTAATGATTCGCGACTCCCTGCAGGTTATCGGCTTGCTGTTCCTGCTTCTTTGGCACAACTGGCAGCTGACGGCTGTAACTTTGGTGGTCGGACCCTTCCTTATTCTTATTCTTAAAGCCGTCAGCACGAGAATGAAAAAACTGCAGACGACGAACCAACAGACTTTTGGCGTCATGATTTCTCTTCTGACGGAAATTTATCAGGCCGAGAGACTGGTTAAGATTTACAACGCTTACAAGTTCGAAGAAGAAAGATTTTCTCACGTCAACCGAATGCTTAAGGGTTTGGCCATTAAGAGCAAGGTTGTTCAAAGTCTTGGTACACCGCTGACACAGATTGTGAGCATGATAGGTGTTGCCGTGGTGGTATTCGTTGCGCTTATCCAGGCTCAGCAGAATATGCTCAGCTTCTCCGAGTTTGTTACTTATATTTCCGCCATGCTCTTAATGCTTCCTGCTATTAAGAAACTTGCCAACTTGAACGGCAACATTGCCAGAATGTCCGCTGCGGCAGCCAGCTTGTACGAAATGATGGATATTCCGACTGAAAAGAATCCGGGAGACAGAGAAATCGGCAGAATTAAAGGCGACGTTGAATTTAAGAATATTTCTTATAAGTATCCGAGCGCCGAGCAACCGTCATTGACTAACTTTAGTCTCAAAGTTAAAGCAGGCCAGATGGTTGCTTTAGTCGGAGCTTCCGGTGCCGGCAAGACAACGGTGATTAACCTTATTCCACGCTTTTTGGTTCCGAACCAGGGAGAAATTCTTTTTGACGGCATATCTCAAAATCAGCTGACATTAAAGAGCATCCGAGACCAGATTGCTTTGGTAACACAAGACGTTGTTTTATTTGACGACACCATTGCCGCCAACATTGCTTACGGAGCAGGAGAGAACGCAACCGAGGAGCAGATTATTCAGGCTGCAAAAGCTGCTTATCTGATGCCTTTGATTGAAAGTCTTCCTGAAGGATTAAACACGGTTATCGGTGAAAGAGGTTCTAAGCTCTCCGGCGGACAGAAACAAAGAGTCTCCATTGCCAGAGCTTTATTGAAGAACGCACCGATTCTGTTGTTAGACGAAGCTACCAGTGCGTTGGATACAGAAAGCGAAAAATATATTCAGGCGTCTCTGGAAGAGCTTCAGCAAGGCCGTACAAGCTTTGTTGTGGCTCACCGTCTTTCCACAATTGTTAATGCAGATATGATTGTTGTTTTGGACAACGGTGCGATTGTCGAATGCGGTACGCATTTCGAACTTTTAGAGAAGGGCGGACATTATGCTCATCTCTATAACATTCAATTCAATGACAAATCAGCTCATGACGCTTCAGCGAAGTCCAACGATTAATTTTCGTACTTTGTCTTAATGGATGAAAGCTGCTTCGGCGGCTTTCGTTATTTCCGCAGTCGGAGAAAGTTGTTCATGTAACGGAATGAAAATTCCGCAATGTGGAAGTAGAGATACGTAAATTGAAAATTTTTTCTTTTAAAATCCAAGAATTCTTGTTTTTTTGTGTATAAATACTGAAGTTGGTTTCATTAAGTTTCGCTTTGTTCAGAAACTTAACTGAATTTGTTGCTTCATTTTAAATCAGGAGCTCCTATGGAGAATACGACACAAATGGGTTCCTTTTCGAAAAATTCAAAAAGGTTCGCCCTTATATTTGCGCCGCTTCTTGCCCTGTTGTTGTACTTCGTGTTGCCTGACTCTTACGTAGACGGAGCAGGTAAGGTTGTTACAATTACCCATTCAGCAAAAGCATGTTTAGCCATTCTCTTGTGGATGGCTCTTTGGTGGTTTACCGAAACAGTCCCTATTGCTGTAACGGCTCTTCTGCCAATTATTCTTTATCCATTGTGCGACGTTACCACACTAGCGAAGACTTTAATTCCTTATGCCTCTGACACTATCTATCTCTTCTTAGGCGGCTTCCTTTTGGCTGCCGGTATTCAGCGTTGGGGCCTGGATAAGCGTATTGCGCTTAATACCATGCGAGTTGTCGGTACCTCTCCCGGTGCCATCGTCGCTGGTGTTATGCTCTCTACCGCTTTTATTTCCATGTGGGTTTCCAACACTGCAACTGCAGCGATGATGGTTCCTATCGCTATGGCCGTGATGAGCGTAATTCGTCAAGCTTCTGATTCTCCTACCATTACTAAAGACGAAAAGAACTTCGGTATTTGTATCCTCTTAGCTGTTGCTTACGGAGCTTCCATCGGCGGTATGGGTACTATTATCGGTTCTCCACCGAACGGTATCTTTGTTCGCTTCGTCACACAAACGTACGGCATGGAAGTGACCATTGTCGAATGGATGAAAGTCGGTATGCCAATTGTTCTTATCCTTCTCCCGTTGGCCTGGCTTCTCCTGACAAAGGTTTTGTTTAAAACACAAATCCAGGAAATCGCCGGCGGCAAGAAGTGGATTGCCCATGAGCTCGAAAGGCTCGGCAAGCTTTCCCCAGGAGAAAAGGCTGTATTGGTTGTATTCGTAATCACGGTTATTTTGTGGTGTTTCGGTTCTCCGATCCGCTCCTTTACCCTTGAAGACGGCTCCCGTCCGTTCAAGCAGGTCAGCGATGCCGTTATTGCGATGGCTGCAGGCGTGTCTCTGTTCTGTATTCCGACTAACTTCAAGAGAGGCGAAAGAGTTTTGGACTGGGAACACTGCGAAAACATTCCTTGGGACGTGCTGATCCTCTTCGGCGGCGGCTTGTCCATGGCAGCTGCTATTCAGTCTACGGGGCAGCTTCTCTTATCGCCGCTCAAGCGACAGCTTTCGTCGGATTGCCGGTATGGCTCGTCCTCTTCGGTGTCTGTACTCTGGTTGTGTTCGCGACGGAATTTACCAGCAATACAGCGTTGGCCGCGACTATGCTTCCGCTTTTGGCAGCTGCTGCTCCGGTACTCGGTGTCCCAGTTGAGCAAGTTCTTCTTGTTACCACCATCGGTGCTTCCGCTGCATTTATGATGCCGGTTGCAACTCCGCCGAATGCGATTATTTTCGGTACCGGCCGTATCCAGATTGGTGAAATGATTAGAGCGGGTTTCTGGCTGAATGTTATCTCTATCATTGTGATTAGTTTGGTCTGTATTGCTCTTGGCGACGTTTTTAAACTGCCTGTGTAATCCTCTAAGTAAAACTTTAAGAAACGGCCTCTGATGCGAGTAGGATCAGAGGCCGTAACTATTTCTTCCGTCAATTTCGAATAAAAATGCAGTCCCTCTGGATGCTTGTAGCGGGCGTTTTTTACGCGCTCTATGGTGTATTCATTAAGTTAGCCGGTGAATGTTCTATTAATTCTTGGCAGATTCTTTTTTACCGATCTGTTTTCGGCGTAGTTGTCTTTTATATCCTGATGAGAGCTAAAGGCATTCGTGTGACTACATCTCATCCGGTTGAACATATTATTCGTTCATTAGCTGGCACTGCCTCAATTCTTGCCGGCATCTATTCCATGATGCATCTGAATCTTGGTCTAGCGATGACGCTGAACTTTACCGCTCCTTTGTTTTTGGGTGCCGGCGTAGTCGGTTTCTCTTTGTTCAGACACCAAAGCATCAATTGGGGATTGATTGCCTCTCTAGTGACCGGTTTTTTAGGCGTGGTTATCATGCTTGGACCTACGATTGGTCCGCATGAGTATTTTGCAGCCTGTGTAGGTTTATTTGCAGGGTTGTGTACTGCAACGGCATCCGGGTTCGTTAAACGTTTAGGCGTGCTTATGGAGCCGGAAACGAGGATCATTTTCTACCTAGTTTCAGTGGGTGCTGTGGCTGGTACGGTAGGCGTGGTGATGACAGGCGGATTTTCTGCTTGGACTTGGACCAGTGCTATCTACATTCTTGCATTGTGCTTGTGTGCCAATCTCGGACAGTTGTGCTTGACAATGGCTTTCAGCCGCGGAAATCTTGTTCTATCCAGTTCACTGCAGTATTCCGTGATTCTGTTTTCCACGATCTTCGGCGAAATTTTGTTTGCTGAACCTGTGACCGTTCCGGTCGTCGTCGGCATGATCATTATTGTGGCTTCGGGAATTTTTGCTAGTTATCTCGTCCGCAAAATTTCACTTAAAAAGAAAACCGCGGCATCATCTACAACGAGCGCTGCAGCCTCCGTGCAGACCATCGTGAAAGCATCGGCAGAGAATAGTGGAAACCGTGCTTGAGCAGACAACGGACAAGGAATAAATGGCAGATGTTCTGGCCTCGTTGAAGTTTTAAATGAGACTCTAGGTTCAGCAAAATCCGTCTTGGAAACAAATGGAATGACTGTTGGGAAACTTTGTCAGCGAGGGTCGACTTACGTAGATGAAACTAAAGAACTTCCTTTCCAAAAAATTAGAGCAAGTGAAGAGGATGATGAATATGTCACCGTTGCCAGTAAACGGTTCCAGGAGACAGGAACAATTCGTGTCAAGCTTGAGGTCCTCTAAAGGCAAAAAGAAAACGAGAAAGCAATTTGTTTATTTGCTCTCTCATTTGCTTAAGTAATTTTTTTATTCTGCAGAGCGTGAGATGAATAGAATTTACCAAGCGCTCTGCATGGAAGAGTTTTCGTCTTAATCAGCTACAAGGTTGCTTGGGACAATTTCTTTCTCTTGTTCGTCTTCTTCAGCGAAGAAGTTATTAAGAGAATCAACCACGGAGGCGGTATGAGCTTGTGGCTTGGTGACAAGAGATACTCCAAAGAAGATAGCTAAAGAAATCATCATTGACCAGAAAGCGCCTGATAAACCAAATGGAGCGATCTTGAAGATGAAGGTCATGCTGATCATGCAGACTTCACCAATGATGATTGAAGCTAAAGCAGCTTCTTTGGTTGCACGCTTCCAATAAAGTCCGCCTATAACAGTTGGAACTAAGACCGCAACACCGCCGTTGGATAGAACCAACAAGTCTGCAAGAGCTGTAGGACGAGTTAATGCAAAGACCACGGAGGCAAGACCAATAATCAGCACACCAACCTTAGCTGCGTTATAGAGAGTTTTTTCGTCGGATTTTTTGTTGATGTATTTCTTGTAGATGTCCGTGGCGACCATTGTGGAAGTTGCATGCAGCTGGGAGTCACCGGTGGACATTGCTGCCGCTAAAGCACCGCTGATGATGAGAGCTGCAAAGACAGCCGGCGTGTATTTAAGCAGCAATTCCGGGAAGATCGTATCCGGAGCACCAATATCCGGCATCAATAAACGGCCAATCATTCCGACGCATGGCGTAAATACATAAATCATAGTCAGATAGATTGAAGAGAATACCGCCGACCATTTCATAACATTTAGGCTCTTTCCTGCAAAGAAACGCAGGGTGACTTGCGGGAACATCATCATTCCGAAAGTGATTACTACCCAACGGGAAACCCAGTCTTGCGGGGTGACAACACCATTTGGTCCGGGCATCGTGAATAATTCCGGTGTATGAGCGTAAGCAGATTGATAGGCATCCGCGACAGACGGGAAGTTGGCGAGGATTACCCAAAGAGAGCCTCCAAGCAAGCCTGCAAACATGAAGACACCTTGCGCAGCATCGGTAATTGCCACGCCTTTCATTCCTCCGAGCCATACCAAAGCAATCATCAGAGCAAAGAAAATTAAGGCACCGACAGTGTAACTCAGCATACCTCCGGAGATTGTTTGGAAAATATAGCTGCAGCCGATGGCCTGTATAGCTACGTATGGAATGGTGAATACCATGGTGATCAAGGTTACCAGCAACCCAATGGTTTTAGATTGATAGACGTCAGAGGCGTAGTCAGAGATGGAAAGATAGCCGTAACGCTTGCCGAGATACCAAAATCTACGACCCCAAACCCAGAAGAGAACACCTGGCAGAACTGTCCATAAACCGTTGCACCACCAGCCGATACCGTTTTTATAAGCAAATCCGCCAGCTCCCATGAAGGCATAAGCACTATGGTAAGTGGCCGAGAAGGTCAGGGTGAGGATGAAGATTCCGAGTCCGCCTCCGGTGGCGAAGTCTTTAATGTTCTTCTTATCTTGCTTTGATGCGTAGAGTGCGATGCCAAGAAGCACCGCCAGATAGACAACAAGAATAACTAAACCTACATTCATGATTGGCTCCTACAGCTCGGGTCGGGCGACTTGTTCGATTGGACGGTTGTCTTGACGGCAGTTCCAAGCCTTAAGTTTCCATGCTGCCACGACAAAGTTGGCAATCATGACCAGGAACCAAAATTCCAACCATAAATACATAGTTGGCCAGCCGAAAGTCAAGGGGTGAGCAGTGCAGTAGTCATTGACCCAAAAGACGATAGGCGGATTGACCATCAACACACTCACAAACAAAATGGCGTAAAAGAGTTTGTGTCCTAGGCTTTTCATGGGTCCTCCCAGATTATGAGTTCTGCAAATCTTTGACTACCTTGACCAGGTTTTCAACTAAGTGGTCATGGTAGATTTGCCCGCGTTCGGCATCAGCTTTGCTTGGTTTGCCTGTGCACCCGCCGGACTTTTCCGCGGCTGCTTTTGCATGTTCTAAAGTGCTTGGAACATAGCAAAGCGTGTCGTGTTCATAAGTTGGATCAACCGAGTAAAGCGGAGTATCTTTAATCGGATTATCAACGGCTTTTTCAAGATGAACTAAGTCAGGATAGCGGGCCATCATATGAGAGGTTTCAATTTCTTCTGCATGACCAACGGGCCCGAATCCGAGTTTCTTCACAATGTCTTTGCTCATGTAGGCCGGATCAAAAATTTTGACGGTGCAGCCGAGTTCTGACTGAGCTTTTTGTGCGCACAGCTGCATCCAGACAACGTTGACAATACGGTGGCCGTTGATAAGGATAATTTTGTTTAAGCCGTGGGCTACTAAGGATTTGATGATGTCGTAAGTCAGTTCGGAGAGCACCTCCGGTCTGATTGTAAGTGTGCCGGGAAGCACCATATGGTGAGGGCTCCAGCCAAACCAAACCGGAGGTGTGAGAACGGCGCCTGTTTTTTCAGCGGCTTCTTCGCCAATTGTCATCGCAACGTAAGTATCGGTTCCGACAGGTAGATGATAGCTGTGTTGTTCAACACTTCCGATTGGGACGATTGCCACGCCTTTACTTTGTTTGATGGCTTCTTTGGCTTCTTCCCAGCTTTTTGTTTGTAGCCAGACGCTCATGTTTTTCTCCATTAATGGGATCGGTAGGATAAAAAAATTGTAGGAATTAATAATTCATAAATTCAAAATGGCAACATAGGAAAACCCTAACTTATTGACGGAAAAAGGATTTAATTCACTAGTGTCGAAAATAAATTTTCGCTGGTTTCTCTGAAAGCGAAAATTCCATAAGCAAACATGCCGGTCTCCTGATAACGTAGATTTTGAACCAAATACTTCAGAAAGGAGCCGGCATGCAGAGAGCAACAATCTATGTTTGCGCAACTTGTCCTTCATTGAACTGCAGGTTGGAATTTAATAATTTAGTTCAAAAACACGCTTCAGATCGTGGAGCTAAAGGCTTAACAAGCTGGAGTCAGTTTATAGCGATGCCTTTTGCTACCTTCTTATTGTCCAATCAGAAACTTGATGTTTCGGGGCAATGGCTGAACAAGACAATTTACTTGCCGAAACCTCTTGAAGCACTGTTTCTTTGAACTCCTTAGAGTATTTCAAAGATCGTTTGTCCATATTTCTTTCCTTTAATTTCTTTCGGGAAAGTATTATGACAACTTATGAAAGCGGTAAGACAGCTTGACAGTCAGATAGTCGAACGCAATCCTCGAATGCTTCTAATGGCTGTCCTTAAAGACCAAAACGCAATCTCAGATAAGGAAAACTCTTTGAAGAGAGAGCTAGAGGAGTCCGACGTACAATTTTCTCGGAGAACTGATGAGATTAGAAATGGTACAGGGAGAGAACTGCTGATTTTATGTGGACAGAATTGACTGGATGATGGAATTTTTATTACAGAGTCAGACAGTCAAAGACAATGGGAAATATAAATCGGCTCCGCGAGCTTTGTACTTGGCAAGCAGCGTCTATTACATGCACAACAGAGACCAGATACGTACATTTTTTGAAGATGCCAGAATATGCTCTCATACCAATGATGTTGAGAGGTCTCAGATCATTAATAATCCTCCGAAAGAATGCCGGCTTTGCCCAGTCCATCAAGGGAATAGAAGTGTTGTGTGGTCTTCAGGGCATTTAGGAAACCGGCAAACTCTATGGAATCGATGACATCGCAGGTTGGTTAATTGAATATGCTAAAAAACTTGCTGTCTACTGCAAGAGTAAAGCGTGGACGGAAGATGTTGAAAAAAGTAACGTAGTGGACAACTCTAGTCAATAATTACGGGTGGACTGGGAAAGACGATGAAAAAACTTGACTTCGGCTTTAACTATACAAGGTCTTTCCTCTGAAACTACCATTCTAAAAGAACTCGTAATTAAGATAACGCCCCTAATTTAGTAGGGGCTTGCCACTCGATAGTGTGTTTACATTTATTCGTAGGAAGATCAATCTTGTCGTTTGATATTCTTATCCTTAATGATTGAATACAGCCATTTTGCTATTCTTTTGGAGAAAGAATATCTGTAGCTGTCTTTAGGCGCAAAATTAAGAAAAAAACTTAGACAGTTGTCATAGCGTGAAATCTTTTTTTGATCATAGGCAGAAATTTGGATTTCTTTAATGTTAACTTTGGGTTGATAATTAGTTTCCGTTTGAAAGGAAACAAAGCTTTCCCAAAGTTCTATAAAACTATCGTTTCGTTGAGGTTTGGCTACACGAGCCTCTTCTATTTTGTGAATTAAGCTCATTAGTCCTTGAATGTGGCTTAGGTTGGAGGCGAGGTATGAACGATAGGCTTCTGAAGTTTTTTGAGAACAATCGTGTCTTTCAGTTTCGTTCGTTAAAAGTCTTAAAATTTCTTGACTAGCTTTCTCTACATGATGTCGGGGCACAGAAATGCAGCCTTTGTTATTTTTAATAAGTTCTAAGTAAGGCATTTCATACAGAACAGTTGGTACGCCATAACTCATAGCCTCAGAAAGAACCATGGGGAAGCATTCAAATGTTGACGTCATAAGATGAATGTCGGCGTACTTGAAACACTTGTCGGCCGAGGTTAAGAAGCCTTCATAAATGATTCGTTGTTCCAAATCATTATCTGAGATAAATTGCCGAACATATTTTTCTTCTAAGGGAGTTTCTCCCTTACCAATTATGTGACAAGTAACATCAGGTAAAGTCGAGCAGATGTTTTTAAATATCTCCATGGCTTCTATGTAGTTTTTCTGAATATTCTCTAGTCTTCCAATCCAAATAATGTGCTTCTTGTTCTTATCGAAGGAGGAGGGACGAGGTTCCAAATCGGAAGCTCCTTTTGCGCAAATTGGAGGAAAAAGTGGATTTGGTATTAAAAAAGAAGGAATTTCATAAGCAGAGAAAAGATCGCGTTCGACAGAAGTTAAAGTAATTAAGGCATCGACGGTTTTAAAGTAACTAGAGTATTTCCCCCAATGAGGGCTAAATAAAGAGATGGTTGAGGGCGCAAAATTATGACAAGTTACGATAAATGCAGAACCACAAGACCTAACGACGAGGTTGTCAAAAAACAAAGTAGGGGAGCACGGGGCGTGATATATGATGAGGTCTATTTTATTGTGCTGTAAGGCGCGAAAAAGTCCTTGTGCACGTCCATTCTGGAATTCTTTAGGAAGGCAGATCCTTTTAACTTCCGAAGGTAGGAAGTACTCCTGCTTCTTATCAATAATCTCTGTAATCAAAAAAATTTCGAAACCGTTCTCTATTAATAGCGGAATTTGGTGGAAGATAACTTTTTCAGTGCCGCCATTAAAGTAGCGATGATAAAAGATCCCTACTCTTTTTATTTTCTTTGGTTTGCCTTCAAAGATTCTGCTTTCGGAAATTTTTTCTGCAAGTTCGAGTTGGTTTGTTTGATATCGTCGGATTAATTGTTCAATAACTTCTTTTATTAATGACGGATTGAGAAGAAGTAAATCAAAAGCACTATTTGAATCAGGATATTGGACGAGGTCGAACCGGCTAATGGTGGCATCAATAAGGCGGAAGCTCAATGCAGATAACATAGCTTCGTATTTTGAAAGTTGTCGTTCTTTGGTCAGAAAATCTCGGAGGTAATTTGGAATAAAGAGTATCTTAGCTTGTTCTTTAAATTTGTCGAGATTTGTTTCAGAAGTGGAGATGCCTGAGCCG
>PDYJ01002444.1_pt1 | contig 10787 bp, 12 predicted proteins | sample 1430841 | NCBI WGS metagenome assembly PDYJ01 (sample SAMN07237672, study PRJNA390542) | Gut metagenome, whole genome shotgun sequencing project. | isolation source: fecal pellets | host: Mus musculus | place: USA: New York, NY | collected 2016-10 | reverse complement strand
GATCGCGATCATTTCAACTTGATATTTTCAAGTAATTCAAGCAAAGTTTGCTTTGCTTGAGCTCGTTTTTTTAGGATCTGGACGCTTGCCTTTAGCTTTTTCATGGGATAGATCACTGCTTTAGCTAAAAATTTTCCAGTTGGGTCAACGACAGCTAATTTACACCCTGTTCTAAAAGCAGGATCAAGTCCTAAAACAGTCTTGCCTTTCAAAGGCGCTTGCATCAATAAGTGGTAAAGATTATCACCAAAGACTGCGATCGCACTAGCAGCCGCCCGCGCTGTTAGTTCTTTACGCAATTCGCGTTCGATCGCTGGCCGGATAAAGCGGCGATAGGCATCGGTATACGCTTGTTCCACGTATTGCATACTTGGCCCTGACTTTTGCCCGATGATCCGTGCATGAAAATAGCGTAGCACATACTCATCATCGAGTTTGACTTTGACTTGTAAGATCTTTTCCTTTTCTCCCCGGTCAAGGGCTAAGATCCGATGGTCTAAGATCGTTTTGATTCCTTCTTCAAAGCGATAATAATCCTGATAGATCCCCTTTTCATCTAAACTTTCATCTTTGACTTTTGCTACTAACTTTCCCTTGGTTTGAGCATGCTTTCTGACCCAAGCCCGTAGACTTGCATCCTCACCAAAAGCTTCAGCTAAGATCTCATGCGCACCTGCCAAAGCTTCTTTTGGCGTCTTGAGCCCTTTTTTAGGATCGACATATTTTTGAGCTTGGCTAATAACATCTTCTTGGCTATCTGTCAGTAAAAATTTAGCTAGACCTTCTAAGCCTCGTTGACGTGCGATCTGAGCTTTTGTCTGCCGTTTTTGCTTGAACGGTAGGTAAAGGTCTTCGAGCTGTTGTAATGTTTTGGCTTGAGCTAACTGTTGCTCTAGTTTAGGTGTTAATTTCTTTTGCTCAGCTATTTTAGCTGTAACATCAGCCCGTCTTTTTTCAAGTTTTTCAACTTGCTGGTAAGTTGCGGTGATCTCACGCAATTGAACTTCATCTAAGCTTCCCGTCGCTTCTTTACGATAACGGGCGATAAATGGGATCGTATTGCCTTCTTCAACTAATTTTAGAACTTGCTTGATCTGATCAGGACGATAGGCTAACTGTTGCTCAACTAATTGTAAGTAATCTGCTTCCACATTTTTCCCTCACATTCTATGATTTAACTAGATTATAGTGATTTTTTGATAAATGAACAAGTTTGCGCTTCGGTCAATAAAAGACTAAAATCATACGTGACACTATTTTAAAGGGGGTAGCATTTTTTGACACCAAAAGCAGCACTTAAACATTACTTTGGTTATACCGAATTTAAAGCCGGCCAAAAAAAGGTGATCGACTTGCTCTTAGAACATAAAAATACTCTCGCACTCTTACCAACTGGGGGCGGGAAATCTCTGTGCTATCAGATCCCGGCACTCTTAGAAGATGGTTTGACCTTAGTCATCTCTCCTTTGATCTCACTGATGAAAGACCAAGTCGATAGTTTACAACAAAATGGGATCCCCGCTGCCTTTATCAACAGTTCCCAGGAATTTGAAACTGCTAAAGCGGTCTTAACAAAAGCCCGCCGGCATGAATTAAAATTGCTCTATATCGCGCCTGAACGCTTAGAAAATCAATTTTTCTTAGAGTTACTACAGACATTACCGGTTTCTTTAGTCGCAGTTGATGAAGCACACTGTATCTCTCAATGGGGCCATGATTTTCGTCCCAGTTATTTAAAATTACCAGCTTTATTAGCTCAACTGCCGGTCTCTCCTACGCTAGTTGCCTTGACCGCTACCGCTACCCCACAAGTTGCCCAAGATATCAAAGAATTACTTATGATCCCCGCTGAAAATGAAGTCAAAACGAGCTTTGCCCGCGATAATTTGACCTTCAAGCTTATCAAAGGCACTGATTTTGAACATTATCTTCTCAGCTATCTCAAACAAAATCCCAATGATTCTGGTATCATCTACGCCTCGACTCGCAAAAAAGTCGAACAGTTAGGCATCATGTTAAATAAAATGGGGATCAAAGCGGGCATTTACCATGCGGGCTTAAGTGAATTACAACGGCGTGAAAGCCAAGAAGATTTTCTTTACGATCGTATCCCCATCATGGTCGCTACCAATGCTTTTGGAATGGGGATCGATAAAAGTAACGTACGCTTTGTGATCCATGCCCAAGTTCCCGGTAGTCTAGAGGCCTATTATCAAGAAGCTGGTCGCGCCGGACGTGACGGACTACCAAGCGAAGCGATCTTATTTTACAAAGATGCTGACTTGCAAGTCCAACGTTTCTTTATCGACAATTCCCAAGCCGACGAACAACACCGGGAATTTGATTACCAAAAACTCCAAGCCTTGACCCGCTATGCTAATACCGAAGAATGTTTACAACGCTTCTTAGTCCAATACTTCGGCCAAGATTGTCCTGATTGTCAAAAATGTACAAACTGTACTGATACCCGTGAAAAACAAGACATCACTAAAGAAGCTCAGATGATCATGTCGTGTATCGTGCGGATGCAATCGCGCTTTGGCAAAAAGATCGTTGCCCAAGTTTTAGCCGGTTCTAAGGCTAAACGGATCCTTGAATTAAATTTCGATCAGCTTTCAACGTATGGTATCATGCACCAAAAAACTAAAGAGATCGAAACTTTGATCGACTTTTTGACTGCCAGTGGTTATCTCAAAACAAGCAGTGGGCAATTCCCCACGCTCCATGTGACCCAAACAGGGCTAGCCGTCTTACGCAACCAAACAAAAGTTTACGCACGCAGCGAAAAAGCTGAGCGCAACAGCAAACAACGGGTGGAAAGTGGCTTGTTTGAACATCTCCGTAAGTTGCGTCGTCAGCTGGCTGAAGCTCAACATGTACCACCATTTGTCATCTTCTCCGATCAGGCCTTACAAGACATGTGTGTGCTCTTACCGTCAAATGAGATGGAATTCTTAGAAGTCAAAGGTGTCGGGCATAGTAAACTTGAAAAATACGGGACGATCTTTTTAGACGCCATCAAAGAATATAAGCATGACAAACAGCGCGAGTAATTTCGTACAAATGACAAAAATCCATCAAGATGTTTTTTGCATCTCGATGGATTTTTTGTTATCTGCTAAATATCACAGTCTTTTTTGTCTGCGCATATTTATTTAAGATCATTTCCAAAATGTATCGTAGACCGTGATCGGTAAATGGCGTTTATGTCTTGTCTTGACAAACCAATTTTCGATCTTTTCAGCCGCATCAGCACGCACTTCTTTACCCTCTAAATAGTCATCGATGTCATCATAAGTCACACCTAAGGCTACTTCATCTGGTAAAGCTGGACGATCTTCTTCTAGATCAGCTGTCGGTGTCTTTTGATAAAGATGTTCAGGCGCACCTAAGACTTCTAGCATTGCTCTACCTTGGCGTTTGTTTAACCGCCATAATGGCATGATATCAGCACCGCCATCCCCAAATTTGGTGTAAAAGCCAGTGATCGCTTCAGCAGCGTGGTCAGTACCTACGACCGCCCCACTGTTTGCACCTGCGATCGCATATTGGGCGATCATGCGTTGACGTGCCTTGATATTACCCTTGTTAAAGTCACTTACCGTCACATCATTAGCTTGAACTGCTGCTACCATTGCATCGGCAGCTTCTTTGATGTTGACTCGCATCATTTCATCAGCTTGCATAAATTCGATCGCATCCAAAGCATCACTTTCATCGGCCTGGGTCCCATAAGGTAAGCGCACAGCGATAAATTTATAACTGTCATCACCTGTCTTTTCACGCAATTCAGTGATCGCCATTTGACATAACTTGCCACATAACGTTGAATCTTGGCCCCCAGAGATCCCTAATACAAGGGTCTTTAAAAATGGATGCTTGCACAGATAAGCTTTTATAAAATCGATCGAGCGTCTGATCTCAACTTCCGGATCGATCGTTGGTTGGACTTTTAATTCAGTAATGATCTCTTGTTGTAATGTTCTCATTAACTTTGACCTTCTTACTTTTCAAGTTTTTGATTGATACTTTCACGAACCTCTTTAATGATCTTCATCTTATTGTCGTAACATTTCTGTGAAAGGTCGACTGGATAATCTTGCGGGTTTAGATCGCGCTTGTATTCTTCCCAAAGACTATCTAAATGCAATTTGGAATATTCTTTGATCTTCTCTAAAGTCGGCAGCTCATAGACTAACTCACCTGCTTTGAAAATATCACGCAATAAAGGTCGTGCATTAAAATCAGTCACATCTTTATTGATATAGGTATATTGTGGATGGAACATATACAGTGATTTTTCCTTGCGTGGATCTTCATCCCCGATCGTAATGTAATCACCTTCAGATTTACCATCGGTCTTTTTAGTGATCCGCCAGACTTGCTTACGTCCTGGAGTCGATACTTTTTCGGCATTACTTGAGATCTTGATCGTATCTTCTAATACACCATTTTCGTCCTCGATCGCTACCATCTTGTAGACCGCACCTAAAGCAGGTTGATCATAGGCCGTGATAAGCTTAGTGCCCACACCCCAAACGTCGATCTTAGCCCCTTGCATCTTCAAGTTGGTGATCGTCTTTTCATCTAGATCGTTTGACGCATAGATCTTAGCATTAGGAAAACCTGCTTCATCTAGTTGTTCCCGAACACGTTTTGAAATATAAGCCATATCGCCAGAATCGATCCGGACCCCTAAGAAATTGATCTGATCGCCTAGTTCTTTAGCTACTTTGATCGCATTTGGCACACCTGAACGCAAAGTGTCATAAGTATCAACTAAAAAGACACAATCTTTATGCGTTTTAGCATATGCCATAAAAGCATCATAATCATTGCGGTAAGCTTGCACTAAGGCATGAGCATGTGTTCCACTAGCTGGGATCCCAAAGATCTTAGCTGCCCGTACATTGCTGGTCGCATCAAAGCCTCCGATATAGGCCGCCCGCGTCCCCACAAAGCTGCATCAAATTCTTGTGCGCGCCGTGTTCCAAATTCAAGCAAGGCATCATCCCCACAAGCTGAACGGACACGGGCTGCTTTGGTTGCGATCAAAGTTTGATAATTAACGATATTCAAAATCGCTGTTTCGACTAATTGGCAATCTACCAATGGGCCTTCCACTTGGAGCAAAGGTTCATTGTTGAAGACGACTTCCCCTTCAACGACTGAACGGATCGTCGCTTTAAATTTAAAATTGCGGAGATATTCGATAAAATCATCCGGATAGTCGCCGATCTCTTTTAAGTAGGCGAGATCATGTTTTGTAAAGCGCAAATTTTGAATATAATCAACAATGCGCTCTAAGCCTGCAAAGATCGCATACCCATTTTGAAACGGCAGCTTACGAAAATAAACTTCAAAAATTGCCTTACGCTCTGCCAGACCCTGGCGCCAATATGTCTGCATCATATTGATCTGATAAGCATCAGTATGCAATGTATAACTGTCGTCTGGATATAATTTAACCATTTCTTTCCTCTTCATTAATCAATTGTTTTTTCCGAAAATTTTTTAGCGGATTTGACTATATGAGTTTAATTTTATCACTTTTGAGCCAAAACACCAATCTAACTGCTATAATAATAACAGATCCTTAGAGTTAAATGAGGTATATCATGCAAAATAATTTTGAGACTGTAAATGTTTTGGGGCTTGATTTTATCAAAGCCACCCAAACTGAATTTTTGGAACAACTAAAACGCGATAGCCAAACTAAAGCTAACCGTTTTATCGTGACTGCTAACCCTGAGATCGTCTTAGCAGCTAAAGATGATCTTGCCTACGCTAAAACTATTCGTAGTGCCGATTATGTCACAGCTGATGGGATCGGGATCATCAAAGGGGCTAAGATCTTAGGTGAGCCTTTACCTGAGCGTGTGACTGGCTATGATACGCTGATCGCTTTACTTTCTTTTGCCAACAAACATCAAAAACGCGTCTTTTTCTTAGGTGCTAGACCAGCTGTCTTACAACAAGTTTTAACTAAAGTAGCTACCAAGTATCCAAATCTAGTGATCTCTGGAAGTTGTGATGGCTACTTTAAAGATGAAGCCAAAGTTGCTGAGCAGATCAAACAAGCTGAGCCTGACTTTGTTTTTGTCGCTTTAGGTTTTCCTAAACAAGAGTTCTTTATCGCTAAATACCAAGACCTTGCTTCTGCGATCTGGATGGGCGTGGGGGGAAGCTTTGATGTTTTATCTGGTCAAACTAAGCGCGCGCCTAAATGGTGGATCGATCACCATCTCGAATGGGCTTATCGTTTATTAAAAGAACCGAGTCGTTTTTTTCGCATGTTGGCTTTGCCTAAATATCTCTTATTGGTCTATCGCAAAAAATATCTTAAGTATTGATCTTTAGAGCCGTTAGCTGTTGTTTAACGGCTTATTTTTTTCTATAATGGAAAATGCATTTATAAAAATCAAGGATAACTTGGACTGGTTCGTAAACTTCCCAGGATAAAAAACCAAGAATCTCATAAGGAGGTAGGAAATATGAATGCAACTCTTCGCAAAAAAGTCATTATCGACTGTGACCCTGGTATCGATGATAGCCTAGCTTTGATGCTAGCGCTCGCATCGCCTGAACTTGATGTTCTCGGGATCACCACAGTCGCTGGTAATGTCCCTTCAGATCTAGGTGCTAAAAATGCACTCAAAATTTTAGCTCATTGTCATCAATTAAAGATCCCCGTTTACCGTGGTGCAGATCGTCCTTTAAAGCGTGACTATGTCAGTGCCCAAGATACCCATGGAAATGATGGTTTAGGTCAAAGCAAGCTACCTGAAATACATAAAAACTATCACTCAAATGCTTGTGAATTTATCAATGAAACGCTTAGAAAAGAGCAAGATGTAACGCTCATTGCCCTTGGTCCTTTGACTAATATCGCTTTAGCCCACCAAAAAGATCCCAAAGCTTGGCAAAATTGCACGCGTTTCGTGTCCATGGGGGGAAATTTTAAAAGCTTTGGCAATTGTTCTCCCGTAGCCGAATACAATTATTGGTGTGATCCTGATGCAGCGGCTTATTGTTTTGAGCACTTACCTGTCAAGCTCGAAATGATCGGCCTTGATGTTACCCGCAAAATGCTTTTTACCCCCAACATACTTGAATTGATCTACCAAAATGCACCTAAGGAAGCTGAATTCATTCAAAAAATCACGCGCTTTTATTTTGATTTTCATTGGCAATATGAAAAAGTCATCGGTTGTGTCATAAATGATCCTTTAGCTGTCCTCTATACGATCTTTCCTGAGCTTTGTGCTGGCTTTGATGCTAATACTCAGATCGTTACTTCAGGGATCGCACTTGGGCAAAGCATCGTTGATGAGAAAAATTTTTGGCACCGTTCTCCTAACAGTCACGTCTTAGTAAAAGTCGATGCCTTAAAAGCGATGCAACTCTTTTTAGCACGCACTTGTGGGTTAGAGCTTGAAATGTTAGCCCAGTTCTTACCACAGATCACAAGTCTGGAGGGGAAATGATGCTTAAAAAAATGACACCAAAAACATTGACGCTCTGTGCTTTCGGGATCGCTTTAAATATCGTTGGTAGTAATCTAGCCTTATTTTTACATCTACCACTTTACCTTGATACCCTAGGAACAATGCTTTGTGCCGCTTTGCTTGGCCCACTCTTAGGCATGCTTGTTGTGCAAGTACCGCCCTTTTTGTTGGCCTGACTACCGATGTCTTTTCCTTGTATTATTCGCCGATCCAATTATTGATCGGGGCGATCGTTGGTCTGCTTTTCAAATATCTCCGTTCCCTAAAAATTGGCAGATCTTAAGCGCAGCTGGTGTGATCTCTTTACCTGGAACTTTGACGAGTACCGCGATCACTTACTTCTTATTTAACGGTATCACTAGTTCAGGTTCTAGCATGTTGGTCCAACTCTTAAGTGGTTTGGGACTACAAAAAGCTTTAGCGATCTTTTTAGTTCAGCTAGGAACTGATTATTTAGACCGGCTGTTGACTTTTTACTTGGTCTTACTGATCGTTTCAGCGCTCAAAAAGCGCCAACTTTTTACTGCTTAAAAAATTAAGCGACATCCAAGCCTTATTTTTGGCTTGGATGTCGCTTTTTTTATTTTTCTAAATAAAATTCAAACCGCTCACCAGCATACTGGGTCCGAACATATTCAAAGGGACGTCCATCCCCTAATCTAGTGATCTGACGCAACCGCAAGATCGCTGAACCACGTTTTAAGTCAAGATATTCGGCGATCTTTTCAGAAGCCAACATCGAGCTGACCGTTTGTTGCGCATGGCCGATCGTTAGTCCATTTTCTTGTAACGTTCCGTAAAGTGAGTTAGTGATCTGTTTTCTTGCATAATCTTTGATCAGATCATATGGCAAAGTCGCCACTTCAAAACAGATCGGAACTTCATCGGCATATCTGATCCGCTCCATTCGCAAGACTTTTTGACCAGGCTTTAACTTTAAATGCTCACTTTCACTAAGCGAAGGGGCAGTCACCAAATAAGAGACCGTCTTACTGGAAGGCGTCTTTCCTTGCGCTTCTGTCAACGCCGTAAAACTCGTGACTCCAGACATCTTTTCTTGGACCTTTTTGCGCGCTACATAAGTGCCTGACCCGATATGGCGCTCTAAGATCCCTTCTTCAACTAAAGTCTGGATCGCTTGGCGCAAGGTCATTCGACTGACACCAAACTGCACCGCCAGATCGCGCTCTGATGGGATCCGATCACCGACCGCCCAGCGATTGGCTTCGATCTCTTGTTTGATTTTGTTATGGATCTGAATGTAAATTGGTGAACCCATGACTACCACCTTCCATATTTGGAATTATTTTTTGAATCGGCGTCCAAAACTATATGTTTCGACTAGATCAAGCTCATGATCAAAGACGTTAAAATCAGCATCTTTTCCCACTGCTAACACACCTTTTTGAGTCAAACCAAACTCTTTGGCTTGATTTAAGGAAGTCATCTTGATCGCATCTTCTAGTGAACACCCAGTAAACTTCATAATATTTACAAAAGCGTCCTTATATTGTAAAACACTTCCGGCCAAATTACCACTCTCAAGGCGAGCTTGTTTGTCTTTAACGATAACTTTTTGACCACCTAATTCAGAGACTCCTTCTGGTATGCCCTTAGCTCGCATCGAATCAGTTACTAATTCGATCTTATCTGTTCCCTTCAATTCATACGCTAATTTGATCATATCAGGGCACACATGGAAACCATCAGCGATCAATTCACAATAGATATTATCTTCGAGCAAAGCGTGACCTGTCACACCAGGTTCACGATGTTTGAATTCGCGTTGTGCGTTATACAAATGCGTTACGTGACTGGCACGAGAATGCTTCATCTGTTCTCTAGTCGCATTACTGTGTCCAACAGAAGGAACGATCCCATGTTCTAAACAGTATTGCTCAAATTCCGGCGAAGTTTCATGCTCAGGTGCATAGGTCACTAATTTGATCATATTACCAGATAATTCGTTCCAATGATCAAATAATTTTGTATCTGGAGCTTGGATATATTCTTCTGGTTGGGCTCCCTTAAAAACTGGTGAAACAAAAGGACCTTCTAAGTGGATACCTTGAATAACTTGATTCTTAGCCGCCGCTTCTTTGATCGCTGTCATCGCATGGGCAATATTTTCTGGTGATTGGGTCATTGTCGTTGGAAAATAAGTCGTGACACCTTCATAGACCATATCATCGACCATTTCACTCAATTCTTTTGCATTACCATCCATGGCATCAAAATTATAGCCACCGTGACTATGTACATCGATAAAACCCGGCACGATGAGCTTACCTTCAACATCGATCACCTCTTGATCAGCTGGTGAAACTCGATACTCACTCATTGGACCGATCGCCTCGATCTGCTCATCAAATCGAATATAGGCGTCATCTATCTTATCTTCCCCGGTGTAAACAACAGCATGCTTGATAACTTTGCTCATAATTGGACCCGCTTTCTTATTTTAATTACATCTTAATAGTAATAGGTATAGACCAAAATTACAAGCACAAACGCTTATTTTCCTTGATCTTTATTGATCGTCGCATCCATGCCCTTGATCACAGCTGTCATAAAGCCCGCTTCTTCCATGGCAAGTAAGCCAGCGATCGTCGTCCCACCAGGTGAACAAACATCATCAACTAGTTGCATCGGTGTCTTTTGATCAGCTAAAACTTTTTGTGCACTCCCTAAAACAGCTTGGGCTGCGATCTTGGTCGCTTGATCTTTTTTCAAGCCATATTTGACTCCAGCTCGTGACATCGCATCAATGAAAAAGTAAACATAAGCTGGCGAACTACCCGCTAAAGCGACAAAGGTACTGAAATCTTTTCGGGTAAGATCTCAGTTTGGCCGATCATTTCAAAGAGTCCTTTGACGCGTAAAAAATTAGTCTCAGTCACAGCAGGACTTGCATTCAAAGCTGTCATTCCTGCTGCGATCTCTGCATTGACATTTGGCATGATCCTAATGACCTCTAGCTCTTTAGGTGTCAGCTCTAACAAATCAGCGATCTCTGCGATAGATACTCCCGTCACCATCGAAACGACGACTGGCTTTTTGGCTTGGACGGTTTCTTTGATCTCGTGTAAGACCTCAGCTAACACAAGCGGTTTGACTGCTAAGAAAATAATGTCTGCCTTTGAAACGACCTCTGTATTGCTAGTACAAGCGTGTAGTCCATGTTCTTTAGCATATGGTTCATAGCTTGCTTTATGGCGCTGTGGAGATAGATCTCAGCTTTTTGCCCTTGACTTGACCAACCATTGATAATTGCCGTGC
>PDYJ01001845.1_pt1 | contig 10787 bp, 19 predicted proteins | sample 1430841 | NCBI WGS metagenome assembly PDYJ01 (sample SAMN07237672, study PRJNA390542) | Gut metagenome, whole genome shotgun sequencing project. | isolation source: fecal pellets | host: Mus musculus | place: USA: New York, NY | collected 2016-10 | reverse complement strand
AAGACCAAGGCCCAGCTTTGGGACGACAAGGTCGAAGGAAAGCGTCAAGAAATTTGGTCGCCGGCGATCGAGTACGGGACGAAGGCAGAAGAACACCTGCGAGCGCTGTTTGCGCTGAAGCATCCAGATTTGGATGTCCAGTATGAGCCGGACGTCATCTTGGATTCGAAACTGTATGACTGGATGGCATACAGCCCGGATGGATTGCTACTTAGAAAAGATGGATCGCGCGGAATCTGGGAATGCAAAACGCATTTGGTTCACGGCAAAGCCGATTACAACCAATGGAACAATCGCATACCAGACGCGTATTACATTCAAGTCCTTCACGGCTTGATCGTGACGGGATTTGACTTCGTGATCTTAACTGCCGAGCTTCGGTTTTCAGACGGAAGCGCCAGGATCATCGAGGTGACGATCGAAAGAAACGAAAATGTCGAAGAAGACATTAAATGGTTGTTAGACAAAGAAAAGGAGGAAATAGAGCGGTATTACATCCCGAAAAAGAGGCCGCCGCTCGAAATAAATTTATGAAATTTGAATTATCGGTAGACGTCGTGAACGGCGTCATCAAAACAAACGCCGCGGAGGTATTAGGGCAACTCGACCCAGCCCTCCAAAAATTATAACTACGTAGTTCACGCCGGAGGTGTACGACGCTGCGAAGGAAGATCGTGCAGCGCTGAACAAATTAGTCACGCAAATCGGCGACGAACGTAAGCGGACGGAAAAGGCGGTATTCGGAACGTGGGAAGTCGACAAAAAGGCGATCATGGCGGCCGAGAAAAAAATCAAGGAATACGCCGACAATCTCGGCGCTGGAATCAAGCAGCTTGAAGACGAGGAGAAATCCAAAAAAAGACATGGAGTTAGAAGAACTCTGGTACACCATGTCGGATAGACCTTATGATCTCGTAAAGAAAAAGGAATGGCTGAATAAATCAGCCAGCCTGAAAAAAATCAAAAGAGGATATGGCACGCCTTGTCGAAGGCATCCAGATGAAGGAAATGGCTGTAGAATCTTTCCTTCCGTTGGATCCAGTCGAACGCCAACAAGTCATTGATGTGTTCGATCGCACTCTGGATCCTGTCATGGCAAAGATGGAAGCAGACAAAATCGCAGCGGCGAAACAAACCGTAAAAGCATCGCAGGACGCTGTTGTAAGCAATCCTAGCGCGATTCAGCAGCCAATCCAAGCAAATACACAGCCGACACCAAACGAGGTGTCAGGAATCGTCTACAACGCCGAATTTAGAATTAGTGGAAGCAAAGACCAGATGAACGCTTTAGCGGACTTCATCTGGAAACAAGGGATTCATTGCGAGGTTCTTCGAAAATGGCAGTCTTAATCGCCGCCACGATGGCATCCGGTTTGATTGCTTCTACCTCGGTCATCGGGCTGGTGTCAAAGACGGAATCAAAAAAGCCGATAAATTCATCATGGCGTTTATCGAATTTTCCAATCAATTCGACGCCATGATGAAAGAAATAAACGAAGTATTGAAAGATGAAATCGAAAGATTAAAAGGAGAAGAAAATGCAAGTACAGAACAATTTAGCAAATAGAAATCAAGAAGAGCAAGTCACGAAATTTATGGTCGGTGATGACGAGGTTAAACTTTCAGCCAGCATCATCCGCAAAAACCTTGTAAGTGGTGGAGGAAATGTAACCAATCAAGAGATCGTATATTTTATCCACTTGTGCCGTGCGATGGGTCTGAACCCATTCATCAAAGATGCATATTTGATCAAATACGGAGATCAACCGGCGCAAACGGTAACTTCAATCGCGGCGATCCAAAAAAGAGCGGAGCAATCGCAGGATTTCGACGGTACCAAGCCGGGATCATCTTGGTGAAAGAGGGATGGAAATATCGAATACCGTCCTGGATCTTTCCACTTGAAGGAGCGAGAAAAATTAGTCGGAGGTTGGGCGGATGTTTTATAAGAAAAAACCGCTCACACCCTTATAGGGCCTGTGTTTTCTTTCGACGAGTATGTCCAGCGTAAGAAAATGGCGAGGTAAACAGTATGTGGGGTACCAAGCCGGGAACGATGATTCGTAAAGTGGCGCTTTTCGCAGGCGTTGCGCGATGCGTACCCGGATAAATTGAGCGGACTCTATGTTCAAGAAGAAATGAATGCAGCGGAAGAGCAGTGAACGTAATGCCGGTTCAGCAACCGGAAGAAATGTATCAAGAACCGCAGCAAATTCCGGAACAGATGCCACAGCAATTCGTTCAGCCGGAAGAAACATATTCGGAACCGGTCATTGAGCGACCGAGCTTTGTATAAGTCGAAGCGCTCCCAAGCAACCGACATCCCGAAGGAAGTAAAAGACGCTGTATGAGAGCGCGATGGCGGGCGATGCATCTTTTGCGGGAATGCATACGCTCGCCCCGAAGCTCACGTTGTTCCACGCAGCGCAGGCGGCCTGGGAGTAGAGAAAAATATAATCACCGTCTGCCGGCGATGTCACACGGTGCTGGATCAGACACCACGAAGAGATCGAATGCTGGCGCAGGCAAAGCATTATCTCTTCTCCCTTTACGGGGAATTTGATGATGAGGAGGTAATGTACAATGCGCACTCAAACTGAAAGGTTATACCTTTTCAATCCATTCAATTTGAAGAATTGGGAAAACCAACAAATTAAAGATCAGCTCGATTGCTGATTGCAAAATACGACGAGGATGCGGACACGATGGGCGGCATGGCGCTGAACATCGAGAACCTGGCAAATCAAAACGTATTGCTTGGGGAAATGATCGCGCGGCTTACAGAGGAGTATGTCGTGATGAAGGCGAATCTCGAAGCAAACGAGAATATCGAAATAGTAACTCGTCGAGCCAACTGGAACGGAGAGGGGAAGCCGCCGGCCATGAAATACTTTGAAGCATTGGCAGCTGCACAGTACGAAAATGACCGGAAGCAGCTGGCGAAAAAAGAAAGCGACTTGAAACGTTTCAAGATCGCATATGATTCGATTGGCGAAAAAATAAACGCCATCAAAAAACGAATGGAGGCGGTCAAGTTTGAGATCGCGGAGGATTGAGCTAATGGCGAACAAAGTAAAGACAAGGAATTTTCCGGTAGACATGTGGCGGACAAACATAATGCAGATGAACATGACCGCGGAAGATAAATTCTTTTGGGTTTACGTGAACACAAACCCGCAGACAACGTTATTGGGCGTTTTCCGCGCTGACAGTGCGTCAAATCGCCTGCGACATGGGTTACAACGAGCAAACTGTAAAAGCGCTGATTAAGCGCTTTGTGGAGTACCACAAATTAATCGAATACAACTTCGAAAACCGGTGAGATCGCGATCTTAGACTATACGACTGGGGCATCAAATCAGGCGGGAAGCCGATTGCAGACGCATTGAGTGGAGCATATGAACAGATCCAGGACAAAACTTTGGTGAAGGCCGTATACGATCATTTGATCGCAGAAGGCAAAAAGATGGAAACGGTCGTCGCCGATTTCTTCGCTTCTATTGATTTCGAAAGCATGAAAAAGGTGGAAGTGAAACCAGAAAGCAAACCGGTTAAAGAAGAAACGAAGGCCGAAAAGTTCTCGGCGATCCGAGAAATCGAAAAAATCGGATATGGGTCCAGAAATGAAGGAAGCGTGGAGAGCCTTCTTGGAAATGCGAAGGTCCATCAAAGCGCCTGTAACGACGCAGCGAGCCTTGAACGGGTTAATCAATAAATTGAATCGAATTGGACACAACGAGAGAGAGAAGATCGCAATCATCGACCAGTCGACCGAAAGATGTTGGAGGGGATTGTTTGATTTTTTTTTAAAGTGTTTTTTATATGTTTTAAGTTCTTTTTTGGCTTATATTTTGTCTTTTTGTGCATTGTTTCTTGATAATATCCGACAAAATATCCGACTCTGTTTTGGTGGGGATGATGAACAGGATTTTTGGGTAAGAAAAAACTCCCGATGGGGGAGTGTTTGTTATCTCGTAAGAAATAGATATAAAAACCACATTATTCCATAAAAAAATATAAGCAAAGCTAAACATGTAACAAGTTTTATTCGTTGCTTAAATTTTCTCTCTTCTGTTTCCTCTGGTGTTTCAAACCATTCAGGATGCGCGCTTCTATCATAAGATGCTTTCATTTCCGAAGCAAAGTCCCAAAAAGTTCTTCCGGTTTTTTCTTCTTTTTGAGGCACGTTCTCTTTTCCATTTTCATCCATATTAAAATAATTCCTTTCTTATATACTTATTCTATCAGATACAACGATAAAATATAATCTTTTTTTATTTGATAAAAGATGTATAATATTGCTAAGTGGGGTTTGTCTTTCCGGAGGTAAACTTGAGAGAAGCAGTGAATCGGCTTCTCTTTTTTGTGTTTTACGGCTCGGTAACGAATCGTAACCGACTCGTAAAGGGCATTTTCGAAGGGTAAAAAAGAGAGCGAAAAACGAATTTTCGTAAATATTAACGCTATGTGTTAATAAATGATTCAATTCGATAAAATGGGGATTTAAAGCCCATTTTCCGAGTCGTAGACGGTACGTTTACGATTCGTATACCGGTAGGGGTAAGAGTATATATTTATCTTTTAATATATATTTAAATCTTTCTTTTTATTTACTAATCAATTTAGATAGTATAAATAATAAAAAAGACTCATTTTTTATTGAGTCTTGTTTAAAATAATTCCTTTTTTATTTAATGTTCCAATCACTTCACCTAAGCAATGAACTGTATCGTTATCTTCTAAAATTATATCGCCGTAATTTTGGTTGATGGAATGCAATATTCCATCTCGGCATTCTTTTATCAACGCTTCGCCGTTGACGACGAATATTCCAACTTTTCCTATGTCGACTGCATCCGCTTTTTTGACAAGCACCAGATCGCCGTCTTTGTATTTTGGCTCCATAGACTTCCCGAAGACTTTTAGAATGAAGTCTGCCTTTTCCGTTTCCGGAGTATCGGGAACCGGAATATCGACCATAGGGAGGTCGTCAGGGAGCCACTGACCCGCTCCGGCGGATGGAGAGATCATATAGGCTGGCCTTGTGATGTATCGCAGCGGTTCCTCTTTGATTATTTGAGTTTCAGGAATGCGATTGAGTATACGGTTTGTCAAATATAGCAGAGTTTCGCGGTCATAGGTCGAGAGAGATCTATACTTGCTTAAGAAGGAATCTTCGGCAAAAGTAAGATCGTTTTTATTTTCCTTTTTGGCTCGATTCTGCCTTCAGCGAGAGCATCAATGTCAATGTTGAGTGCGCGGCATATCTTGATAACGTTTGATACACCGGCATTTCCAATGTTTTTCTTCAGCATAGTGTCAAGCGTAGTGTATTTTATTCCGATTTCGTTTGAAAAAACGCTTGACAGAATCAAATCTTTCGATGATTAGGTTTTTTTAATTTTTCTTCAACACTCATCGTCCTTTCCTCCTAGATTTATTTTAATTGAATAATTTTTATAAATCCATACAGACGATACGGTAAACCGTAATTCTTAAGGAAAAAAGGTTGACTAAATACGTAATATCGGATTATACTAGTGATGTAAATACGAAATAACGTAATTTTGGCAAAGGAGGTATATCCGGTGTATGAGAATTTGGAAATCGAACTCTTAAAAAACAGAATGCAAAAAAAGGACTTAGCACATGAGTTGGGAATCGGGGTGTCTACAATTTACGACAAATTCAAAAGAAAAGTCGATTGGACTTTGACGGAATGTAGGAAAACAAAACATATCTTGAAAACGGATATGTCAATAGACGAATTGTTTAGGTGGGTGGAGTAGATATGAAATCCTACTTAAATGTCCACGACATAATGGCGATCAACGGCGTCTCGAAGTCGAAGGCGTATCACATCCTTCGGACGCTGCGCGCGGAGAAGGTGGAAGGCGTGGCTTTCCAGGATACCTACGAATCAAAGCTGATAGGAAAGGCGGTAATCCCGTCGAAAATCTATCTTGAGTTTTTCCCGAACGCCACAGGGAATGTACGGGCGCTTGGGAATTAGGTGCTTGCGTGCTGTAAACACCTAACCTGAATCCGATCAAAAGCTACCCCACACAACAAATCCACACAACGCTGACGACTTTAATTTCTAGCTTTTGCGCCGGTTGAAGAGCCAAACCGGCTGATCGGGTTTAGGTTAGATGCTTATGGCATCTATGTTAGATTTTTGACAACTGAATACCTCAAGAGATTTGGTTTGAAATACTTGTAGATTTCAATAGTTTTAAAACGTGTAGAAAGGATGCACTATGGAAGAAGCAAAGAAAGTGCGGACGGTATCGGAGGAAGAATACCGGTATCTAGAGCGCATAAAAAAAGCCAATTCATTGGCAGATGAACTGGCTAAAGTTATTGATCCTCTATCTCCGTATCAAAAAGCGGAGATTATCGAACGGGCGTTGTTACCTTGCCCGATGGATATTCTTAAGATTCTTCGTATTCGGTAACGGTGATTTGAAGTTAGAATATAAATAGGATAATCCGAATAGAGAGTCTAACTTACCAAACCTATGTCATGGAACTATACTATCTACGAAAGGAAGCAAAGATCTATGGCAAACAAGAAAAAACAATTTACAGCCGAATTTAAACAGAACGCGGTGGATTATGTCTACGCGCATCCTGACATGACCGTCCAGCAATGCGCCGATCATTTGGAAGTCGGAAAAAGCACCTTGGCCCGTTGGAAACGCGAAGCCAAAGCCAACCCAAACCACGAAGTTCCATTTGTAGGATCCGGTCATTATTCTTCAGAAGCCGAAAAAGAAAACATACGGCTTCAAAGAGAATTGCGTGACACGCAGGAGGCTTTGAAAATCCTAAAAAAAGCCATCAGCATTCTGGGAAATTAACACAAGTCATCTATGAACTTGTCACACTGGAACACAACGCCGGAGTTCGCTTCTCCGTGTCCAGAGTGCTGCATCTTTTAAAGCTCTCCACCTCCGGGTATTACGATTTTCTAAAAAGAGAACCAAGCCAACAGGCGCTTCATAAAGAAGAAGTGAAAAAACAGATCAAAGATATTTATGAAGAGAGTCACCAGAACTATGGAGCACCCAAGATTGCAAAAGTTCTCGAAAAACAAGGGATCGTGATCTCACCGCGTACTGTCGGGCTGTATATGCGCGAGATGGACATACAGGCTCAATGGGTCAAAAAAGGCGTAAAAACAACCGTGGACAGCTGTTTCCATACCGAGTTGAAAAAACGAATTGCAGAGACAATTCTCACCAGAAAAGCCGAATGCGGTATGGTGTAGCGACATCACCTACATCCGAACGAGATTGTCCGGATTCGTGTATCTGACATGCGTCATGGATCTCTATTCCCGGAAGATCATCGCGTGGAAATTGTCAAAAACGTTGGAAGTGACCGAAGTGCTGGAATGCATCGAAATGGCGAAAACTGTACGTCACATCGACCAGCCGCTCATCATCCATACAGACCGCGGGATCCACTATACATGCGAATTGTATCAACAAATGACCAGGGGGATGAAGCGGAGTTATTCGCAAAAAGGCACGCCGTACGACAACGCGTGTATCGAGTCGTTTCATTCATTGATCAAGCGAGAATGGCTAGGACGATGCGAGATCCAAAACTATCGGCATGCGTCCCGTCTCGTGTGGGAATACATCGAAGGCTGGTACAACACGATCCGGATCCACAGTCATTGCGAATACCAATCGCCCAATGACTATGAAATGGAATGGCACAAGCAAGAACGTAAGAAGTAGCGTGAAAAGAGAAAAAATTCTGAAGCACTCTTTACAGCGGGCTTTCCCCTGATAAGCTAGGGAGGCCATCGAACCCAATGTATACGATCAAGAAATTGGGTGATGGCAAAGAAAGTGGTTCAGGGGAAAAAGGACCCGGTGTCAAGAGAGGAAGCGGAAGAAATTTTTCGAGTCAGACTACCAAGCGCGCAGTCAGGAAATAAAAAAATCTATTTATTTTATCCGTTTTCTTGACATAGGACCAATTCTAAGAATAGAGGATTTGGGATAGATGTGGCTTTGATGCGATAGATCATTATAAACGAGGACATAATCGTTACGAGAATCGTTCAGATGTTCGAACAATTCGGTGACGCTATCGAATTTCTGACCATCAATGATAGGGATTTTGTTAAGGCAAGAAAACCCCTCATCGCCCAAAGTTTGGATTTTAAAGTGAGAGATAGACATTTTTACACCCCCTTTCCATCTGGAAGTATAGCAGGATAGGGAGAAGAAGGAGAAAAAAAACGATGACAGAAAAGTGCGAAAAGTACCTTGACCGCATCGCCAAGTCATTTGACGAGCTGGTGAAGGTGCAGAAGCGTGAACTCAAAATTTTGGAGGATAGCCACCGATTGGCGGTCCACGATTACGAGCTGAATTTAAAAGTGCGGTCGGAGACGCAGGAGATCACGAGCGTATCTTGGACCAGCTCGATGCGACGGATAAGGAGATAGCAGAATGGTCACAATCGAACCAAAAGAAATCGACGTGAAACTTAATCTCGTTGGATTGAATGTATACGAGGAACAAATCACTCGTATCAATCAAAAACTGGAAAAGCCAACTCGCTGGCGAACGAATTGGCTAAAAAGGATGCTGATGTAAGTGTCGAAAGCTTGGTTGAGCAACTTAGTGAAAAGATCGCTAAACTTGATGAATTTGAAAAAAGCGAATATTTTATTCCAACTTATTGAACCGTGTGATCAGCTTTGGCGCGTATGATTCTTGTTGCGTTTCTTTATAGGAAGCGAATAGCCTAATGGCAACGGTCTTAGTGATTGGTGCGCTGGTGTTGTTTGCTTTATGGAAGGTTTGAAATGAAAAAAATTTGTAAGATGAATTCAGAGCCAACGAAGATGCATAAAAAGGATGGTTCATTTATAATCCAGCCCTTCGAAAAAGTGATGTGCCCTTACTGCTTCGCGATGAGTATAATCACCGCAAGCTATTGTGGTAAGTGTGGTACTAAGTTAAGACTCAAATAAGGATCTTTTGATGCTTTCGCTTAACACATCCGTCAAAACGGTTTTGAGAGAATCTTTTGTGAATGTGGTAAATGATTTTAGACCTTTTTTGAATTTTGCCTTAGCTATTTCTTGTTTTGGTGATGATACCATCAAATCCGGTAAAGATGAAACAATCAAATCTATGGATTCTTGATTAGCATCGTCGTCAAGTTCAAAGAAGTTCTTTAGAAGCGTCAATGATGCGTTGAACCCACGGATAAGGATTTCCGCAATTATAGCAATAAGAATCGGGTTTAAAAGTAAAACCAACCACGACTATCCCGTCGCAACGTTCATCTCCATGAATCGGAGCGTTACAGTTAGGGCATGTAGAGATTACTTTTCTCCACAATATGAAACAATATGGTTGAACGTTGCTGTGATCGTCACTCATTACGTGTCCATTGATACAAATTGACGCTGGATAATATTCTGACATTTCGACACCCCCTTTCTCATAAACATTTTATCAGAGGGGGAGAGAAAAAAGTAAAAAAAACGTAATACTTTTTCTTGACAATTAAACGTAATACGTTTAATATGAAAGTGCCAAACACAGGGAAAGGAGTACATGCCAAGAGAAGCAGACCGAAAGTGGAAAATCCAAATGTAATTGTAAAATCTATCCGTCTTAACCAAGACTTGATTGACAGGATAAACGCGTATGCGAAAAAGAATGGAATCACTTTGGTAAAGCGGTTAAAGATCGCTTTGGAAAAATATTTCAAATAAAAAAGGAAACCGAAGTATCGCCAAACACAGACGGTTTCCAAGAAGTTAGTATCCTCGATGAGAATACATAAAAAGTATACCATAAGTGTATAAATTTTCAATGTACAACCTCTTGAGGAGTTTCGGTTTAGAAATGATTTGAGAGGTTTTTAATACCTCTCGAAGATCTTTGAAAAGTTAATCCAAGAGATTTTTTAGAAAAAGTTGTTGACTTAATGACGTACAAAATGTATAGTGTAGATACCGACGAACAAAAGTATAAGTAGAAAGGAGATAGGTGTCGGAGAAGAAAAAAATGGGTAGACCTATTATTGGCGAACCAAAAGACATTCGGCTGACTATAAGGGTTGATGAAAAAACATATAAAAATTAATCGATATATGCGAAAAAGAAAAAACAAGCCAATCCGAATTGATCAGAAGAATTATCAATGAGTATTAAAAAAGCAGTCGTGTACTTAGTTTGGCGACGAAAGACACGACTGCAAAGCACTTTGAGATGGCAATAAGTTAACCGACGAACGCCACTCAAAATTAATTAAGAATCGAAGTGATTAGTTTGGCGACTTAGAACTCCGATTCCACCAAACCATTAAGAATTGACTCAATGATTCACAGGTATTATAACACATATTTTTAAGTGCATACAAAAGTCTCTTGGGTTAATTCAGTGTAACTAAGAGGCTTTTTTTACGCCTCGGGAAAGGAAAAAAATGAATTATATCGACGATATGGGGCGTGAACACGCATACCGAAAAAAATGGAAACCAGGAATCCTGAAGATTATTCCGAAATACTGGATATGGAAGATGCTTACGGATGCGCCGAATTCTACGAAGTACATCCGAAAGACGAAGAAAATGTAATTATTAAATTTTTCCGAGGAAATGAATTCGAGTCGGAAAAAGAAATTGAAAAAAGAGATCTCAAGCGTTACGAAATGTGGCTTGGAGATTTCATATATTACAGAGAGGTTGGTGAAAGATTATGTACAACTTCGATGCAATGAGAGATCAACAAGATATGCGCCTGCA
>PDYJ01000841.1_pt1 | contig 10800 bp, 16 predicted proteins | sample 1430841 | NCBI WGS metagenome assembly PDYJ01 (sample SAMN07237672, study PRJNA390542) | Gut metagenome, whole genome shotgun sequencing project. | isolation source: fecal pellets | host: Mus musculus | place: USA: New York, NY | collected 2016-10 | reverse complement strand
ATCTTGCGAACTTGCCAGTTCATAAAAATTATCTTGCATTAAAAAAGACACATCCTTAATAATAGTTATTACTCTAATTATACCGTGTTACTAATGATTTTTAAACTCGGTGGATAGTGGTTAGTTTGAAATCAAGGTGTGCTTTAGTGCATAATTGTAGTGAGGTGATGTTCATGGATAAGATTTTAATTGCAACTAAAATGAAGGTAAGGCTAAAGAGTATCGGAAACTATTTGAACCAAAGGGCTTTGAAGTTGTGACGTTAAATGATCTAAATGATCCGATCGAGATCGTCGAAGATGGTAAAACGTTTGCGCAAAATGCAGCTATCAAAGCGCTAGCCTTAGCTGAAAAGTACCAAGTGATCGCTTTAGCAGATGACTCAGGGCTGATGGTCGACTATTTAGATGGGGCCCCAGGGATCTATTCGGCACGTTATGCTGGCGATCACGATGATGAAGCCAATAAACAAAAATTGTTGGCTGAATTAGCCGGTGTTGCTTCTGATAAACGGACAGCTCATTTTCATTGTGCGATCGTCGTTGCTAGTCCAGCTGGCGCACAGTTGGCAGTTGAAGGTGAAGTCAACGGTGTGATCTTAGAGAAACAACGCGGACAAGGTGGTTTTGGTTATGACCACTGTTCTATTATCCGCCATTTGAGCGCTCATTTGCCCAATTGTCAATGGAAGAAAAAAATAGTGTCAGTCATCGTGGGCGAGCAGTCAATGCTTTGATGGAACGTTTTGATGCATGGCTAAATGAGGTACGATAAAATGAAATATTTAGTTGTTAGTGATAGTCATGGTGATAAGGCGATCTTGCAAAAATTGGTCACAGCTTACGCAGGTAAAGTTGATCTGATGTTACATTGTGGTGATTCAGAGTTGCCAGTAACAGATGAAGTTTTCAAATATTTTAAAGTCGTTCGTGGTAATTGTGATTATGATCTGGATCTACAAGACGAACAATTTTTTGATCGTGGTCAAGACAAGATCTTGTTAGTTCACGGGCATTTACTTGGTGTAGGCTTTGGCTTGGGTGGTCTACAAGCTAAAATGGATGAATTGGGTGCCAATATGGCTTTCTTTGGGCATACTCATCAATTAGGGGTCGAAGTAATTAATGGTAAACTACTTTTGAATCCGGGAAGTATCAGCTATCCACGTGGAAAATACACTGCGATCGGTGGAACATTTGCGATAGTTGAGACTTTTGCTGACGAAAATGCTAAGCAGATCGAGGTCCAATACTATGACCGTGAGTTAAATGCGATCCCAGAATTGCAAGTGACATTTAATGGCAAATGAGAATGCATATCTTAAACGTAAGCTAGTTATTTGGTGTGTTATCACCTTAGTAGTGTTTGCTACTAGATTTTACCTAGCTTTTGCATGGTTAGATCTGGTTTTTGTCCTCTGTGTTATTTGGACGGGACTACTCTTTTTAAGTTATTGCATTTTTTGCGTTAAAAAATTTGAATAAATAGTTGACGTTATTTAAAAAGAGAGTATACTAATAAGAGTAGTCATTGCCCGTTGGTCAAATTGGTTAAGACGTCGCCCTCTCAAGGCGGAGTTACGGGTTCGATCCCCGTACGGGTGATAAGTCAAAGCTGTTGGTTTTACCAGCGGCTTTTTTTTATAAAGTTATTGAATAATTCTTTTAAATTTGTTAATGTTAATAAATTATTATCAAAAAATAAGTTCAAAGGTGCTATAATAGGTGGAGTAAGTAAAAAGGATTACTATCAAGTTAGGAGGAGAAACATGCTTAGAAAAACGAAAAATTTTCTACGTGCACACGGTGTCGAGTATGAAAAAGAGCACGTTAATCCGTTGATGGTGCCTGAGAGAGTATATGTACTGAAGTTTGGCAAAAAAGACGGTAAGTTTTTGAATCGTTTTATCGTTGAACATAGTTATACCTGGACAGGACGTGACAAGATCAATAAGATCACTTTACGGTTGCACGGCCAACAACATCCACGTGAATTTGCCAACGAGACTAAATTATTACAGTACTTGAAAAAGCATGCCCACCGTTATGTTAAGGAAAAAGACCGTAACAAGCATACGGTAAAACGTGGGTAGGATATAAGACGGAGAGCTTGGGTGCAGGAACGCCCAAGCTTTTTTATTGGAGAAAAGGCTAGCTAAAGAAAGCTTAGCTGTGTATATGATAGTTAAGAGTATATAAAAAGATCACTCAAATTGAAGTGAACCCATAAAGTTGGACACTCTATTTATACTATATTTCTTAAGGCAAGATGTCGGTATTCTACCGGTGTCTTGCCTTTTAGTTTGACCTTTATCCGTTCGTTATTGTAATAGCTGATCCAGCTGATCATTGCGTTGACCAACTCTTCTTGTGTTGTATATTCTTTATTGTGATATAGCTCTACTTTCATTGTGTGGAAAAAACTTTCCATGGGTGCATTATCTAAGCACGTTGCCCTACGAGACATGCTTTGAAAGATCCTATTTTCCTTTAGCTTCTTTCGCCATTGGACACTCTGATATTGGACACCTTGATCGCTATGGAGAGTCATACGATAGTTTAATTTAGGTCTAAGCTTTATCAATGCATCCAACGGTTTTACCACGAAGTCTGTTGTTGGATGCTTACTGATATTATAGCTCACTATTTCATCTGTACATAAATCTTTGATAGGTGAAAGATAGACACGTTCTTCTTGTGTCTTATTTCCATACCTAAATTCACTTACGTCAGTCACCATTTTTTGAAATGGTAAATGTGTATCAAAACGTCGATGTAATAAGTTCTTAGCTTTCTTACCTTGTGGTCCAAGGGCAGAATTATATTTTCGCCTTTGTTTATTATACATATGCGCTGATAGGTCATTTTCTCGCATGATGCGACTAACACGCTTATGATTTACTTTTATGCCTTGAGATCGTAATTTCAGTGTTACTGTACGATAACCAAAACACGGGTGCTTTGATTTGACCTCCTTTATAAGCTTTAATAGCTCCTCATCTTTATTTTTTCGCCTGTTTATTCGTTGGGCTTGATAGTAAAATGTACTACGCTTAAGACTAGTGTAAGGTAGTATTTCATCCAATGTATATTTAAATTCTTGCCTTAGTTCTTGGATGATTTGATATTTTTCTTGCGATGTCCGCGCTTCTGAACCAAGGCATCGAGTTTTTTTAAGTATTCATTTTCAACCCGTAAAGCACGATTCTCAGCTCGTAAACGTTCTAATTCAGATAATTCTGATTTTTCTGCTTGTTTATTATTGTTGGTCGTCATGTGTTTAGCTCGTCCTCTTCTAGTAAATAAGGCATCAATACCTTTAGTATCCAATTTACGTTGCCAAGTCGCAATCGTCCCAGGATTACTTATATCAAACTGAAGTTCTGTTTCCGGATAGGAAGCCTTATGTCTTTTTCTCCAGTTTTAAAACGTTGAGCTTAAAATTTCCATCGTAATCGTATTTAGGGCGGCGAACTTTTAACCCATCAATACCATATTTTTGATATCGTTTGACCCACATAAGGATATTTGAGTGATTCTTCACTTTATAAACTTTAGCTACTGTGTTACTTCCATAGCCTCTTAGATACATATTTACAGCCCGCAACTTATCCTCAAAAGAAAATTTAGTCATAGTAAAACCCCCTAAGTTAGATTCATTTGTCCAACTTAGGGGGTTCACTTCATTGAGTGATCTTTTTTTAGTAGTTGGGCATACAGGGTTCGAACCTGTAAATTATGGATTCAGAGTCCACTGCCTTACCGATTTGGCGAATGCCCAATAAAAACTCAACTATTACAGTTTATGCCTGTCGCGTAGCTTTGTCAATACTTATAAATAGAATTATTTTGTTGCACTAATATATCAGATCATAACTCTTTTTGTATAGATAATCGTTAAAAATATTTTGATATACATTTTTATGTTGTTAACAAAAAGTGTATAATGAATAAATATTAATAATTATGTATAAAAGGAAGGACTTAATGTGAATAAAAAGAAAATCAAACTTTTTGGTTTGGTAATGATGATCTTTTCAACGATCTTTGGATTTGCGAATTCGACCGTCGCTTATGAACAGATGGGATATGGTAGTATCATGTGGTATATCTTAGCGGCGCTCTTTTTCTTTCTTCCCAGTGCTTTGATGTTAGCCGAGTATGGTGCTGCTTTCAAAGAAGCAAAGGGAGGAATCTATTCTTGGCTAGCAGGTTCAGTCGGAGAAAAGATCGCTTTTATCGGGACGTTTATTTGGTTAGCTTCGTGGGTCATTTGGTTAGTCTCGACGTCAAATAAAGTCTGGATCCCGTTATCGGCTTTGCTTTTTGGCAAAGACACCACTCAGAGTTGGAATTTTTTGGGTCTAGGTGCAACGCAGACGATCGGGTTATTAGCGATCATTTGGATCTTGGGAGTCACATTTTTTAGTACTCGTGGGATGGATTTTGTTGCTAAGGTCGGTTCGATCGGTGGGATCTTCACGATCGTTTTGAATGTGATCTTTTGTGTGGCTAGTGTTGTGATCTGGATCGCTGATCATGGTGCTTTAAAACAACCGATCACAAGCTGGAGTAGCTTTACGACTTCACCTAATCCAGATTTTAGTACGCTAGTCGCTTTGTTATCCTTTGTAGTTTATGCGATCTTTGCATATGCTGGTATGGAATCGCTTGGTGGCGTCATGGATGATATTGAAAAACCAGAAAAAACTTTTCCACGGGCGGTTTTGATCTCAACTTTAGTGATCGCGCTTAGTTATTCGTTGATGATCTTTATGTGGGGATCAGTACTAATTGGCAAGAGATCATTGGAAATAATGAAGCTAACCTGGGAAATATTACATATGTTTTGATGAATAATCTAGGTGTCGTTTTAGGTCAAACGCTGGGCTTAGCAGCGCAAACGAGCCAATTTCTCGGAGTCTTGATGACGCGCTTTGCTGGCTTGGGGATGTTTATCGGTTATGTTGGGGCCTTTTTTATCTTAGTCTATTCACCGATCAAATCATTTATTTTAGGTTCTGATCCTAAGCTTTGGCCTAAAAAAATGACAAGCTTAAACAAAGCAGGAATGCCAGCCTTTTCAATGTGGCTTCAAGCAACGATCGTTTGTATCTTCATCTTCTTAGTGGCTTTTGGGGCTCGGCTACCCAAAAGTTCTATACGATCTTGACGGATATGGCTAATGTCTCAACGAGTTGTCCGTATCTCTTTTTAGTTGGAGCGTTTCCGTTCTTTAAACAAAGAACTGATATCGAGCGGTCCTTTGAATTTTTCAAGAGCCGTAAATGGACATGGACCGTAACAGCCGTGGTGTTGCTGGTTCTTGTAGGTGGATAATCTTTACTTGTGTTGAACCTATTTTACGACACGAGTATGATACTGCCTTTTGGACGATTATTGGGCCAGTTTTTTTTGGGGTGATCGCTTGGCTCTTTTATCATCAAGCAGTAGCTAAGGGGAAACTCGATAAATAGTCGTCAAAGTACGAATATGTAGGCAAGAGTTAACGTATTCGTACTTTTTTAGTGCTATAATCAGAAAAAATCAAGCTCTGAAGGTGATCTGATGAAAGTTGTCATTGTTGGTGGGACTGGTTTTGTTGGACAAGGTATCTTGCAGGTCCTAGTTAAGGATAAGACACTTGAATTATATAGTTTATCGCGTGGTGGCAAACGCCCAGACAGTGTAGCTGGTGTTATTTATCAACGAGTAGATCTAGAGCGCCCAAATGCTTGGCAAACCTTGCTCAAAGAGGCGGATTGGGTCATTGATTGTGTAGGGATCTTATGGCCTGATCGTAAAAAGCAGTTGAATTATCAAAATGCCAGCATTAAGCCTGCTAAAAAGATCATTGCGACTATCAAAACAAGCGAAACTAAATTTTTGTTCATCTCCGCTAATGTGGGACTTCCGGCTTATTTAAGGGCTAAACGGACTGTTGAAAAATACGCACACCAAGTTTTAGGGAAGCGTGCCTATGTGGTGTATCCCGGCTTGATCTATGATCGTACTAAAAAGAGCACGTATTATTTAGGAAAGATCTTACACGTAATTGCCTTTTTGCCGGGATTAAAAAAGTATCGACCGGTCAAGCGAAAAATACTAGCCCAAGCGATCGAAAAAATTTTACAGGGGAAAACAAGTGAATTTGAAAGATCATGCAAATGATATGTTATATTTTATCACATTCATAGGTTATGATTTCGGTAGTGCCGATTTAATTATAAATGCTGTTATCTTAGGTTTATTAGCAAGTATCGGCTCCTTTTGATTAATTACATGTCACAAAAGTTAATCAAAAATTAATTTTATTTTTTGGACTCAGGATAAAAGCTTGTTTTTATAGGCTTTTTTAATAGTATTATGATACAAAATCTAAGTTTTATATTATGGATCGAGCTTTCATGTACTATCTTCTGACAAAAGTTGTGCTATAATAATTTTATATTAAATTCTAGTAAAGGGAGTTCCCATGAAGAAGTTTATTGCAATGTTAAGTGCAGTGCTTGGATTGTTTATGTTGGGTGTTTTCTCCCAGCCACAGATCCAAGCTGCATCAGAAAAGACATATACGATCGACACGGATGTGACTTTCCCACCGTTTGTGTATGCCAACACAGAGAATAAGTATGTGGGGATCGATTTAGATCTTTTACGTGCAATTGCTAAAGAAGAGGGCTTTAAAGTTAAGATCCGCCCCGTTGGCTTCAATGCTGCTGTTCAATCTGTGAGTGCTGGCCAAGCCGATGGGATGATCTCTGGGATGTCGATCACAGAAGAAAGAAAGCAAAAGTTTGATTTCTCAGACCCATACTATTCTGCTGGGATCGTAATGGCAGTCAAAGATGGTAGTGGGATCAAAAGTTTATCTGAGTTAAAGGGTAAAAAAGTTGCTGTTAAGACTGGAACAGCCGGGGCTGATTATGCTAATTCGATCAAAGATAAATACGGTTTTGAGATCGTAACGTTCGATGATTCAGATGGTGTGTACAATGATGTCCTCAATGGTAACTCGGATGCCTGTTTTGAAGATAGTGCTGTAATGTATTATGCGATCAAAAATGGCTTAGATCTAAAAGTTGTAACTAAACCAGCTAATACGACAGAAACCGGTTTTGCTGTTAAAAAAGGGCAAAACCAAGAACTACTTAAGATGTTCAATGAAGGTCTAGCTAAGTTGAAAGCTAACGGTGAGTATGACAAGATCATCAAAAAATATACAGAAGGCAAAGCAACCTCTGAAACTAAGGTCAAGTCACAAACAGCAACTGCTGAAGATCGAACAGTTTTAGGTATCTTAAAAGAAAATAAAGATGCTTTTATCTCAGGGATCATTGAGACGCTGAAGTTGACGGTTGTGGGTATCTTTTGTGCCACGATTTTTGGGATCTTTGTCGGCTTGTTAGGTGTCGTACCAAACAAATTCTGCCGTGGCCTTTCGACAACGATCATCTATATCTTCCGGGGGCTACCATTGATCGTGTTAGCGCTGTTCATTTATAATGGGTCCCAAGTTTGATCGGTAGTAAAGTCCCAGCTTTCTTAGCTGGTGTGATCACGTTGATGTTAAATGAAGGTGCCTATACGGCTGCCTTTGTTAAAGGTGGGATCGAATCGGTCGATAAAGGGCAGATGGAAGCAGCACGTAGTTTAGGGCTACCGTTTGGTAAAGCAATGCGTCGGGTCATCTTACCTCAAGGGATCAAGATCATGGTCCCATCGTTTATCAACCAGTTCATCATTACTTTAAAGGATACCTCGATTTTATCTGTTATCGGGTTGCTTGAACTTACTCAGACTGGTAAGATCATTATCGCTCGCAACCTAGAAGGCTTTAGAGTCTGGGCGATCGTTGCGGTGATCTATTTAGTCATCATTACAGTTTTAACACTTCTTTCAAAGTGGATCGAACGGAGGATCAATAATTAATGACAGATTTAAAAGTAGATGTTACGAATTTAAAGAAAAACTACGGCTCAAATCAAGTGCTAAAGGGCATTGATTTTAAAGTTGCAAATAATGAAGTAGTCGTTTTGATCGGGCCTTCTGGTTCAGGGAAAAGTACTTTATTGCGTTGCTTGAATAAGCTCGAAGAACCAACTTCTGGATCGATCGTGATCGACGGACATGATATCAGTGATCCTAAGACAAATATCGATAAGGCTCGTGAAAATATCGGGATGGTATTCCAACATTTTAACTTATTCAACAATTTGAGTGTGGGTGAAAATATCATGCTAGCACCAGTTGAGTTGGGTAAAGCCAATAAAGATGAAGCGATGACGACTGCTAAAAAATTACTAGAAACGGTCGGTTTAGCTGATAAATTCGATGCGATGCCAGCTTCACTTTCAGGTGGGCAAAAACAACGGGTAGCGATCGCACGTGCTTTAGCGATGAATCCAGATATCATGTTGTTTGACGAACCGACCTCGGCGCTTGACCCAGAAATGGTCGGTGATGTTTTGGAAGTTATGAAAGATCTAGCTAAAGAGGGGATGACGATGGTCGTTGTGACCCACGAAATGGGCTTTGCTAAGGAAGTTTCTGATCGAGTCGTCTTCATGGCTGATGGCTATGTTGTCGAAGAAGGACGTCCCGAAGCGATCTTTGAAGATCCCCAAAATGAACGGACTAAAGCGTTCTTAGAAAAAGTTATCAATATCTAATGTAAAGGGTTCTGCTAGGAGACTGGCAGAACTTTTTATATTTTTTGACAAATACCTATGTAAAAAAATATTGATATATACTATAATGAAAGAGCTTTGATAAAGTAAAAAAATTTTAGGGGGGATCGAAGTGACGCAAGCGATTCTAGTCATGCACGAAAAAAACGGGGATTATTACCGGATGAACAAAACTTCTTTTGAAAAGTTGCCGGTGATCGGTGAGCATATTTATAATAATGACGGTCTGACTTATCTGATCGAAGACGTGGTATCTTTAGCAGGATATGAGTCGGCCAAAGCAGTTACGGCGATCCTTGTAGTTAAACCGACTGCTAAGACTGATCCAGTCAGTGAACTCTACGGCTTGGATCCTGAAAAAGACTTTGAAATGTAATTAAAAGGTGAACTACTCAGGTAGTTCACTTTTTTATTTAGGTTTGTAATTTGAAGTTATTTTTGCTAGAGTGTAAATATTATGATGACAGGAGTGATGAATATGGTAGCAGACCCTGAGCTGCCTGCCTCATGGCGTAAAACTTTTATGACCCTTTGGCTAGGGTGTTTTATGACGGGACTGAATTTTTCGATGACGATGCCATTTATGGCGCTTTATATTGAAACATTGCATCCTTATGGAAAATTTGAATTGAACTTATATGCGGGTCTAGCCTTTGCTGTTACATATCTAGCCCAAGCGATCGTTTCACCACTATGGGGCAATCTTGCGATCAAAAAGGGCGCAAACTCATGTGTTTACGGGCCTCTGGGGTGATGACTTTTACGATCTTTGCCGTTGGCTTAGTCCACCATGCTTGGACGATCGTATTACTGCGCTTCGTTCAAGGAGCTTTTTCTGGTTATATCAATAATGCGACTGCTTTTATGGCAGGTGAGACCCCACATAATCGTTCCGGTGCTGTTATGGCAAACATGATGACAGCCAATGTGACGGGAAATTTGCTCGGTCCACTAGTTGGGGGGCTATTAGCTGGTTTTGCCGGTTATCGGGTAACGTTTTTTGTATGTGGGGCGATGATGGGGATCGTCTTTTTGCTGACCTTATTTAATACGAAAGAACATTTTACGCCGATCCCAGCTAAAAAGATGAAGCCAATGAAAGAGATCTTTGCACAATTAGAAAACAAACAGTTGATCATTGCAATGTTTATCACAACGTTATTTATCCAATCAGCCTTGATGTCGATCGCGCCGATCGTTAGTTTGTTAGTCAAATCATTGATGCACGGTACGGGAAATGTTTCCTTTGTCAGTGGGGTCGTGGCGGCAATGCCTGGTTTTGGGACGTTGTTAGTTGCTTCACGCTTAGGTGTCAAGATGGATAAGATCGGACCTTTAAAAGTATTAGTCTTTGGTTTAGTTGCTGCTATGGTAGTTTTTTTGCCGATGTACTTTGTGACTTCACCATGGAGTTTAGGTTTTTTGGCGGTTTTTTATTGGGGATCGCTAATGCAGCACTATTACCTGCAGTTCAAACTGTTTTGACGGTCAGTGTCCCACGGGAAGCTTTTGGACGGATCTTTAGTTATAATCAATCATTTCAAGCAGCGGGGGCGATGCTTGGCTCGATGATGGGCTCGCTCATCTCGGGATTATTCAACTATCAAGCGGTCTTTTTGGTAACAGCAGCTTTGATGGCGTTAAACTTACTTTTGATCTGGAAAGTCCACCGTCCACTTGAAAACGAAAAATGATCAAAAAGTGTAAATAAATGCGGTCAGCGCCGTATACGTAACAAGGACCTCAAGCTGATACATTGCATCAGCTCGAGATCCTTGTTATCTTGTCTCACTATAGTACAGTTACTATTCAAATGAGAGCTCTAATAAGTACATGTTTTTTTGGGTCAAATGCGATGTTGTGGCCCAAACTTCGTTGATGATCAATGTAGTCGTGACCAGCTAGTTGCCAAAAACTGTCTAAAAGATCACCGTTTTGAGCTAAAAAGTCATCAGTCAAACAATTGACCATTAATTTATTGTCCGGAAAATAAATGTTTGCATCAGCAAACTTTGATCACGTCTTTGAAAAAAATCTGGATCACATTGTCGTAACGTGATCTTAAGGCAAAGATCTTTTCAGGATGGCGCTTCAAATATGATAAAATGTTG
>PDYJ01002419.1_pt1 | contig 10806 bp, 8 predicted proteins | sample 1430841 | NCBI WGS metagenome assembly PDYJ01 (sample SAMN07237672, study PRJNA390542) | Gut metagenome, whole genome shotgun sequencing project. | isolation source: fecal pellets | host: Mus musculus | place: USA: New York, NY | collected 2016-10 | reverse complement strand
CTTCCCGAGGGTTACACCTGCCCCGCCGACCGCACCAACCCTGGGGCACCAACCACGCTGTGCTCATGGGCAAGGATGCCATCAAGGAGCCTTTTGCCGTAATCAATGCCGACGACTTCTATGGCCGCAACGCCTTTGAGGTGATCGCCAAGGAGCTCTCGCGTCCGCGCGACAAGAAAGGCGACTACTGCATGGTAGGTTTCCGTGTAGGCAACACCATGACCGAAAACGGCTCAGTGGCCCGAGGTGTGTGCACCGCCGGTGCCGATGGCAACCTTTCCGGCATCGTGGAGCGCACCGCTATTTCCTACGACAAGGATGGCAACATCACTTTTGTCGACGAAAACGGCACCACACAGATCCTCGAACCCAATACCCCCGTGTCGATGAACCTTTGGGGCTTCACTCCCGACTATTTCGATTACTCGGAGCGTGAGTTCAAAAAATTCCTCGACAAGGATCTCAACACCCCCAAGAGCGAATTTTTCATTCCTCTCGCCATCGACAATCTCATCAAGAACGGCGAAGCTACTGTAAAGATTCTCGACACCGATTCAAAATGGTTTGGCGTGACTTATGCTGCTGACCGACCCGGCGTGGTCGAGAAGTTTGCACAGCTCCACGCTGCAGGCGAATACCCCGACAAGCTCTTCTGATCGGGACTCTCCCTCTTCAAAAAACCCGGTAACACACAATCAGCCGCCCTCAATCGGGAGCGGCTGATTGCTTTTTAGTCATGAGCCTGACAATCCGTTATTTGGCTTTGTCATAGTCGGGCTCTATGGCAAGGCGGCTGGAAAATGGCACCCGTGTATGGGGAGCACCCGAATCACCTTTGGCTATGGTGCCACCCCCCTGCACTACAATCGACCCTCCAAACTTGGCTTGGAGCAACTCCATACGATGAGTCGCGGCATACTCCCTGTCGGCAAGAGCTTTCATTCGGTCGGTCTTGTCGTAGTCCGACGCACCGTAGACCGGGGTGATCTCCTTATTTATCTGTTCCAGACCGGTGACTTCAAACGAAAAACCACCGTCGGTCGATGCCGCCATGATCAACCCGGGGAGTCCGCGCAGTTTCCAGGGACCGAAAGGCACCGGAATATCGGGCGCAAACCACACTGTCCAGTGACGCCCATGATAGTCGGTCGTAGCCTTCAGACACTCATAGCCGAGGATCTGACGCGTCTCATCATAAAATATTGACCATACTATATCGCCATAAGGCTCGGAATAGACCAAAAGGTCATCACCATATTTGTCATAGACCTTTACATCCATCGTCCCTACATCTGTAGTGACATACAGATGTGTTTTCTTCTCAGGAGCGTTACCCTTGCTCTTGTCCACTGTGATACCCTGCGGGGTGGTGGTGACCCACGCCGCCATCTGGATATCGCGAAGCTTTTTCTTTCCCTCCGGGGTTGAGGTGAGCGAGTCGCAATATTCGCTCATGGCATTGTAATACTTAGCCTTTGAGTTGTTGCAGAGCAGCAGAAACGATTGCGACCGTCCGTTGACGGTATCGGATTCCACAGGTGCCTTAGCGTTGTAGCTCACCTCAAGCTCCGATATCGACTGGCCCGACACGCCTATGACTGTAGCGCAGCACAGGGCCGCCAACATTTTGATTCTTTTAAGCATATACATTCATTATCTATATTTACTCTTTATAGTCGGTTTCAAGAAAATCATGGACCACGTCATTGTCGGCTTCCTCCTTGTTGAGCACGGCAAACCCACGCTTTTTTTAGCGACCTAACCGGATTGAGCATATATTCATGACGCATCCGCAGATATTCCTTGCGGTCGATCGCCACCACATCCTTGCCTATTGGCATAGGCGGCGGTAATATCTCCCGGCTGCTCTCCTCAAGGCCAGTGAGCGAGAAGCAGTGGTCGCCGTCGGCACTCTCGGCCTTGATGATCAGGCCCGGCAGACCATATAGCTGCCATGGGCCATCCTGAATGGGAACATCGGGACAGAACCACACATTCCACTCCCTCCCGTGGTAGATGCACGACGCTCCCGCACATTCATAGCCCGACACCGTGGCCATAGTGTCGGTCAGCTCCCAGTCGATCGGGTCAGCTGCAAGGGTGTAGGTATATTTAGTGGCACTCCAATCATCCATTATGTCGAGGATTCCTGCATCAAAAATCCTTGCCGACCACTATCCCGAGCCCCTTGACAGGCAGCCCGAGCTCCTTGTCCCCACATAATGTATCTTTCCGTCGGTGACAAGAGGCTTGCCTAAAGCCTCGCGGAGCTTCACCCGGAGCGATAGAAATTCGGAGCGGCTTTGGGGATCGGCATAGATCGAATCTATGTAGCGGGTGCGGACTCCGTAGAAGGTCGACTGCCTCTGCCCTGCCAGAAGCACAAAGTCGTCATGGCGATGCGAAGGCTTGTTTTTGTGCGGATCGATGGTATTGTATTCATATCGGTAGGTCGCTATCAGCGCCGCCTTCGGATACACTTTTTCCGAGGCTGAAGCCAACATCGTCGCCATAAAAACCGACAGAATTATAAGCGGAATGCGATTCATGGATATTTATAGATTGGTTGTCAGCGCAAAGATAATCATTTTGTCGCTTTTTTATCAATATCATAATCATTTTTCATTACATGGTTTAGATTAAAGGGCCTATTTCACGTATTTTATGACTGACTGCTACCGACATCGCTTCATTCTTTGAGAAAAAAGGCGTATCTTTGTGGCTATCTTATCTTTGACCATACCAAATCAATCTATGCGACATATCTTCCCTATGCTTCTTGTTGCGGCAATCGCTGCCGCCGGATGCTCCCGCCAGGCTTCGGCTCCCGCCACCGACTATGCGTCGGAGGTGAATCCATTTATCGGCACCGACTATACGGGCAACACTTATCCGGGCGCCCAATGGCCCCACGGCCTCGTGCAGCTCAGCCCCGACAACGGCCTCCCCGGTTGGGATCGCATAGCCGGCTATTATTACCCCGACAGCACCATCGCCGGATTCAGCCACACCCACCTCAGCGGCACCGGCGCCGGCGACCTCTACGACATTTCTTTCATGCCTGTCACCGATCCCGTGAGGAAAGCCGACGCTCCCCTTGGCATCCACTCCCGCTTCTCCCACGACTCGGAAGAAGCCCGGGCCGGATATTATAAGGTGACTCTTGACGACTATGGTATCGATGTGGAGCTCACTGCCACCGAGCACTGCGGCATCCAGCGCTACACATGGCCCGGCGACAGCGGCAAGGTGATTCTCGACCTCGCCAAGGCCATGAACTGGGATGCCACGAAGCTCACCGGCCTTGAAGTGATCGACTCGGTGACTGTGGCCGGATTCCGTTTCAGCGACGGATGGGCTCGCAATCAGAAGGTGTGGTTTGCAACCCGCTTCTCAAAGCCTTTTGAATCGGTCGAGATTGATTCGGTTGCCGGACATGTGGCCACATTCGGATTTGCCACCACTCCCGGCGAGCAGCTCACCGTGGTCACCGCCATCTCCGGCACCGACGCCGAGGGCGCCGCTGCAAACCTTGCCGCCGAAGCTCCCCACTCCGACTTCGACCGCTACCTTGCCGAAGCCACCGCAAAGTGGAACTCCATGCTCGGCAGCATAGAGATCGACACCGCCGATCCCGACGAAAGAACCGTGTTCTACACCGCCCTTTATCATTCGCTCCTTGCACCGGTAGTGTTCAGCGACGCCGATGGCCGCTACCGTGGCCCCGACGGCGAGATCCACCGCTGCGAGCCGGGCCATAAACACTACAGCACATTCTCACTTTGGGACACCTATAGAGCAGCTCATCCCCTTTACACCATCATTGAGCCTGATGCGGCAGCCGACATGGCTCAGTCGATGATCGACTTCAGCCGTCAGAACGGCCGTCTGCCCGTGTGGAACATGTGGGCCTCCGAGACCGATATGATGATCGGCTATCACTCCGCACCCGTAATTGCCGACGCCATACTTAAAGGCATAGGCAACATCGACGCGCAGGCGGCTCTCGACGAATGTGTGCGCACCGCCCGACTCGACTCCTATCGCTCTCTGGGCGACTACCGCACCCTCGGCTTTGTCCCGGCCGACAGAGATTCGTCGTGGTCCATGTCAAAGACCCTCGAATATGCCTACGATGACTATTGCATAGCCCAGATTGCCAAATATGTTGGCAACGACTCGATCTACAACGAGTTTATGGCCCGCTCCCGCAACTATGTCAACCAGTTCAACCCCTCCACCGGCTTCATGCAGCCCCGCCGCAGCGACGGGTCGTTTGTCGAGCCCTTTGCCCCCGACGCCTACACCGAAGATATATGCGAGAGCAACGCCTGGCATTATCTGTGGTCGGTGCAGCACGATGTCGACAGCCTCATCTCGCTCCTCGGAGGCAAAGAGAGATTTGAGCAGCGGCTCGACCGCTTCTTCACCGCCGAGGTCGACTCGGCTGCCCTCCCCCTGTTCAGCACCGGCATGATCGGCCAGTATGCCCACGGAAACGAGCCCTCCCACCATGTGGCCTATCTCTACAACCACACCGCATCGCCCGAAAAGGGCCGCGACTATCTCACCCGCATCATGAAAGAACTCTACACCAACTCGCCCGACGGCCTTTGCGGCAACGAGGATTGCGGACAGATGTCGGCATGGTATGTGATGAGCGCTCTCGGCTTCTATCCGCTCAATCCGGTGGGCGGTGTCTACGAGCCCGGCATACCCCTCTACCGTTCCGCCAGAATCAACCTTCCCGACGGAAAGACCTTTGAGATAACCCGTGACCCCTCAGGAGCGCCGGCACCCGACTCAATCCTCCACACCGACATCACCTCAGGCGGCTCCATCAACTTCCCCTATTCCAACTAACAAGACAACAGTAGTATGGCAAAAATAATTGTTAAAGATACTACAATCCGAACACTTCTTAAAGATGGGATAGACTTTATTTGTATTACAGATATAGCTCGCCAAAAGAATCCATCCGAACCAAAAGATGTTGTAAAAAATTGGATGAGGGTGAAGAATACCCTTGAGTATCTCGGGCTTTGGGAATCCCTTAACAACCCTGATTTTAATGGGGTCGAATTCGACCCCATTTTGAAAGAAGCCGGATCCAATGCTTTTACAATGAGCCCGACACGCTGGATAGCACTTACCGGCGCAATAGGAATTGTAAACAAATTAGGGAAAAATGGCGGAACTTATGCCCAACGTGACATCGCTTTTAAATTTGCAAGCTGGGTGTCAGTAGAATTTGAATTATACCTTGTCAAAGAATTTCAACGTCTCAAAGAAGAGGAACAACGATTGATTGGTTGGTCAGCAAAACGTGAACTATCTAAAATCAACTATCGGATTCATACTGACGCCATAAAACATCATCTTCTTCCTCCAGAGATAACCAGAGAGCAATCGTCACGAATATACGCTGATGAAGCTGATGTCCTGAATATGGCAATGTTTGGCACAACAGCCCGCCAATGGCGCAATTCCAATCCGGATCTAAAGGGCAACATCCGGGATTATGCCTCCATTAATGAGTTAATATGCTTGTCGAACATGGAAAATCTCAACTCTGTATTTATTGCACAAGGAATACCTCAGAACGAGAGATTAATAAAACTAAATCAAATTGCAATACACCAGATGAGCATCCTTGAATCTCCCGAAATAAGCAACCGGAAACTACTAAAATAGGAAAGTCGATGGATCAACAAACAGACAGCAGACGCATCGGGCTCGTCGATGCCCTGCGAGGATTCGCTCTCCTCGCCATAGTCCTGCTCCATAATCTCGAGCACTACAATATCTTCGGTTCTCCGGCCGACCCTCCCGCTTGGATCTCAGCACTCGACCGCGGTGTATTTGATACCATTTTCTTCTTTCTTGCCGGAAAAGCCTATGCAACATTCTCACTTCTGTTTGGCCTCAGCTTTTTCATTCAGATGCGCAATGCAAGGCGCCGAGGGTGCGACTACCGGATGCGGTTTGCTTGGCGTATGCTGATTCTGGTCGGCTTCTCGCAGCTCCACGCATTATTCTACAACGGCGATATCCTGCTGCTTTATGCCGTGTGCGGTCTCATCCTCATTCCCGCCTCCTCATGGCGAAACCGCACGGTTGCGATCGTGGCAACGGTGCTGATGATTCAGCCTTGGGCATGGGGTAAGATTATATATGCCGCTCTTAATCCCGGTTATATCGACACCAACAATGGTTTTGCGGTGTTCGCCGCCTCAGCTGAGGAAGCAGGGCGCACCGGCACCTTCCTCCAGACCCTTGTCAATAACATATGGAACGGGCAGCTTTACAGCAACTTCTGGCAGGTCGAGGCCGGACGTTTATTCCAGACTCCGGCCCTCTTCCTGTTCGGTATGCTCCTCGGCAGGCTGAATATGTTTGAGCGAAACGACCTCAACACGCGCCGTTGGCGCAAAGCTCTGCTTTGGGGACTGATCTCTGCCGTTCCGCTCTACTGCCTCTCAAGGTTCGTTCCACCGCTGATAGCCAATGTGACTATTCTGTCCTACTACTGCATCGCCATCCCGATGCTCTACAACTTTGCCTTTATGGTAGTGCTCGTCTCTGCATTTGTCCTGCTATGGTTTGCCCGTAGTGGCCGGGGCGCAAAGTGGCAGACACTCCTTGTGCCCTACGGACGGATGTCGCTCACCAATTATATCACCCAATCAATCATCGGAGTAACCATCTATTACCACTACGGCCTCAATCTTTACGACAAAGTAGGCTCAGCCGGATCAGCCCTCATAGCAGTCGCCATTGTCGCCGCCCAGCTTATCTTCTCACGCTACTGGCTCTCCACCCATCGTCAGGGCCCTCTCGAACATATCTGGAAACGCTTCACCTGGCTAAATGCCGGGAAAAAGCAGGAAAGTAACGGATTATTTGCCAGAGTGGGCGAAAATGTATAATTTTGTAGCTTTCAAAACCCCAATAGCTGTAATTTCTAAGTTTATTCAGCTTAATCCAACAGTCTCTACCCTATTCTTAAAAGCATGAGCGACCGTTTATTCATATTCGACACCACCCTGCGCGACGGCGAGCAGGTGCCAGGCTGTCAGCTCAACACCGTCGAGAAAATCGAAGTGGCCAAAGCCCTCGAGGAGCTCGGTGTCGACGTGATCGAAGCCGGTTTTCCCGTCAGCTCTCCCGGCGATTTCAACTCCGTAGTCGAAATATCCAAAGCCGTGACATGGCCCACCATCTGCGCCCTCACCCGAGCCGTTGAAAACGATATCCGCGTGGCTGCCGATGCGCTTCAATTTGCCAAGCACAAGCGCATCCATACCGGCATCGGCACTTCCGACTCCCACATACGCTACAAATTCAACTCCAACCGCGAGGAGATCCTCGAACGCGCCGTAGCCGCCGTGTCGTATGCCAAGCGGTTTGTGGAAGATGTGCAGTTTTATGCCGAGGATGCCGGACGAACCGACAATGAATACCTGGCCCGCGTGATCGAAGCCGTGATCAAGGCGGGAGCCACCGTGGTCAACATTCCCGACACCACCGGCTACTGCCTCCCCGAGGAGTTCCATGCCAAGATAAAATATCTGTGCGAGCATGTCGACGGCATCCACAAAGCTACCATAGCCACCCACTGCCACAACGATCTCGGCATGGCCACCGCCAACACCGTGAGCGGCATCCTCGGAGGCGCACGTCAGGCCGAAGTGACCATCAACGGCATCGGCGAGCGCGCCGGCAACACTTCGCTCGAAGAGGTGGTGATGACATTCCGCTCCCACCGCGAGCTCGGCATCGACACAAACATCAACGCCACCAAGATCACCGGCATCTCGCGCCTGGTGTCAAGCCTTATGAACATGCCGGTACAACCCAACAAGGCTATTGTGGGCCGCAACGCCTTCGCACATTCGTCGGGCATACATCAGGACGGTGTGCTCAAAAACCGCGAGAGCTATGAGATCATCGACCCCAAAGATGTGGGTATCGACGAAAACTCCATCGTGCTCACCGCACGCTCGGGTCGCGCCGCCCTCAAGCACCGTCTCCACGTACTCGGTATCGACATGGAAAAGGAGGCGCTCGACAAGGCATATCAGGCTTTCCTGCGTCTGGCTGATAAGAAAAAGGAGATCAACGACGATGACATCCTCATGCTTGCAGGCGAACACCGCGCCAACCACCGCATACGCCTCGAATTTCTGCAGGTCACTTCGGGCGTAGGCATCCACTCCGTGGCTTCGATCGGACTCAACATCGCCGGCGAGCACTTCGAGGCATGCGCTTCGGGCAACGGCCCTGTCGACGCTGCCATCTCGGCCATCAAGCTCATCATCCGCCGCACCATGCTCGTTAAGGAATTCCTCATTCAGGCCATCAACAAGGGCTCTAACGACATAGGCAAGGTGCATATGACCGTAGAGCACGAGGGCAACCAATATTACGGATTCTCGGCCAACACCGACATCATCGCAGCTTCGGCCGAAGCATTTATCGACGCCATCAACAAATTCCCCCACTGAAACGATGGGAAAGACTCTTTTTGATAAGGTGTGGGATGCCCATGTGGTATCCTCCATTGCCGACGGTCCGCAGCAGCTCTATATCGACCGCCATTACTGCCATGAGGTGACCACTCCGCAAGCCTTCGAGGGGTTGCGCCGACGCGGTCTCAAGGTGTTCCGTCCCGACCGCACCGTATGCTCCCCCGACCACAATATACCCACCCTCAATCAGGATCTCCCGATTGAAGATCCCGTGAGCCGAAACCAGATCGAGGCCCTCCTTGCCAACGCCAAGGAGTTTGGTCTGACCCTCTACGGCCTCACCCATCCGCTCAACGGCATAATCCACGTCATGGGCCCTGAAAACGGCCTCACCCTCCCCGGCTCTACGATAGTGTGTGGCGACTCCCACACCTCGACCCACGGAGCCTTCGGTGCCGTGGCCTTCGGTATCGGCACCTCGGAGGTGGAGATGGTGCTCGCCACCCAGTGCATCCTCCAGCCAAAGCCCAAAACCATGCGCATCAACGTGGAGGGCACTCTGCGCCCCGGAGTGACCGCCAAGGATATCGCTCTCTACATCATAGCCAAGATGACCACCGGAGGCGCCACCGGCTACTTCGTAGAGTATGCCGGATCGGCAATACGGGCCCTGTCGATGGAAGAGCGCATGACTGTGTGCAACCTCTCTATCGAGATGGGTGCGCGCGGCGGCATGATTGCTCCCGATGACACTACATTCGACTACCTGTGCGGACGCCGTTTTGCCCCTTCCGGACCAGACTTCGACCGCGCCGTGGAGCAGTGGCGAGCCCTCGCTTCCGACCCCGACGCCACTTTCGATGCCGAGGTCACTTTCGATGCAGCCGACATTGAGCCTCGCCTCACCTTCGGCACAAATCCCGGCATGGGCATCGGCATAAGCGAGATGGTGCCTGAAGCTCCAGCCGACCCCGCCGCGGCCGAATCTTTTGCGAAGGCGCTCGATTATATGGGCTTCACCTCGGGAAAACCTCTTACCGGCGAAAAGGTCGACTATGTTTTTCTCGGATCCTGCACCAATGGCCGCATCGAAGACTTCCGTGCATTTGCATCATATGTGAAAGGAAAGAAAAAGCATCCCGACGTGACGGCATGGCTCGTGCCCGGCTCCTGGAGCGTGAAGCGTCAGATTGAAGAGGAAGGGCTCGACAGCATCCTCGCCGAAGCCGGTTTTGAAATTCGTCAGCCCGGATGCTCCGCTTGTCTGGCAATGAATCCCGACAAAGTGCCGGCAGGAAAACTCGCCGTGTCGACCTCCAACCGCAACTTCGAGGGACGCCAGGGCCCGGGGGCCCGCACCGTCCTCGCCGGTCCGCTCGTTGCCGCCGCAGCCGCAATAAATGGAGTAATCACCGATCCACGCCTCTAATCCCACATCATGAAAGAGAAATTCACCACTCTCACGTCGACCTGCGCGCCGCTCCCGGTAGAAAATGTTGACACCGACCAGATCATACCGGCCCGCTTCCTCAAATCGACTTCCCGCGAGGGATTCGGCGACCATCTGTTCAACGACTGGCGCTTCCTCCCTTCGGGCGAGCCTAACCCCGACTTCATTCTCAACCGCCCCGAGGCAAAGGTGCGCGAGTGCTCGTAGCCGGTAAAAACTTCGGCTGCGGATCGTCGCGCGAACATGCCGCGTGGCTATTGCCGACTACGGTTTCCGCGCCGTGATCTCCAGCTTTTTCGCCGACATCCACCGCAATAATGAACTCAACAACTTCGTGCTTCCGGTGGTGGTGTCGCCCGAGTTTCTCGCCGAGCTGTTTGAGTCGATTCAGACCGATCCGGCCACAGAAGTGACCATCGACCTGCCCGCCCAGACCGTGACCAACCGCGCCACCGGCCGCACCGAGAGCTTCCCCATCAACTCGTATAAAAAAGAGTGTCTGACAGAAGGTCTCGATGATATAGACTACCTCCTTGCCCACCGCTCCGACATTGAGTCATTTGAAGCGTCGCGCAAAGTCTGATTCTCTCTTCCCCATTCCATCCATTAATAAAAAGCAACCCCAGTGAAACTCAACATAGCATTATTGCCCGGCGATGGTATAGGCCCCGAGATCTCGCGCGCCGGAGTGAAGGTGCTCGATGCCGTGGCCAAGCGCTTCGGCCATTCATTCTTCTACACAGAAGCCCTGATCGGGGCTGCCGCTATCGACGCTACCGGCAATCCTTTCCCCGATTCCACCTACCAAATCTGCGCCGACGCCGACGCCGTGTTTTTCTCGGCCGTGGGCGACCTGCGCTTCGACTCCAACCCCGATGCCACCGT
>PDYJ01000965.1_pt1 | contig 10806 bp, 12 predicted proteins | sample 1430841 | NCBI WGS metagenome assembly PDYJ01 (sample SAMN07237672, study PRJNA390542) | Gut metagenome, whole genome shotgun sequencing project. | isolation source: fecal pellets | host: Mus musculus | place: USA: New York, NY | collected 2016-10 | reverse complement strand
TCTTCTATGAAGTTTTTCTATTACATCAAATACTTCTTTTTCTGATTCTTCATCTAAAGCTCCTGTGGGTTCATCAGCTAAAATAAGGTCAGGATTCTTAACTATTGCACGTGCTATCGCCACCTTCTGCTGCTGGCCTCCTGATAATTCGTCTGGATAACAATATTTTATATTATCTAATTTCAATTCTGAAATTATACCTTCAACTTTTCGTTTTATGTCTCTTTTTTTGCTTCCATTTATTACAAGTGGCATTGAAACATTTTCACATACTGTCATGTCTTCTACCAACGCATATGATTGCAATATAATACCTACATGACATCTACGAAATTTAATCATATCTCGTTTATTATTCACATGTAATTCTTCATTCATAAAATAATATTTTCCTTCTTCAACCGGCAGCAATCCCGCAAGTATATTTACTAAAGTTGTTTTTCCACATCCGCTTTTTCCTATAATGCCAACCATGTCCCCTCTGCAAATTTTTAAGTTTACCTTACTAAGAACTTTTTTTCTTAATTTCTCTTTACCATATATTTTTGTAATTTCCTTCAATTCAATCATATTCTCTTTCCCTTAACTACTTTCCACAAATCAATTTTTACAATTTTATGATATATCGCACTAGCACATAATATTTCTAATGTAGTGAAAATCAGCAAAAATGAAAGCCAAAAATCAAGTCCTTGATAGAGCCAAAATTTATTTAAGTTTATAGACACTATAATGCCAAATGAACAAATAGCAAGAAATTGTATTACATATCCACTCACAATATCTAGCAAAGAAACCCCATTTATTATTTCTATTGAATGTCTATAATAATTTCTATCTATTTCATTAAACACATTTATGCAAATACTGCATCCATAAAATACAATTAATACAATTGTTTCTACACCTAACATCTTCATAGATTTATGGTTTTCACTTTGAAAGAATACGAGACCATTGTTATCAAGAGAAGGTCTTACTGTAAATATATGATTATCTAAATAATACTCATTTATTTCTTTAAGTTGCTTATTTATATTTTTTAAGGAAACCCAGTTGAGAAGACCAAACTTCCCGTCAACTGATTTATATATTCATTTTCTATAAAACGTCTCTCTTTTTCACTCCTAATACCTTCTTTTAAATACATATAAGGTATGATAATCTTATAATCCAATGATATTTCAGGTTCGCCCATATGTTCATATGTTTCATCATTTTTAATTATCGTACGCTCTTCCAAAACACCTATAACTTTTGCATCAAATTCTTCTCCATTAGAATATATTGTAATCTCATCTCCTGTCTGAAAATATGGCCAATATGCTGCTCCCAATAAGATAGATATTTTTTTGGACTTAAAATCGCACAAAAAATCCTGTTCATTAAAAACCCTTCCCTCTCTAGCTTTGATTTTATAATGCTCCATAGCCATTTTATCAAATCGAACAGCTTCCATCCACGAATACTCATTCCCTGCAATTAAGCTTCTATTCTCTTTATTCATAGAATTAAAAAAAGTAGAATTTATTCCGTCCGAATTATATATTTTAAAATGATTTTCTATCTCACTTCTATCAACTCCTATAAAGTCTTTCAGAGACGAACTAATATAAATAAAATCATCACTAGTTCTTAACTGACGTAGTGTATTTTCCATATTTCTCAAAAAACATATTTCTGTCGTATCTACTTGCGAGCTTCTTTCACTATTGATATATAATTTATAATAAATATAACCATTCTTTTCATTACAAATATTAGAATTCTCTTTACCTACGATTTCTCCACATATGAAATAAATAAAAATATTACCCAGCAGTACAAATATTATAAGTAATTGCGCCCCTAGCATAATCGACTGCCAAACTTCCAATCTTACCGTATATATAATAGCTTTTAATCTCTTTTTCATTAGTCCCCACCTAACTATCCAAACTCCTCATCCAAAATTGTATGCTATATAATAAATTAAGAACACAAAATATTATTCCTATACTCACTATACATTTAATAACTCCCAATTTAACTTGCATTTTAAAACATATCAGAAAATATGTAGCCAACGTAAATATAAAACTCTTAAATAGAATATTAGAATATTTTTTCAAACAAATCAAATAAATCCTTGTTCTAGATGCACCACACAAATAAAAAATTTTTATTTCCCCCATTTTTCTACTCATCCAAAATTTGATATGTTCATTTAAAAAATATTACTGTTGAAACAAATATCAACAAATAAAGATATACTACTTTATTCCCTTTTTTCAGAATATTCCTCCAACTTAACAACATATTATTTTCCTTTGCATTAATATATATTTCCTGTTCTTCTCCATCTCTCGATGTATAATCATCTAACATCTTATTGTATATATTAAAGCTATCCGTTGTAATTTTATATCCATTAAGCTTTCCAAACTGATTTATTCCTTTCTTAATCGGAATTAAAACTCTAAAATCCTTCATATTCTTCCTTGAATTCTTTACCATACCAATAACTTCATATTCTTCTGCCTCGATTCTTATGTATTCCTTTCTATCTTTTTTATATATTTTATTTTTTATACCCATTCCAACTACTGCAATTTTTTTATCTGATAAATACTCTTTATTCATAAAAAATCTCCCATCCTCCATAAGAGGAAGACTCATATTTTCGCCATAATAAATTCCATTTAACTCGTAAACAGGGTGCATGATATTTTGTTCCACATATACATTTTTGTTCATTTGAACATCATACAATGCTTTATCTAATATATTATTCTCTGACTTCATTGAATAAATTTCTATCAAATATTTTCCGCCTTGATTCATATCCAATTCTATTTTTTGAATTAAAATCGTAAAGATTATAAGCGTAGAAATACTAAATAATGTAATTATACAAGTTAATTTTAGATTCTTATTTCCCTTAATACCTCTTTTTCTTTGCATCATATGTCTATTATCACTTCTTCTCATTTTAACTTACCAATCTATCCTTTTCTAAAATTAACCTCGCAGAACCCTTAAGCCTATTCCTGATAAGTTTTAACTCCCATTTTTCATCTTTTACGTTTTATATGAAAGACGAATGACAAACCGTCATTCGTCGACAAAAGAAATTCAAGGGCTATTTAATTATCAGAGTACCTAATTATAATCTGTTTCTCCTGACATTTGACTCGATTTACCTAAACGTGTCGGCGAGTATGCCGTTAATGTTGTACTTGGCCCTACCGCCCTTGAACCATAATCAAACACATAATCTTTAGGTCCCTTAATACCCACACTTAAATACGCATACGCAGATGCATGTTTACTATTATCTCCGGTTGCTTTATATTGCCATACAGAGCCTGATGTCCCAGCGTTTATCAATGTCTTCTTTACATTTGTAACATAGGCTGCATTAGATATTGTTCCCACTAATGCTGTAACCAGAAAACATAACGCCATCATATTTCGCATTCTTTTAATTCTTTTCTTTTTTCTCATTTCCTTTTACTCCTTTACTAATTTTACATTAAAATCAACTAACCATACACTCCTTTACACTTTAATAATCATTCGTATCACCTCCTTTTTGTCGCTTTTACTTCACACTGTAACTTTCTTCCCCTTTTTAAATCCTTTTTCAACTCTATAAATATAGATTACTATCTTTTTAGATGTTTTACAATATATAAAATAATAAAATCCTTTTTTTAGTACAAATTCACAAAAAGGTCAAAGGCGTCCACTATTCTCCCTTGACCTTCTTATACACTTTGTACAAGCAATCAGCTTTTGTATAATATCCGTTTTATTTCACAAACGCTTTTACCTTCTCGTAGATACTCTCCGCGTCCAGTCCATACTTCTTAATGAGCTGTACCGCCGGGCCGGACTCTCCAAATACATCGTTGATCCCGATCTTCATCACCTTCGCCGGGGCCTTCTGTGCAACCACGTCGCACACCGCGCTTCCAAGGCCGCCGATCACGGAGTGTTCTTCCACCGTCACGATCTTCCCGGTCTTTCCGGCCGCCTTAATCACGGCCTCCTCATCTAACGGCTTGATCGTATGAATATTGATCACCTCTGCGCTGATACCGTCCTGCGCAAGCTTCTCTGCCGCCGCCAGAGACTCGGATACCGCAAGCCCGGTAGCGATGATCGTCACATCCGTTCCTTCTCTCAGGGTAATGGCTTTGCCAAGCTCGAACTTATAATCTTCGTTGTCATTGATCACCGGAACGGCAAGCCTTCCAAACCGGAGATATACCGGTCCCTCGTGCTCATACGCCGCCTTCACCGCAGCCTTCGCCTCCACATCATCCGACGGATTGATCACTACCATCCCCGGGATCGTGCGCATCAGGGCAATGTCCTCGTTGCACTGGTGCGTCGCGCCGTCCTCGCCCACGGAGATACCTGCGTGTGTCGCGCCGATCTTCACGTTCAGATGCGGATATCCGATGGAATTACGTACCTGCTCGAAGGCACGTCCCGCCGCAAACATGGCAAATGAGCTTGCGAACGGCACCTTCCCTGTCGTGGCGATACCTGCAGCCACGCCCATCATATTGCTCTCTGCAATCCCGCAGTCGATATGACGCTCGGGAAACGCCTTCTTGAATACGCCCGTCTTCGTTGCCGCCGCCAGGTCCGCGTCCAGCACCACCACGTCTGCGTGTTCTTTTCCTAATTCGGCCAAAGCATTGCCGTAGCTCTCTCTTGTTGCAATCTTCTTTACATCTGACATAATGCTTCACCCACTTTCTCCAAATCTTCCATGGCAGTTGCATACTGCTCGTCATTCGGCGCGGTCCCGTGCCATGCCACCTGATTCTCCATGAAGGATACATCCTTGCCCTTCAGCGTCCTGGCAACGATCGCCGTAGGCTGTCCCTTCGTCTCCCTCGCCTCTTTGAAGGCCGCCGCGATCTCATCGAAATCATTTCCATTAATATTGATTACATGGAAATTAAACGCCTCAAACTTCTTGTCGATCGGATACGGGGAATTCACCTCCGTGATCGGTCCGTCGATCTGGAGATTGTTGTTATCTACGATCACCACCAGATTGTCAAGCTTCCTGTGGCCTGCCAGCATGGACGCCTCCCATACCTGTCCCTCCTGGATCTCTCCGTCGCCAAGCAGAGTATAGACCCTGTAATCGTCGCCGGATAATTTCGCAGAGATGGCCATGCCGACCGCCGCAGAGATCCCCTGGCCCAGAGAGCCGCTTGACATATCCACGCCCGGGATATGCTTCATGTCCGGATGTCCCTGCAGGTAAGAACCGACCTTACGAAGCGTCGTCAGGTCTTCCACCGGGAAGAAGCCTCTGTGTGCCAGAGTCGAATAATAGCCCGGCGCCGTATGTCCTTTGGACAATACGAAACGGTCGCGGTCCGCCTTCTTAGGGTCTGCCGGATCCACGTTCATCTCCTCAAAAAACAGATAGGTATAGATATCCGCCGCAGACAACGATCCGCCCGGATGGCCGGATTTGGCGCTGTGGCAGGCGGTCACGATGCCTTTACGGACCTCGTTCGCCATCTTCATTAATTCCAATTTGTCCATGTCAAACCTCCTAATATCATCACACACTCCCGGAATCTCCTTCTTTGCGGCCTTTGGCACACCATCGCATAATCAGCAGTAAACCCTGTGTCTGATGTCTGTGTCAGCTGTGCATCTGCGAGCCGGCATTCCGGTTCTTGCAAAACCAGCGCCGCCGGCGTTGCCGGGAGATTCCATGCATATTTTCCTACTCTCCGAATACCGCTTTATAATCTGCCTGGAACTTCACGATCCCTGCATCTGTCAGAGGATGCTTCGTCATCTGCTCAATCACGGCGTATGGAACGGTTGCGATATGAGCTCCTGCCAGGGCGCAGTCTGTTACATGCATCGGATGGCGCACGCTCGCCGCAATGATCTCGGTCTTAAGTCCTGCAGTCTCGAAGATCTGCGCAATCTCGGCAATCAGATCCGTTCCCCTTACGGAAATGTCGTCCAGACGACCCAGGAACGGAGATACATAGGTTGCGCCTGCTCTGGCCGCAAGAAGCGCCTGATTGGCCGTGAAGATCAGGGTTACGTTGGTCTTGATCCCTTCGGCTGTCAGCTGCTTGCAGGCCTTTAAGCCTTCTACGGTCATCGGAATCTTGACAACCATGTTCGGATGGATCTTGGCAATCTCTCTTCCTTCTGCAATCATTCCTTCTGCGTCTACCGTCGTCGCTTTTACCTCTCCGCTGATAGGGCCGTCTACGATGGATGCGATCTCGGCGATTACTTCTTCAAATACCCTTCCTTCCTTCGCGATCAGGGACGGGTTCGTGGTTACTCCGCAGATGACCCCCATGTCATTTGCTTTCCTGATATCCTCTACCTTTGCTGTGTCGATGAAAAATTTCATGTTATTTCCTCCTTCTTGATTTGACGAGTGCTGCTTGTCACTCCGTTTACTGGATGATTTGATTATAGCTTATGAGAGGAACTTTGGTCAATAGGGGTGATTTTTATTAATAATTTTATCTACTAATAATTTGAAATTATTAGTAGATATTTCTTATTTGATAAAATTATGATTCAAGGATGTACAGCTGCACGACTGAAAACACATTTCCAATGCACAGGAAGTTCGGGGCGATTCTTCCCCTAAGCAGACATTATAGGGTGCTTTTAGCAGAGGTGAGATTCACAACTTACGGAAGACTACAATCCCACCCACATATAATTATTAGTAATAATCACTACAGAACTATTAATTTTTCTTTCCTTTTCTGCCCGCTTCCCTGGCATAGCCGGTCGTACCTCTTATGATTAGTTTGGGTTCGTATTCGACGTGGTAGGTGCTGATGGGGGCAAGACCGGAATAGGGGGACTGACAGGAGGCGATCTTCTTCATGATGATGTCGCAGGCGTCTCGTCCTTTGAAGATTACGAAATGCTCGATGGTAGTCAGATCTACCTTATGCATGCGCGCGAACAGGGTGTTGTCACAGCCCATGACCGACATGTCTGCGGGAACCCTGATCTTCGCTTCATGCAGTGCGTCGAGGATTCCGAATGCGATCATGTCGTTGAGACCTGCGATTGCCGTGATATCAGACTCTTCTTTCAGAAGTTCCCTGGTGAGATCGTATCCGATCTTGTATTCGGAGTCGATGTGCGCCACGTTCAGGTCAATCTCTTCTTTGGCAGCTTTGATGATCACATTTCCCTTGAGTCCTGCCTTTTCAAATTCCTTGAGGAATCCCTCGACACGCTTGGAGCGCTGCTTCTGACGAGCGGTCAGGGGCGGCGCGATATAAGCCGCCTTCCGGTGGCCAAGTTCCAGGAGATGGGCGGCCATGATATGGCCAAGCTTGGAGTTATCAAGCTCTACAGCGTCGACATCCATCTTCTCGTTCTGGTTATTGATAACCGCCACCGGGATCTTCCGGGCCAGTTCCTTTACAAGATCCATGAAGCAGCGGCTTGGATTACAGGTATAGATGATTCCAAGGGGACGCAGCTCCCACATCATCTTCAGATACCGCTCCTCCATCTTGAGATCTCTCTGTGTGTTGCATACGAACAGCCCAAAGCCCTGCTCTTTGGCACGCAGCTCTATTCCCTGCAGCAGCATGACATAATAGGGGTTCGTCAGGTTCGAGCAGAACACTACCAGAAGCTTCTCCTTCTTCCCACCCTTTTGGGTCTTCCGCTTTGGAGGGACATATCCCAGTTCCTTTGCCGTCTCCTCAACCTTCTCTATTGTCTCCTTTGAGAAAGAAACGTTGTACTTCTTATTCAGAACCATAGATACGGTAGACTGGGAGACTCCTGCCGCTCTGGCAATATCTGTAGACGTGACCTTCTTCTTCATCCTTTCCTCCTCCCTCCCTCATCACTGCGCCAAAAAGCAGCCCCGGATTCTCAGACGCCGCGCAAATCACAGTTCCGTCCGCCCCTCAAGCGCGCGAAGCAGCGTCACCTCATCTATGTATTCCAGGTCTCCGCCCACCGGCACTCCGCTTGCGATCCTGCTGACCTTGATTCCTGCCGGCTTGATCAGTTTACTGATATACATAGCCGTCGTCTCGCCCTCCAGACTGGAATTCGTCGCGATGATGACCTCGTCTACGTCGCCTTCCAGCCGGCCGATCAGCTCCTTGAGCTTAATGTCCTCCGGCCCGATCCCCAGCATCGGTGAGATGGCGCCGTGAAGCACATGGTACACCCCGGCGTATTTCCCCGTCTTCTCATATGCCGCCAGGTCTCTGGTATTCTCCACAACCATGATCGTCCGATGATCTCTCTTCCTGTTGCTGCAGATCGGACACACTTCCTGGTCCGTCAGTGTACAGCATTCCCTGCAGTATCTGACATTCTTCTTGGCTTCGACTATGGTCGACGCCAGACGGTTCACATCCTCCTGCGGCATATGTATCAAATGAAAAGCCAGCCTTGCCGCTGACTTTGATCCTATGCCCGGAAGGCATGACAATTCTTCAATTAATCTGCTGATCTGGTTACTATAGTAATCCATCTGTCTTCTACGCTCCTGTATCAGAATAATCCCGGAATCTGTCCGCCCATGCCGCCGGTGAATTTGGACATGGCTGACGCGGACGCCTCGTCTGCCTTATCAAGCGCCTCGTTCACTGCCGCCACGATCAGATCCTCTAACATCTCAACGTCATCCGGATCGACCGCTTCCTCATCCAGGCTGACCCTAAGAAGACGCTTCGAGCCTGATACCACCGCCTCAACCGCTCCGCCGCCCGCCGTCGCGCCAAATTCCTTCGTCTCCATCTCTTTCGCCTGTTCCTCCATCTGACGCTGCATCTTCTGCGCCTGCTTCATCAGATTCGCCATATTGCCCGGCATACCTCCGCCCGGGAATCCACCTCTTTTTGCCATAAGTCTATGTCCTCCTGATTATTCTTTTTCTCAATTTTTATATCATTCTGTCCATATATTTCTCCCGGAAACTGCACGATGTCCTTCGCAGTCCGTATCCCGCAGACCCCCGCCAGTCCTGATATACCCGGGACCCACCTTCTCAATCCTCTACGGTAATCTCCATATGGATCAGGCTGCCCAGATCCTCGATATCCACATACTGATCCTCGAATCTGCGCCCGGCCTCGACCTGCCGCACCTCCACCTCCACCTGCTTACCGATCTTCTCCTGTATGCGTGCTTCAATCTCGTCTTTATGCTCCTGCGTGCCGATCACACTTGCCCCCATCTCGTCCTGGCAGACGATGAGCAGCCGGTTCCCTTCTCCCGCAGAAAGCCGCGCCTTCTTAAGATAGGTCTTAAGCATCGGGGAGATATCATTCACGATGGAACGGAAATTCTCCGCCACCGCCTTCACGTCTTCACTCAGGGCAGCCGGCAGCGCAGGCTTCGTTACCGCCTGGTCCCCCCGCCCCGCCCCGTCATGGCCGGCGCCTTCCAGACGCGCCGCCGGACGTTCCGGCAGGCCCTCCTCTAGCTGCTTCTCGATCGCGCGGATCCGGTCAAGCAGGGCGTCCCTGGTTGTCTCCATGGCCGGACAGCACAGCTTTATAAGCGTCACCTCCAGAAGAACCCTCTTCTGCGTAGAATACTTCAACTGGTTCGTAAGCTCCGAGAAGATCCGGATATAGCGGATCAGCGTATCGCTGTCGATCATCTGCGCCTCTTCCTTAAGCTGCGCAAGATTCTCCGTCGACACGTCCAGTATGTCCTCCATATGATCCGATCCCCGCACCAGCAGAAGGTTCCTCAGATACCAGGTAAAATCCGCCGCAAGCTGGGACAGTTCTCTCCCCTGCATCACAAGTTCATCCACCGTCTCGATCACCCGGTGTACATCCATGGCGATCAGTTCGCGAAGAAGACGGCTGAACACCTCCGTATCCACCGCCCCCAGCACCTCCAGCACATAGTCGTAGGTCAGTCTCTCCCCGATATAGAAGGACGCGCACTGATCAAGAAGGCTTAAACTGTCACGCATGGAACCGTCCGCCATCTTCGCAATATAGCGGACCGCCTTGTCCTCCACATCCCACTGCTCCTTGTCGATCAGTTCCCGGAGTCTTGCGGAAATGGTCTCGATGCTGATCCGCTTGAAATCGTATCTCTGACACCGGCTCAGGATCGTAACCGGTATCTTATGTGCTTCTGTCGTCGCGAGGATGAATATCACATACTCCGGCGGTTCCTCCAGCGTCTTAAGAAGCGCGTTAAACGCGCCTATAGAAAGCATATGGACCTCGTCTATGATATAGACCTTATACCGTCCTTCTGTTGGACGGTATGCCACCTCCTCCCGGATCTCGCGGATATTGTCCACACCGTTGTTGGAAGCCGCGTCAATCTCAATCACATTCATGGAGACCCCGGCGGCGATCGCCTTACATACGGCGCACTCTCCGCAAGGGCTTCCATCCACCGCATGCTCACAGTTCACCGCTTTCGCAAATATCTTCGCAACGGTCGTCTTTCCCGTCCCTCTGGTCCCGCAGAACAGATAGGCATGGCCGATCCTCCCCGCCCTGATCTGGTTCTTCAGGGTCTTTACGATCGCGTCTTGTCCCTTTACATCCTCGAATTCATCCGGCCGGAACTTCCGGTACAATGCCATATACGACATCTTCTACACTCCTCTGTCTCATTATCTCACGCCAAAGCTGATCCCCGTCATCTCTGCTTCCTTGATGATGCTCGACTTCGGATCTACGTACTTAAGCCTGCCCGCCACCTCTGAGAGCGGAACACGCACGATGTCATTCTTCTTGACACCCAGCATATAACCGTAATCCCCGTCCAGGATCGCCTCTGCAG
>PDYJ01003152.1_pt1 | contig 10809 bp, 9 predicted proteins | sample 1430841 | NCBI WGS metagenome assembly PDYJ01 (sample SAMN07237672, study PRJNA390542) | Gut metagenome, whole genome shotgun sequencing project. | isolation source: fecal pellets | host: Mus musculus | place: USA: New York, NY | collected 2016-10 | reverse complement strand
GATTTATTCCCGAAACGGGGAGAAAGCACTCGCATATGAAGCCTTCAAAAAGGCCGGAAGTTCATCCTCTGCCAATTACCGTACAAAATTCAATGCAAGGATATCCCAAAGCGAAGTATACACCGGACAGGACATAGGACCGGAAGTGAAGGCGCTCAAAAAGATGGTAAAATATGACCGCAACAAAGAATACCTCGACCAGGTATACTATGCAATAGGCAACCTCTACTTGTCACGCGCGGATACGGCAAATGCTATAGAGAACTATATACTTGCAGCCCAGAACAGCACACGCAACGGTATAGAAAAAGCCATCACCCAAATCACACTTGGCAACATATATTTCGACAGGCACGATTACATAAAGGCCCAACCATGCTTCTCGGAAGCGATGCCTTTGCTTCCTCCTGACTATCCCGGCTTCGACAACCTCAAAAAACGTAGCGATGTCCTGGACAACCTTACTATATATGCACAGAACGTACAGCTACAGGACTCGCTTCTGAAACTGTCAAAAATGGATGAGGACGAAAGGCTTGCCGTTGTAAATAAAATAATTGACGACCTCAAGCGGCAAGAAAAAAGAAGCAGCGGAAGCAGCGGCCCGCGAGGAATATCTGGCCCAACAACAGGCAATAGGCTCAACCCTTATAAACAACTCGGCTGCAACGCCAAACACATTTATACTAAACTCCGACAATTCATGGTATTTCTACAATACCGGCACACGCAATGCCGGCAAAGCCGAATTCCAGCGCAGATGGGGCAGCCGCAAACTCGAAGACGACTGGCGCAGGCGCAACAAGGCAACATTCAGCATGTCTGACTTCAACAATGACGGAAACGAGAACGACATGGATACTGAATTGGAGGAAAACGGACAGGCCGACAGCATACCTGAACCTTCACAGGAAGAGATCGCCCGCTACGAAGACCCGCATTATCCTGAATATTATCTGCGGCAGATACCGACCACTGAAGCCGAAATACTTACATCCAATGAAATAATCCAAGAAGGCCTCTACAATATGGGTATAATACTCAAGGACGACCTTGAAGACTACCCTGCAGCGGCAATCGAATTTGACAGGCTACAGACACAGTATCCAGACAATGTATACCGGCTTGACATCTACTACAACATGTACCTGATGGCCGTGCGCGACGGCCGCACGGCAGATGCCGAAAAGTACAGGCAACTCATATTGAAAGAATTCCCGGAATCAAAATATGGTATAGCGATGCGCGATCCCCACTACATCGAACGGCTGAAATCAATGGACGAAGATCAGCAGAAGCTATACGAAGCTACATACGAAGCATATCTGGACAACAGGAACGGAGAAGTGCACAAAGCATACTCCGACATGATGGAGAATTACCCGATGAGCAAGATAATGCCCAAATTCATGTTCCTGCATGCATTGGCATATGTCACCGAACGCCAACCTGAAAAATTCAACAATGTCCTGCGCGACATGCTGAAACGTTATCCCGATACGGATATAGCCCCCATAGCATCCGCATGGCTAAAAGGCATGGCACAAGGACGAAAAATAAACGACGGCAACGCATCAAACTTACGCGGCATGATATGGGATACAAAGCTGGGCAACGATTCAATTGCAACCTCTGCCGATTCGCTGATATTCACAATCGACCTGAAGCTAAACAGCTCCTTGTCCTCCTGTATCCCACCGACCAGGTACAATCCAACCTGCTGCTATATGACGTGGCCAGATTCAACTTCTCTTCGTTTGTTGTAAAGGACTTCGACCTGGAACAGATGAACTTCGGACGTCTCGGAATGCTTATAGTACGTGGATTTGACAATCAGAACGAACTCGACCACTACCGCAAAGTCATGTCGCAGACACCTTCATTCATTCTACCCCGGCAAGTCCGTCCTATCGAGATAAGCGCCCCAAATTTTGAAGCCCTGCTTAAATCAGGAGGCTCATTTGAACAATATTTCCAATTCATTGACGACAAATCATATACAGACACCGAAGAGAATACGCTACAGGAAGAACCGGAAGCCCCCAAGCATCAAGATGAGGCCGGACAGCCTACGTCACAGGGCGACATACCGCAAACAGATGGGAGCTCAATAGGCAACATAACCGTGCCTGAACCCAAAGCCAAGAAACCGGAACCCAAAGTCACGCCGCTCGCCCCCATAAAAGAGCCACTGCCACCAATGCCTGAATACCCTGCCGGTTCTGAAGGCGATGACCCCCTCTTCGACTGATAAATTTCAAAAAAAGAAAATGGGAACGACACATACCATATTATGGGCCGATGATGAAATCGACCTCCTCAAGCCCCACCTTATGTTCCTGCGCTCCAAAGGTTATACCGTAGAGACAGCCAACAACGGACGTGATGCATTGGAGTTGGTGCAAACACGGCATTTCGACATAATAATCCTGGATGAAAACATGCCAGGACTGACCGGACTCGAAACCCTTGCGCTAATAAAGCAGGACTTCCCGCATATACCTGTGATAATGATCACCAAAAGCGAGGAAGAAAACCTTATGGACCAGGCTGTAGGAAACAAAATCGCGGACTACCTGATAAAGCCCGTAAACCCGAACCAGATATTCCTGTCATTAAAGAAAAACCTGCACAGCGAACAGCTGGTAAGCGAACAGGCCACAAACGACTACCGCCAGCAATTCTCCGGCATATCCCAGATGATATCCTCAGCCAGGACAATGGACGACTGGTATGCACTGTACTCCAGGCTGACATTTTGGGAGATGGAACTGGAATCTTCCGATGCCGCTATGACGGAAATGCTATACATGCAGAAAGACGAAGCCAACACGGAATTCGCCAAATATATCAAACGCAATTATGAGGACTGGATAACAGCCGAGCCCACTGAAAAAGGCATACCCCAATTCAGCCGCGCCTGTTTGTAAACAAGGTCTTCCCGCTACTTGACGCCAACGAAAAGGTATTCTTCATATTGATCGACAATTTCCGTCTCGACCAATGGCGTACCATAAAACCAATGCTGGCCGAATATTTCACATTCGACGAAGACCTATATACATCCATCCTTCCGACAGCCACACAATATGCAAGGAATGCAATCTTTTCCGGACTAATGCCTGAAAAGATTGCCCGCTTGTTCCCTGACCTATGGGTGGATGAAGACGAAGAAGAAGGGAAAAACCTTAACGAAGCCCCTCTGATTGAAAACCCATTTCAAACGCTACCGGCGTCAATGCCGCTTCTCCTACAACAAGATAAACGACTCCGTAGCCGGCGATCGGCTGATAGGAGAGCTACCCAAACTGGAACAAAACGACCTGAATGTCATTGTCCTCAATTTTATCGACATGCTGTCTCATGCACGTACCGAGTCGAAGATGATAAGGGAACTGGCCTCAACAGATGCCGCCTACCGCTCACTGACAGAATCATGGTTCCGCCATTCATCAGCATTGGAACTGTTCCGCCGCATCGCCGCCAAAGGCTACAAGATAATACTCACAACCGACCATGGCACAATACGCGTGGACAAACCCATAAAAGTGATCGGCGACAAGAACACCAACACCAACCTGCGCTACAAAGTAGGCAAAGCCTTGAACTACAACCCTCGCCAGGTATATGAGATCAAGCGGCCCGAACGTTTCGGCCTTCCGTCGCCAAACGTGTCATCGGCCTACATATTCGCTACCGGACACGACTTCTTCGCATATCCCAACAACTATAACCATTACGTGCAATATTACACCGGCACATTCCAGCACGGAGGCATATCGATGGAAGAGATGCTAGTTCCGGTAATAACACTTAGCCCCAAATAAATACAATGCCACAAATCACCATACACGTGCCGCATCTCGACTCATTGAACAATGCGGCCCAAGAGTTCGCCGCCCATATGGGCAAATATACAGTATTCGCTTTCAACGGATCAATGGGGGCCGGGAAGACGACCTTCATCAACGCCCTTGCAAAAATATTAGGGGTGACCGACGATATGGCCAATTCCCCATCCTTCTCCATAATAAATGAATACAATAGCAGCACTGACGGCAAACCGATATACCATTTCGACCTCTACCGTCTGGAATCCCTTGAAGAGGCCCTTGACATAGGTGTTGAAGACTATTTCGACTCCGGTTCAGTATGCCTGATAGAATGGCCCGACAGGGTAGAGGCAATACTTCCTGACGATACCGTGGAAGTGGACATATGCGTAAACCATGAAGACCTTTCACGTGACATCACCATCACATTCCCGGAATGACACCACATCCCCATATCATCAGGCTCGACAATGTGGACTCCACCAATACATACCTGTCGGGGATAGCCAGCAACAGCCCGCACGGGACATGCGTATTGGCCGACCGGCAGTCCGCCGGCGGGGGCAACGAGGAAACACCTGGGAATCCGAACCCGGGAAAAACCTGACATTCTCCGTACTCCTGCGCCCTGACGGACTTCATGCCAGCCAGCAGTTCCGCATATCCCAAGCGGTATCGCTGGCCATCACTGATACGCTAGATGGATTCCTCCCTGAAGGAATTGAAGCAAAGGTCAAATGGCCCAATGACATATACGTGGGCAACAGGAAAATATGTGGCATACTGATAGAGAATACACTCTGCGGGGCGGCCATACAACATTCAATCATAGGAATAGGGCTTAACATAAACCAACGTGATTTCCTATCCGATGCGCCAAATCCGGTATCACTTTACCAGCTTACCAGAAAGGACACATGCATCAATGATATACTGGAAGGCATATTGTCCCGTATCCTGCAACCATTTACAGACCATGACACCCTACACCACAGGTATATGTCATCGCTCTGGCGAGGAGACGGACAATATTATCCCTACTCCACCCCGGACGGAAATATTTTCCAGGCGCGTATCACCTCTGTCGCACCCACCGGGCACATCACACTCAGCCCCAGACCGCCTGCCCGGCCATTGACATTTGCCTTCAAGGAAGTCTCCGCAATACTGTAGGGAAATACCATACAGGTCTCAATGTCCGCTTTTATGAGCATTTTGCAACAATTTAACTCGTTGAGAGCTAAAGTATCAGAAAAATATTGTACCTTTGTACGATTTTAAGACGAAAAAAAATATATAAACCCCTTATGTTAAAGCCAATCAAGAAAACCATCCAGCTTCCCGACGGCCGTACCATCTCTATCGAGACCGGCAAGCTCGCAAAACAAGCTGATGGCGCTGTCGAGGTGCGCATGGGCAATACTATGCTGCTCGCAACCGTCGTGTCGGCCAAAGAAGCCGGCGAGGGCGTTGACTTCATGCCCCTACAAGTAGAGTATAAAGAGAAATTCTCATCTGCCGGACGTTTCCCCGGCGGATTCCTCAAGCGCGAAGGCCGCGCCAGCGACTATGAAATCCTCACAGCACGCCTAGTAGACCGCGTGCTACGTCCTCTCTTCCCCGAAAATTACCACGCTGACACATTTGTCAACATCACCATGTACTCCGCCGATGGAGTGGACATGCCTGATGCATTGGCCGGACTGGCAGCATCTGCCGCCATCGCCGTCAGCGACATACCCTTCAACGGACCTATCTCAGAGGTACGCGTGGCACGCATCGATGGTGAATTTGTCATCGACCCAACATACGAACAGCTTGAGCGCGCAGACATGGAACTTATGGTAGGCGCAACCTACGATAACATCATGATGGTGGAAGGCGAAATGGACGAAGTCTCCGAAGCCGACCTCCTCGCAGCCCTCAAGGCAGCACATGACGCCATAAAGGACCACTGCAAGGTGCAGATGGAACTTGCCCAGGAAGTAGGCATCGCAAAACGCGAATACTGCCACGAAGTAAACGATGAGGAGCTCCGCAAGGACGTACACGAAAAATGCTACGGCAAGGCATACTCCATAGCAAAGGCCGGCTGTGCCGACAAGCATTGGCGTCAGGACAGTTTCGATGCCATCTGCCAGGAATATATCGATGCCCTTCCTGAAGAGGAACGCGACGAAAAGACACCCCTTGTAAAACGCTACTACCACGATGTGGAAAAAGAGGCTGTACGCCGTTGCATCCTGGACGAAGGCATCCGCCTGGACGGACGCAAGACAACCGAAATCCGTCCAATATGGTGTGAAGTCGACTACCTGCCAGGACCTCATGGAGCAGCCGTGTTCACCCGTGGAGAGACACAGTCTCTTGCCACAGTGACCCTTGGCACAAAACTTGATGAAAAAATCCTTGACGATGTGCTCAACCAAGGCCGCGAGCGTTTCCTTTTACACTATAACTTCCCTCCCTTCTCTACAGGTGAGGCCAAGCCGGTACGTGGTGTAGGACGCCGTGAAATCGGACATGGCAACCTCGCCCACCGCGCCCTCAAGCGCATGTTCCCCGATGGGTTCCCTTATGTATGCCGCATCGTAAGCGACATCCTGGAAAGCAACGGGTCATCGTCAATGGCGACAGTATGCGCAGGCACATTGGCCCTCCTTGATGCCGGCGTCAAAATGAAACGCCCCGTCAGCGGCATCGCCATGGGCCTTATCACTGACACAGCAAGCGGCAAATACGCTGTACTCAGCGACATATTAGGCGATGAGGACCACCTTGGCGACATGGACTTCAAGGTGACAGGTACAGTCGACGGCATCACAGCCACACAAATGGACATAAAGTGCGACGGACTAAGCTACGAGATACTCGAACGCGCCCTCAACCAAGCCAGGGAAGGACGCCTGCACATCCTGAACAAGATAAGCGAGACAATACCCGCACCACGCGAAGACTTCAAGCCCCACGTACCGCGCATAGAGACCCTCCTCATTCCCAAGGACCTCATCGGAGCTGTAATCGGCCCGGGCGGAAAGATCATCCAGGGCATCCAGGAAGCATCCGGCGCCACAGTAAGCATCGATGAGATCGCAGAAGGAGGCTACATCGAAGTCGCAGCCGCAAACAAGGCATCGATCGACAAGGCAATGGAAATGATACGCGCAATTGTCGCACAGCCCGAAGAAGGCACTGTATACACCGGCAAGATCTCCTCAATAATGGAATTCGGCGCATTTGTAGAGTTCATGCCAAACCGCGATGGCCTGCTCCATATCTCCGAGATCTCATGGGAACGCCTGCCCGACATGGAAGCATCAGGCCTCCACGAAGGCGACACCATCACAGTGAAGCTCATAGAAATCGACAAGAAATCAGGCAAATACCGTCTGTCAATGCGTGCACTCCAGGAAAAGCCGGAAGGATACGTCGAACCGCAACGCCAGCCCCGCGGCGAACGTGGGCCAAGGCGCGAAGGCGACCGTCCGCGCGGAGACCGCGGACCGCGACGCGACCGTGGACCACGCCACGAATAAGCGCTAAAAAAACAAAAAAAAGCGTGCGCCCCCTGCAATGCAGCGACCGCTGTAAGGGACAGGGCGCACGTTTTTTATGCCAAAAACTTGGCAATATGGCAGATAATCTATAACTTTGCAAAGTTTTTCAAGCAATTAAGTAATGGGAAAGTTCACAGCATTCAAGGTGCAGCTTAAAAGCCTTCCCCAAGGGATACACGAATTTGAGTACCACTTGGACAAGACTTTCTTTGCCAATATGGAAAGTACAGACATCCATGATGCCGACATCCGCGTACATCTCACACTAAACTATAAGGCTGACATATACGACCTTGCCTTCAAGATAGATGGAGATGTCACCCTATTGTGTGACCGCTGCCTTGACGACCTGCATTTCCCCATTGACACTGCCTACCACATAGCCGTAAAATATGGTGATGACTATGATGACTCGTCAGACGACCTGCTGGTCATACCAGAAAGCGACAATTACCTCAACGTGGCATACATGCTTTACGACACGGTTGCGCTCTCCATCCCCTTGAAGCACGTGCACCCTGCCGGAAAATGCAACAGGCAGATGTCCGCAATGCTCAAAAAACACTCCGCCCGCGGCGGAGAAGATGATGTCCTTGCCGATGAACTCATCGACGAGATCGACAACATCGAAATGGAACAGCAAAACGGAGGCAACGCCACAGACTCCGGTGGGACGCACTGAAAGGCTTCAATCCAGACAACGAATAAAACAAACAACAAAATAAACATAAAAAAGAAATGGCACATCCTAAACGCAAACAATCAAAGACCCGCACCGCAAAGCGCAGAACTCACGACAAGGCAGTAGCCCCTACATTGGCAGTATGCCCTAACTGCGGCGCATGGCACGTTTACCACACTGTATGCGGTGAATGTGGATACTATCGTGGACGCATCGCCATCGAAAAGAGCGAAGCCATCTAATCAGGCCGGCACAACCGGCACAATACCATTCGCAGGACGCCACGGCGGCTGAAACACAGCTCCAACGGGCGTCCGCGAATTTACACTTTACACCACAGCGAAAACCTAAAATACGACAAAGGTATATGTTGAACGCTCGCATCTCCGGAATTGCATCATACGTCCCGGATGACATCCTTGACAATGACATGCTTTCCAAAATGGTCGATACCAACGATGAATGGATAACGACCCGAGTTGGAATCAAGACCCGCCACATCCTAAAGAAAGAAGGGGCAGGATCATCATACATGGGCGCAATCGCCGTAAACCGGCTTTTGGAGTCGACAGGCGCAAAAGCAGATGAAATAGACCTCATCATATGCGCTACATCAAATCCAGACTACCGATTCCCTTCGACAGGCTCAATAATAGCCCACGATTGCGGACTCACGAACGCATACGCCTATGATATCCAGGCCGCATGCGCAGGATTCCTTGTATCACTGCAGGATGCCACAGCCTACATACGCTCAGGCATGTACAAGAAAGTGATAGTAGTGGCTGCCGAGATGATGTCATCCATGACCAACTACAACGACCGTACCACATGCCCGCTTTTCGGCGATGCAGCAGCGGCTGTGCTTGTCGAACCCACCACACAGGAAGGCGTAGGGGTCATCGACGGGGAATTCCATGTCAACGGTGAAGGCCTTCCCCACCTGATAATGAAAGCAGGCGGATCAGTCCTGCCGGCATCCCATGAAACAGTCGATGCAAGCGAGCATTTCGTATATCAGGAAGGACGGCACGTATACAAACATGCAGTAACCGACATGCTTGAATCATCCCTGTCGGTAATGCAGCGCAACGGCCTTACTGTCGATGATGTGGACTACCTCATACCCCACCAGGCCAACCTGCGCATAATAGAGGCCGTTTCTGACCGCGCGAAGTTCCCGGCAGAGAAAGTCCTTGTCAACATCCAGAAATACGGCAACACTTCAGCCGCATCCATACCCCTCTGCATCGATGAACACAAAAACCAGCTGAAGAAGGGCGACAAGCTCATCCTCACCGCTTTCGGTGCAGGCTTCACATGGGTGCGATGTACATTGTATGGGATATCTGATTCCCATCCCAGAGATAAAAATATATAAAAATAGCATCTATACAGGTGCTATTTTTGTTTTTATTCTAACTAACTTTATAAACACCAACATATACCCATAAAATGGCCAACGAACACAAAGCAGGATACGTCAACATAGTCGGAAACCCAAACGTAGGCAAGTCGACACTTATGAACGACCTGGTAGGCGAACGCGTATCAATAATCACATCAAAGGCTCAGACCACACGCCACCGAATACTTGGCATAGTAAACACACCCGATTACCAGATAGTGTTTTCCGACACCCGGGAGTCCTCAAGCCCAACTATAAACTTCAGGAAAGCATGCTCAACTTCTCGGAAGGAGCACTGACTGATGCAGACGTTCTGATATACGTCACCGATGTGGTGGAAGACCCTACAAAAAATGCCGACTTCCTGGCAAAAGTGGCCAGAGAGACCGTACCTGTGCTGCTGGTAATAAATAAAATTGACCTTATAAAGCAGCAAGCCGACCTTGAGGCCATCGTGGCGCGCTGGCAGGGGATACTGCCCAAGGCCGAAATATTCCCCACATCAGCAAAAGAGCATTTCAATGTCGGCAACCTGATGTCGCGCATCGTAGAGCTGCTTCCCGTGTCGCCCCCATACTTCGGCAAGGACGCTCTTACCGACAAACCTGCGCGCTTCTTCGTCACCGAGATAATACGCGAGAAAATCCTTACCAACTACGACAAGGAGGTGCCCTACTCCACAGAAGTCATTGTAGAGAAATTTGATGAAAAAGACACATCCATACACATAATGGCCGTAGTCTATGTGGAACGCGACTCTCAAAAAGGCATAATTATAGGCCGTGGAGGCTCAATGCTGAAAAAGGTAGGCACAGAGGCCCGTAAGGACATCGAAGCCTTCTTCGACAAACGTGTATACCTGGAGATTTTCGTCAAGGTCGAACCCAACTGGCGAAACCGCGAGAACAAACTACGCCAGTTCGGCTACCTTGAATAGCAGCAAAGTCCAGCCGATTTGCACATCCGCCCTTTTTATGTTAAATTTGCATATGCATATAAACACTCATCAAGCATCTGCCCATGGGACAATTAGTAGCTATAGTCGGACGCCCTAACGTGGGAAAGTCGACACTGTTCAACCGCCTTACCCAAAGCCGTAAGGCCATCGTTGATGATACAGCCGGCACCACACGCGACCGCCAGTACGGTAAAGTCGAATGGAACGGCAAGGAATTCTCAATCGTCGATACCGGCGGATGGGTAGTCAACAGCGATGACATATTTGAAAGTGAGATAAACAAACAAGTGCATCTGGCCATAGAACAGGCAGACGAGATACTGTTCGTAGTCGATACAATGAACGGTATCACCGACCTTGACGACCACGTG
>PDYJ01001691.1_pt1 | contig 10813 bp, 13 predicted proteins | sample 1430841 | NCBI WGS metagenome assembly PDYJ01 (sample SAMN07237672, study PRJNA390542) | Gut metagenome, whole genome shotgun sequencing project. | isolation source: fecal pellets | host: Mus musculus | place: USA: New York, NY | collected 2016-10 | reverse complement strand
GTCATGGAGAAGGGAGCGCGCTCGAGGAAAGTGGAGTTCCCGGACGGATCCTTATGGTACAACTGGAACAACCCGCGCTCACATACAGAGGCGGCTCAACCGCAGTGGTCAAGGCTCCGCTTTCCGAACTTCCGATGTTCGTGCGCGCCGGAAGCTTCATCCCGCAGTACACCCACAAAGTGGACAATGTCGGAGACTATGACCCGAAATTCCTGACGGTAAAATATTTTCCCGGCAGCGAACCCTCGGCCTACACACTCTTCGACGATGACCGGAAAGATCCGGAATCGCTTCAGAAAGGGGCATATCAGCTCACTGTATTCGAGGCCACGCCTGCGGCCGGAGGCTATGATTTCTCCATCTCAAGCGAAGGACGCTACAAGGGAATGCCCGGCATACGGCTCATCACCCTCGAGATAGAGCGGACCATCCGCCCGTCGGAAGTGACGGTAGAAGGCAGCAAAGTTCCCGAAACCGACAGCATGAATGCCGCTCCCGGCTGGCGTTACGACGCAGCACGGCGACGTCTTTCGGTCACGTTCGAGTACGGCTACGGCCCGACTGCAGTCCGGGTACGCTGAGAATGTTGCCGCGGAAGCGGCTCATTTTCGCGGATTTTTTTGTAATTTTGTACCGATGAAAACCGGATTCCCCTATAATAGCATAATCGCGGGACTCGCTCTTCTTTCCTCCGCCGCACTCTTCTCGTGCGGCGGAGGAAAGAAAGGAGATCCTTTCGATTCTGTAACGGCCGAAGACGTAACATCCGCAGTGCAGGAAACATGCGTGACCGCAGCCGCTGCAGAGCCGGTCTCCGGACGTGTCGGCAGAATACATATCAACAACATCGGGCCGCTCAGAGAAGTGTTCAATGACTCCAACAAATACCACTATGCGGTGGCGGAGCGTATCGGCATCGCCCCGATCACAGGTATTTCGGAGGCCTACCACACCCGGCGTCCCGTGGTGCGGATAGAAAGCTGCCGGTGGTACGAAGTCGACTCGCTGAAACACTCGGTGCCTTATCTCGTGCCGGAAGCGGCGCGCCTTCTGGAAAGCATCGGACGCAATTTCATCGACTCTCTCTCCTCGCGCGGGGCCGGCGGCTACCGCGTGCTTGTGACCAGTCTGCTGCGCACACCTTATACCGTGAAACGTCTGCGGCGCGTCAACCGCAACGCCACAGACAGTTCCACCCATCAGTTCGCTACAACGTTCGACATCTCCTACCGACGCTTCCACTGCCTCGACTCCACGCGGACCGTCAACGAGGAAGACCTGAAAAATCTGTTGGGAGAAGTGCTCCTGGACCTGCGGCGGGAGGAGCGGTGTCTGGTGAAGTTCGAGCGCCATTCCCCTGCTTCCACATCACGACAACCGGAAAATGACACCGGAAAACGGCCGTGGCCGAGAGGGAGAAAAGAGCGTCACGCAACAAATTGCAGTAAAAATTGTTAGAATAATAATTACTTTAACCAAAAGATATGGACAAATTAAGTTATTCCTGGGGTCTCCTTATGGGATCGCAGCTTAAAGGCATGGGTGTCAAAGAACTTGACAGTGCCGACTTCAAGAATGGCGTGACCGCCGCATTCAACGGCGAGGAGCCCAGAATCAGCATCGAGGAAGCCCAGAAGCTAATCAACGGATATCTCGGCGAACTTCAGCAGAAAGCCGAGAAACTCGCCCGCGAGGCCGGGGAGAAATTCCTTGCCGAGAACCGCAGCAAGGAGAATGTGAAAGAGACACCCTCCGGTCTGCAGTATGTAGTGGAGAAGGAGGGTGAGGGAGCACAGCCCGGAGCCGAGGACGAAGTGACCGTACACTACACCGGCCAGCTGCTTGACGGCACTGTGTTCGACTCCTCCGTGAACCGCGGAGAACCCGCCACCTTCCCGCTCAACCGCGTGATACCGGGCTGGACCGAGGGAGTACAGCTGATGAAGGAGGGAGCGAAATACCGTTTCTTCATTCCCAGCGACCTCGCCTACGGCGCCCAGGGCGTTCCCAACGCAATCCCGCCCCACTCCACACTCATATTCGACGTTGAGCTGATCAAGGTGGTGAAAAAATAAACGGATATCAGATTCCAGGTTACGAAACAAACAGATATCGAAATGAAGAAAATTCAGATATTCGCCCTTTCACTTCTGGTTTTCGGAGGTGCGGGCATGATTACAGGCTGCTCCGGAAAGAGCGGCAACAAGACGGTCGACTCCGACAGTGTCGCCGCGGAACTCACGGAAGAAGTTTCGGAAGTTCCGGCCGATTCGATGGCAATCGTATTCGGTGACGACGCCCGCAAGTCGGAGACAGCCACCGACAGCACCTATGCCGTGACTGCATCCGGATTGAAATACATGGTGCTCAAGGAAGGAAACGGCAAATGTCCCGGACCGGAGGATGAAGTGACAGTGCACTACGTGGGCAAGCTCACCGACGGCACCGTATTCGACTCGTCGGTAGACCGCGGAGAACCCGCCACATTCCCGCTCAACCGCGTGATACCGGGCTGGACCGAAGGCCTTCAGCTGATGAAGGAGGGAGGCAAGACCGTCTTCTACATTCCAAGCAATCTCGCTTACGGAAAGCAGGGTGCGCCCGGTGCGATTCCGCCTGACGCCGACCTCATCTTCCAAGTTGAGCTAATAAAAGTCGGAAAGTGACAGTCGAGAAAATGAAACTTAGATTTATGAAAGCAGTCGTCGCGGCACCGGTCGCGGCGATTGCCGTGTCTTCATGTCTGCTCATCTCCTGTCAGGGACGGAAAATGGACAACATGGAACCGACAGGCGACACCGTAGAGATAAACCCGAGAATATCCGCCGATACAGTCCGGCAGGATACATCCGCAGCCGCAGACCCGTTCTCCGTGGACAATCATAAGTTCAATCCCGGATAAACAACAGCTTCGCCACACAAATGCTACGAAAAACAATTTTCCTCCTTCTTGCCGGGCTGGCACTTCTCGGCACGGGATGCGACCGCGACATCAAAAGTGACAGGACAGACCTTGCCGAAGCATCGCCGGGCGACTCGCTCATGTATTATATGGGCCAGTTCCACGCCCACAAGTTCTTTGACCTGACCGTGGGCGACACCACGTTGCGGAGTCTCGAAAACCGAAAGAGATACCTTGAAGGGATAAAGGCCGGCCTAAAAGCCGTCAAAGGCGAGGAAAACGCCTACAATATCGGCGTGCGCATGGGAGTCCGCATGGCAGACATCACATCGAAGCTCGAAGAGGATTACGGACTGGAGCTCGACCGCGATATTCTCTACAACTCCATTGCCGAAGCTCTTTCCGCAGACCACGACATCGACACCCATAAGAGCCAAAGCAACTTCTACGCCGTTCTCCACAATATCAAGGCCAACCGCCAGAATGTGCTGATGCAGTCGGCTGCCGAAGAACTCGCCAAACAGGCGAAGACCCGGAAGATGAGAAAAATATCCGATATTCTCTACGGGATCAAGACCTCATGCAGCACCGGACGCGCCATACACGCAGGCGATAGCATCGCGGTCGAAATGAAGTTCAAAGGTCCTGATCTTGAAGACCTCGGCATGCCCAGCCCAGAAACCGTGACAGTCGGCGAGGACGGCGGGGCTCCGGTGATGACACTCGCTCTCTCCACCATGAAGGAAGCGGAGTCGGCGGTATTCGCCACTTCCGCCGCCAGCCTGCTCGGAGAGGAGGCCGGACTCATACGTCTGAAGCCTGACGATATTGTGTATATGCACATCACTGTCGGAAAAATTCTCAAAAGCGCTTCCGGCAACGAAACTCCCGAAGAGACAATCTCCGACAAATACTTCGACGGCATCTGACACTTCCGGCACCGAATACTTCTGCGGTGACAACTAACGAAAAAAAACATGAATGTAAAGGCAAAAAAAAGTCTCGGTCAGCACTTCCTCAAGGATGAGGATACAGCGCGCCGCATAGCGGAGACAATCTCCGGTCCGGAACTTCCCGAAGGGCATCCGGACTGGGGCACCATGCCGGTCCTCGAAGTAGGGCCGGGAATGGGAGTACTCTCAAAATACCTTCTTGCCACCGGACGCGCCGTAAAGGCCGTGGAACTTGACTCGGAAAGTGTCGGATTTCTCGCCGGCGTCTACCCTGACCTGCATGTGACCGAAGCCGACTTCCTGAAGCTTGACCTCGGCACTTTATTCCCCGGAGAATTCGCGCTTATCGGCAACTACCCCTACAATATATCGTCGCAGATATTCTTCAAGGTGCTCGACAACAGAGAGCGAATACCGGTTGTGGCCGGAATGCTCCAGAAGGAAGTGGCGGAACGGATATGTACCGGACCCGGAAGCAAGGTCTACGGAATACTGTCGGTTCTGCTCCAGGCATGGTACGACTGCGAATATCTTTTCAGCGTGGAGCCGTCCGTGTTCGCTCCCCCGCCGAAAGTGCGCAGCGGCGTGCTCCGTCTCACCCGCAACTCGCGCACCTCTCTCGGCTGCGATCCGGCGCTCTTCCGGAGAGTGGTGAAAACCGCCTTCGGACAGCGTCGCAAAACGCTCCGCAACTCTCTCGCCCCGCTTATACCCCCCGGCTCGCCAGCACTCCTCTCGGAACTTATGCCCCTCAGGCCCGAGCGCCTGTCGGTAGACCAGTTCATCGAACTTACCAACCTGATAGCGACAAAGTCATGATTTTTTTATTAACTTTGCGCCCAGAGAAATATTTGCTCTAAGAGATATTCGTACAGATAATGAAGAAAAAAGCCCTCATTACGGGAGTCACCGGACAGGACGGAAGTTTCCTGTCGGAATTTCTCCTTGAAAAAGGTTACGAGGTGCACGGAGTGATACGCCGGAGTTCAGTCGATTTCCGTGAGCGTATCTCCCACCTTGAAGGCAACGCCGATTTCCACCTCCATTACGCCGACCTGTCGGACTCGATGTCGGTGATGCAGGTTATGGGGAAAGTACGCCCCGACGAAGTCTATAACCTTGCCGCACAAAGCCATGTGCAGGTTTCATTCGACTCGCCGGAATATACCGCGGACATCGACGCCGTCGGAGTGCTGAGGCTGCTCGAGGCTATCCGCTTGTGCGGCCTGACCGACAGCTGCCGTTTCTACCAGGCCTCCACCTCCGAACTCTATGGCAAAGTGGAGGAAGTTCCCCAAAGCGAACAGACCCCTTTCCATCCCTATTCGCCTTACGCCGTAGCCAAGCTCTATGGATTCTGGATCGTAAAGGAATATCGCGAGGCATACGGCATTTACGCCTGCTCGGGCATCCTCTTCAACCATGAGAGCGAGCGGCGAGGAGAGACATTCGTCACCCGCAAGATCACCCTCGCCGCCGCCCGTATCGCCCAAGGGAAGCAGGAGAAGCTCTACCTGGGCAATCTCTCGTCGCTACGCGACTGGGGCTACGCCCCGGACTATGTGGAATGTATGTGGCTCATCCTCCAGCAGAAAGTGCCCTCCGACTATGTGATAGCCACAGGCGAGCAGCATTCCGTAAGGGAATTCGCCACAATAGCTTTTCCGGCATGTAGGCATAGATCTGCGCTGGGAGGGAGAAGGTTCCGAAGAGAAGGGCATCGACAGGGCAACAGGCAGGGTCATCGTCGAGGTTTCGCCAGACTTCTACCGTCCCACCGACGTAATCAACCTCCTCGGAGACCCGTCCAAGGCGCGCCGCGAACTCGGCTGGAATCCGTCGAAAACCCCATTTGAGCAACTCGTCAGAATCATGGTGGACGCCGACATGGCCAAAGTGGCCATGGAACGCGCCGGAGAATCGGTAAAAACCAATCTCGCAGAATATCTCGAGAAAGGAATCGTAAAATAACTGAAATATATTTGTGTCATGAATGTTATGATCACCGGCGGCGCCGGTTTCATCGGATCCCATCTGGTGCGCCTTTTTGTCAACAAATACCCGGACAGCCGTATCATCAATGTCGACAAGCTCACCTACGCGGGAAATCTTGCCAATCTCAGCGACATCGAAGACCGTCCCAACTACACTTTCGTCAAGGCCGATATCTGTGACTACGATGAAATGCTCCGCATCATGAAGGCGCATGATATCGACGGAGTGATTCATCTGGCGGCTGAAAGCCATGTGGACCGTTCCATTCTCGACCCGTTCACGTTCGCACGCACCAACGTCATGGGTACGCTGTCGCTCCTCCAGGCCGCAAAGGTCTGCTGGGAGTCGAAGCCGGAAGGATACGAGGGCAAGCTTTTCTACCATATCTCCACCGACGAGGTCTACGGCGCGCTCGAGCTGACAGATCCCGAAGGCGTGGAGTCGCCGTTCGCCACCACCGCCTCCTCGTCGGAACATCATCTGGCCTTCGGCACGGAATTCTTCCTCGAGAGCACCAAATACAATCCCCATTCTCCCTACTCGGCATCGAAAGCATCGAGCGACCATTTCGTGCGCGCATACCACGATACCTACGGAATGCCCACGCTGGTGACAAACTGCTCCAACAATTACGGTCCCTACCAGTTCCCTGAAAAACTGATTCCGCTCTTCATCAACAATATCCGCCACGGCAAGCCCCTCCCCGTCTACGGCAAGGGCGAGAATGTGCGCGACTGGCTCTTCGTGGAAGACCACGCCCGGGCCATCGACCTGATCTTCCACAAAGGCAAGCCTGGCGACACCTACAACATCGGCGGATTCAACGAGTGGAAAAACATCGACCTCATCAAGGTGATAATCAAGACCGTGGACCGTCTGCTCGGAAATCCCGAAGGCACCAGCGAACATCTCATCACTTTCGTCACCGACCGCAAGGGACACGACATGCGCTACGCCATCGACTCCCGCAAACTGCAGAAAGAACTCGGCTGGGAACCGAGCCTGCAGTTCGAGGAAGGTATAGAGAAGACAGTGAGATGGTACCTCGACAACCAGGAATGGATGGACCGCATCACATCGGGCGATTACAGGGATTATTACGAAAAAATGTACGCCGGCCGCTGAAGCTGTTCAAATTCCGGAATACCCGGACCTTTAAATCATAACCTTCAAGGTTCCTGACAAATCAGGGACCTGAGAAAAAAAGAAAAGGTCGACATCACGTCGACCTTGTTTCTTCAATTAAAACAACAATAACAACTTTTTCAGAACGCTTATAGCAGTATAACCTTTATATCACAAGATATATTTTCTAATCCTTACGACTATATAACAACAGCCTGAAAAAGATTGTTCGCAAGACTCTGAAATTTTTCGTCAAAATTTTAAAAATTTCAACGTATCGCTCAGTATCAGGATACAAACTCTGAAATATTTTTATAGATGAAGGATACCCTGAACAAATATGTCTGGATCATCGACACCTTGAACAGGTACGGCCATCTGTCGCGCGCAGAAATCAACGACCTCTGGCTCAAAAGCGCCTGCTCCGACGGACGCCCCATCCCGGAGCGGACTTTCTTCCATTACCGGCGCGAGATAGAGGAGACGTTCCATGTCGATATCCTATGCGACAATTTCGGCCGCTACTATATCGACGAATCCACCCGCAACATGAATCTGCAGATGACCAACTGGCTTCTGGAGTCTTTTGCTGTGAACAACGCCATTCAGGACCCTTCGATCCAGTCAGGACGCGTGGTCGTGGAGGATGTGCCGTCGGCGCGCGAATTCCTCCCAACTGTGCTCCGGGCCATAGGGGAAAGCAGCAAAGTGAGGTTCACATACGCAGGCTTCTCCCGCTCGCGTCCGGAAGAGGGAATAGTGTTCCGTCCCTGGTTCGTGAAGCGGTACAAGCAGCGATGGTACATGGTCGGCATGAAGGAACGCAGCAACGACGTACGCACCTACGCCCTCGACCGCGTGAAGGAGATGCAGATGCTTCCCGAACGCTTCGACATGCCTGACGTAAGACCCGACGACATCTTCGAGAACCTTATCGGCATCACCTCCTCCAGAGCCGATGTCAGGGATGTCAGGATACAGACCACCCGACACAGGCAAAATATTTCAGGGCCCTCCCTTTCCACCATACACAGCAGGAGACAATCGGCGACAATTATTCAATATTCGCCTACCGTCTGAAGCTGAACTATGAGCTTGTACACGAGCTGTTGGGCTATGGCGACTCCCTGAAGGTACTCGAGCCGAAGGAACTCCGGCTGATGGTTGCCGAGCAGGCACGATCCATGCTGAAATTCTATGAAGACCCTGAATCATTCCCCGGAGAATGAACACGGCGCCCGCAGACGCTCTCCACAACAATAGGCACCGCGCACACGTTAAAAAAATAAATCCCCATTGCCGATTTGCGGCAAGAGGTCTAAACTAAGAATCAAGCAGCTGATTATGGCCGACTCTAATTTCATAGACTACGTAAAGATACTTTGCCGCAGCGGCAAAGGGGGCGCGGGCAGCCGCCATTACCACCGCGCCAAGTATATACCCAAAGGCGGTCCCGACGGAGGCGACGGCGGCCGCGGAGGACATATCATCCTCAAAGGAAACCGTCACCTCTGGACACTGCTCCCGCTCCGCTACCGGCGCCACATCTTCGCCACGAACGGCGAGAGCGGCGGCGCGGGCCGCTCCCACGGCAAGGACGGACAGGACCAGATTGTGGAGGTGCCCGTAGGCACAGCCGTCTTCGACGCCGACTCCGGCGAATTCCTCTGCGAGGTGACAGAGGACGGCCAGACAATCAACCTGCTCCGAGGCGGCAAGGGAGGACTCGGCAACTGGCATTTCGCCACATCCACCAACCGCGCGCCCCGCTACGCGCAACCGGGACAGCCGGCCATCGAGAAGGCCGTGGTGCTCGAGCTGAAGCTCCTCGGCGATGTCGGCCTCGTCGGTTTCCCGAACGCCGGAAAATCCACCCTGCTGTCGGCGGTGTCAGCCGCAAAGCCCAAGGTGGCGGACTATCCCTTCACCACTATGGAGCCGAGCCTCGGCATCGTCGACTACCGCGGCGACCGATCCTTCGTCATGGCCGACATTCCCGGCATCATCGAAGGCGCCTCGGAGGGGAAGGGTCTCGGTCTCCGCTTCCTGAGGCACATCGAGCGGAACGCCGTACTGCTCTTCATGGTTCCGGCCGATTCCGACGATATCAGCAAGGACTATGAGGTGCTGCTCCGCGAACTGCGCGAGTTCAACCCCGAACTCGTGGACAAGAACCGTGTGCTGGCCGTATCCAAATCCGACATGCTCGACGACGAACTTCGCGACGAAATCGCCGCCACTCTTCCCGACGACATCCCGGTGGTCTTCATTTCGGCCGTCACCGGCCAGGGCATTCCCGAACTGAAGGATATCCTCTGGCGTGAAATAAACTCCGAAGACAACAAGGCCCGCTTCTCCATCACGCACCGCCCTCTCGACGTGCGGCACCGCGTGGAGGAGGAAGACAATTTCATTTTCGGGCAGGAGGATGATGACGACGAGGAGGACCTTTCCGACTACACCGACCAGGACTGGGAGGATGAATTCTGGGACGAGGAGAGCAGCGTCAACGATTGACATACAGCAGCATGTTATGGAACTGATACAGATAGACCTGCACAAGATACTCCGTTCCCGCATCAGGGGCTGGAAAGGGAAACTGATTCCGGGATTCCTGATTTCCGGTCTTGAACGCCTCATACGCCAGGAAGAACTCAACCGGATTCTCCGCGAATGCTACCCGGCGGAGGGTTCGGCGTTCGCCCGCGAAGTCTACAACTGCCTCGGACTCACCATTGAAGTCAGCGGGATCGAAAACATTCCGGCAGGGAAGCGGCTTCTCTTCGCCTCAAACCATCCACTCGGGGACTCGACGGAATAGGCCTGATCAAGGTGCTGGGCGACATCTATACCGACAGTCAGATCCGCTTCATGGTCAATGACATGCTGATGAACGTAGCCCCGCTGCGCAATGTGTTTCTCCCAATCAACAAATATGGCTCGCAGGCGCGTTCAGCCGCCCGGGCCGTCAACGAGGCCTTCGCCGGAGAGATGCAGATTGTGGTGTTCCCTGCCGGGCTGGTGTCGCGACTCCACGACAACGGCGAGATACATGATCTGCAGTGGCAGAAATCTTTTGTGGCGAAAGCCATCGAATATAAGCGCGACATAGTGCCGGTGAGATTCATCGGGTTGAACCGGCCACGGTTCTACAAGCTGGCCAGACTGCGCAAGAAACTCGGAATCAAAGTCAATCTCGAGCAGGCCACGCTGCCCGCCGAATTATGCGCCGCACGCGGCAGGCACTATAAGGTGATATTCGGCAAACCCATATCGTGGGAAAGCCTCGGCGCCTTGCAGAAACCGCTTGCCGAACTGGCCGCCGGAATCCGCTCGGAAGTCTACCGTCTCAATCCTGACTCGACGGACCACTAAAGAGGCGTACGGCCCTTGTCAGACCGCCACGACTCCCTTGATAGGGGGGTGCGGGTCATAGCCCTCGAGCCGGAAGTCGTCGTAGCCGAAATCGAAATATTCTTTATATCTGGATTCAATGCCATGCGCGGAAGGGATCTCGGCTCCCGGCCCAAGCTGCTCATGCACCTGGTCAAGGTGATTCAGATAGATATGGGCATCGCCGAGAGTATGGATAAAGTCGCCGGGCTCCAGACCGCACACCTGTGCCATCATCTGCGTAAGAAGCGCATAGCTCGCGATATTGAACGGCACGCCAAGAAAGCAGTCGCCGCTGCGCTGATAGAGCTGGCACGACAGTTTTCCCTCCGCCACGTAAAACTGGAAAAAACGCATGGCACGGAGGAAGATTCATTCTGTCGAGATCAGCCACATTCCATGAACTCACGATTATGCGCCTGGAGTCCGGATTGTTCCTGATATC
>PDYJ01002558.1_pt1 | contig 10822 bp, 5 predicted proteins | sample 1430841 | NCBI WGS metagenome assembly PDYJ01 (sample SAMN07237672, study PRJNA390542) | Gut metagenome, whole genome shotgun sequencing project. | isolation source: fecal pellets | host: Mus musculus | place: USA: New York, NY | collected 2016-10 | reverse complement strand
ATGACTTGGACAGTTAAGGATGGCAATGCTGATGAAGGTTCCTTTGATGAAGTAGCAGGACCTCAGACTGAGGGTTACCACATTACTAACATCTCTGCTTCAAACGAAGACTTGAGTGACATTAACAGTAGTACAGGTACAGTTGCTGGCAAGACAATCAACCATACTAATGGCAACATTGTAATTACCATTAACTACGCTAAGAACCCAGTAACACCAACCCCTACACCAGCTGATCAAACAGTTGTTGGTAAGCAAATTGTTCACTATGTTGATGGTGATAACAATAATGCTAAGTTATTGGATGACAATACTAATGACACGTTTGTATTTACTAAGTCTGGTGAAACGGGTACTTGGAATGCTGATAGTCATAAGTACGCTAATGCCAATGCCCCGGTAATTGATGGTTACGTTGCTGAACAAAAGACTTATGAAGGCCAAACGGCAACTCCAGGGGATGCTAATAAGGAAATTACCATTGTTTACCACAAGATTGGTAAGATCATTCCAGTTGACCCATCAGGAAACCCAATTCCAGATGCTCCAACCCCTAGTTACCACAATGACCCAACTGATCCTACGAAGGTAAGCCAAATGAACCTACGCCAACTGTTCCTGGCTGGACAACTAATGTACCAAACGTAACGCCTGATACACCAACTGGCGACACGAAGGTACCTTACACCAAGCCAACACCAACGCAAAGACAAGGGTTCAATCACAATTACTGTTCATGACATAACTGATAATACTGATTTACCAGAATACGGTAAGACGAGTGGTAGTCAAAACGTCGGTACTGGATTCAGCTATGACAAGACTGGTACATTTACTTCGCTTACTAATAAGGGTTACAAGATTGTTAATCCAGATGTAACAATCCCAACTGGTATTACGAAGGGCGATCAAAACATTGTGATTTACGTTGAACACACAACGACACCAATTACACCTGAAAACCCAGGAAAGCCAGGACAACCAATTAACCCTAATGATCCAACTGGTCCACAATACCCAGATGGTTCTGACCAAGTAACGAAGAACGTAACACGGACTATTACTTACGTTGACAACAACGGTAATAAACTTCATGACTCAGTTGAACAAACTGCACACTTTACTGGTAATGGAGTTATCGATAACGTTACTGGTAAATGGGTAACCCCAATTACTTGGAATGGAAATGGCGACTTAAGCGGTCAAAATACCCCAGTAATTGATGGATACCATGTAACCAATGTTAGTCGTGATGGCGATGGTAACAATGTTGCTAAGGTTACAGTTAACCATGGCGACAGTGATTACACAGTTGTTGTTACCTACACGCCAAACGGTAAGATTGTGCCAGTTGATCCATCAGGAAACCCAATTCCAGATGTACCAACTCCACAATACCCAACTGATCCAAGCGACCCAGCCAAGGTTACACCAGATGAACCAGTTCCAAGTATTCCTGGATTCACTCCAGAAGTACCAACTGTAACTCCAACTAATCCTGGAAAAGATACACCGGTAGTTTATACACCTGATACGCCAGTTACCCCAGTTACAGTTCAAGGTAAGGTAACATATGTTGACGATACAACTGGTCAAACAATCTCTACTGATAACTTCAGTGGTAAGGTTGGCGATAAGATCACTTACACTACCGCAGATAAGATTAGTGAACTTGAAGGTCAAGGTTATGAATTAGTATCTAATAACTTTAAGGATGGTAATGAAACCTTTACGAATGGTGAAAACAGTTTCGTTGTTCATTTGAAGCATGCAGAAACGATTGTTACTCCAGAAAAACCACATGATAGTGGCGAAGAGAGTTACACCACTCAAAAGACAACAACCTTTACTGTTCATTACGTTGGTGCCGGAGATAAGACTCCTGCTGATCGTGTTGAGACAATTCAATGGCATCGTGAAGTTACAGTAGATAGTGTCAGTGGAAAGGTAATTAGCACAACACCATGGGCAACTGATGGTAGTTACACTGGTGCAAATACCCCGGTAATTGATGGCTTCCATGCAGATAAGGCAGTTGTTAATGCTCCGCAAGCTGATCCAGACAAGGATGTTGTCGAAACGGTTACTTACGCACCAAATGGTCACATTATTCCTGTTGATAAGAATGGCACACCAATTCCAGGTGCTGACCAACCAGTTTACCCAACCGACCCAACAGATCCTACTAAGGTCGTACCAAACGAACCAGTGCCAACTGTTCCTGGATATACTCCAGAACGTGAGACTGTAACGCCAGTTGATCCTGGTACTGATACGCCAGTGGTATACGATCGTGGAAATACACCTGTTACTCCAGAAACACCAACTACTACCCCAACAACTCCTGGAGATGATACGCCAAGCAATGAAACTCCAGAAGTTCCGATTGATAACGGTGGTGAAGAAGGTAATGATGAAGTAACACCAACGCCACAAACTCCAGAAAGCCCAGTTGATAATGGTTCTGTAAATCCTGCAGCACCACAACCAACTGCTGCTAAGCAAACTAATGCTCAGCAACCGGCTGCAACTACCAAGGCTGAAGCTAAGAAGTTGCCACAAACTGGTAATGCGGATGCTAATAGTGCTGAAATTCTAGGACTTGCTGCGCTTGGTTTAACTAGTCTTGTTGGATTAGGAAAGAAACGTCGCAAAGAAGACTAAAAATATGTTCAGACAGTAATGATGCAACAAGTTGAGTTAATTGCTATGACTTAACAACTATGTGAGGCGCAAGCAACTTGCTGCATTAATAAAAGAAGCTCTACAGTTTTAACTGTAGGGCTTTTTTTGTGTATAATCGTAAAAAGTTTATCGTTAGCTAAGATAATTATCTTATTGCGGAACTATTGTAAATTAAAAAATTATTGGGTGGTATGAGAAAAAATAGTTAAAAGCCGGGATTGAAGCCCATTATATTGCACTAGATATGAAACGGTTTTCATGTTTGCTAAATTTATTTTCATTAATTTAACATAAAATAATTTAAAGTTAATTATTGAGCTATCAGTATTTAAACGTTAAAATTGTTAACGGATGATAACTTAATTTTCGGCAATTGAGTTGTAATTTTAAGAATAAGTTTTATATTTAAAAGGTGAAAATAAGTTGCGATGCATGTTTGGACACCTAATAATTTAGCTTATCCATTGATTAAGGGGGATATAGAAAAATGCTATCTCATAAAAACCTTCAAGAACAAATTAAGAAAAATGAACCAACTAAGCAACGGTTTGCGATTAAAAAGCTAAGCGTTGGGGTTGCTTCTGTATTGTTAGGTGTTACTTTTGCCAGTACCGCCTCTGCTGATACAACTGATGCAAATTCAACATCTAATTCCGGAAGTGCTAGTGCGGAACAAACTGATCATAACCTTGTTGTTTCTTCTGCTAGCACTGCAACGATGAAGCAGGCAGCGGCCGCTAATGCTGCACAAAATGCTTCTGCCGCTGTTATCAATCCCGCTGGTAATATTGATACATCAGTCGCTAACGATTATGAAGCTGCTGTTAATAGCGCTGCCTCTGCGGCAATGAGTAGTGCAACGTCTGCAATTGTTAATAACACTTCTGCTAGTGCTGCTAATCAGCAATCAGCAGCTGTTGCATCAAATAATACAAGCAGTGCACCGCAAAACAATAGTGATGCAAAAGTCGCTCAAACTCCAAAGACTGAAACATTTATCCCTACAACGACCCCATCAGCTGAACATGCAATTGGTGTCCAAGGGTTAACTGCACAAAAAGTCGCTGTAACTCCAACGGTAAATGAAAATATTAATCAGACTTATAAAATCACCGTTAAGGCTGTTGATGTAACAACTGGTGCAGCTCCAGTTACCTCATCATATATTTTTAACTACAATTTTAAAAATGGTATTTTTAATGGAGAAGGTAAGACAGGTACTAGTCTATATTCGTTTGGGATGGCACCAACGGGTTACAAGTTATTAAATCCTGAAGTCCTTGATGAAAACTTTTCGATGAATGGTAATATGGCCCGGATTAAAGATAAGGATGTTGATATTACCCTTCGGTATGCCCGTATTTCCCCAATCCTAGTTCGTTATATTGATGAAGATACAGGAGAAGTGCTCTCAACTTCATCTGTTGGTGCAAATGCTTCCACTACAGCTAGTTATGCTTATAATCATGGCGATAACAAGGATATTGGTCCATCGAAGTTTCTTCTTCAAGCCATCGATATTCCTGGGTATCGGTTAGACGATCAGGCAACTTTTATTGATACTTATAACAATGTTCAATCTAAAGGAAATCTAAATTATCAAGTTCATACCTTTAAGTATAAGAAGATTATGGATAATCCTAACCCTAAGGACAGTCAAAAGGGATCAGGTGCCCAATATGGTGAATATTTTGGCCCAGCGTGGGATACGATTGATCCTGCTGATGTGTTTAACGTTTCAGGAGTTAAGGGATTAACTTATGAACATGATAATGGTGATATTGAAGCTAAGATTGATAACCTTGTTAAGAAGTATCATAATCAAGGTTACACTTACATGGGAACCTTTAATTACCACAAGAATACTGACTACTACAACTGGAATGAGGGAAGCACATCTCTTAACCTAATTCCAAACAAGCCAGTGACTGTTAAATTTATTGACGAGCAGGGGAACAAGCTTGCTGATGACCAAGTGATTGCCTTCAATAAAAACAATCCAGACCAAACTAATGATGGGATTAATGCAACAAAGCATTGGTACTCTGCCGGTGAATGGAGTACAACGCCAAAGACCTTTGATGGTTACACTTTACGGACAACCTATGGCGCGGATCACGGTCAATTTACTCCATATAATTATGTTGTAACTTATGAGTACGCTAAGGATGCCACTGCGCAGGTCAAGTACATCGATGATACGACTAATACTCAACTTAAAGCTGATGATCTTAAGGGATATGTTGGCGCCCCAATTGACTACTCAACTAAGGATTCAATTGCTAACTTTGAAGGTCAAGGTTACGAATTAGTCTCAGATGGTTTTACAGCGGGTGCTAAATACGCTGATGGTGCGAACGTCTTTGAAGTGCACTTTAAGCATGGTCAACAACCGGTCAACCCTGATCATCCAGACAAAAATGTTGATCCATCCAACTACCTTAAAGATGTTAAAGCAACTGTTCATTATGTTGGCGCGGGCGATAAGACACCGGCTGATAATGTTCAAACATCACAGTGGAGTCGGACAGTTACAATTGATACCGTTACCCATGAACTTGTTGCAGGTGGAGAATACGATACAGAATGGTCAATTGTTCCTGGTCAAAAGACGGAATATGATCAAGTAGCTACTCCAGTAATCGATGGTTTCCATGCTGATCGGGCAACTGTTCCTGCAACGGCTGTTACGCAAGATGACATTGAAACAACTGTTACTTATGCTCCAAATGGAAAGATTATTCCGGTTGATCCAAGCGGCAAGCCAATTCCAAATGTCCCAACCCCACAATATCCGACTGATCCAACCGATCCTACAGCAGTAATGCCAGATGAACCAGTTCCGGATATTCCAGGATGGGTTCCAAGTCAACCGACAGTGACCCCAACTGACCCTGGTAAGGATACGCCGGTTACCTACAACCAGATTCAAAAGGCGGACTTAACAATCGTGGATCAAGATAACAATAACCAACAAATTATTGTTGCGGGCATCACGACTAAGTTCAACGCTGATGGAATTGAAAATACCAAGATTGGCTTTACTGGCTATGGTGATTCAATCAATGCGCTTGAAAGTCTTGGTTATGAATATGTTAGTTCAGACTTTAATGTCGATCAGACTTTTGATAACGATGGTAATAACGATCAGCACTTTGTTATTGTGATGAAGCACGGGACTGAACCGGTCAATCCAGAACATCCAGGAGCTGGTTACAATAAGACTGACTTACAAAAAGAAGTTACGCGGACAATCAACTATGTAAATGTTAAGACTGGTGCGCAAGTAGCCGATCCGATTAATCAAACGGTTAACTTTACTGCTCAAGGGACAGTTGATAAAGTTACAGGCAAATTAGTCACCGTTGAAGATGGGAAGATTACAGGCCCTGGCGAGTTGACTTGGACACCAGCTCAAGATGTCAAGAGTGTTGAATCGCCAAGTATTGCCCGGATGCATGTGGTTTCCGTTAGTCGAGATGCGGACGGCAATGATGTCAAGAGTGTGGCATTGAATCATGGGGATGAGAGTTACACTGTTACTGTTAGTTATGAAAATAACGGAACGGTTGAGCAAAATGCGCAAAACATTCCAGCATCTCAGACGATTAAGTTTGTTGACGAAAATGGCAACACGCTTCATGAAAATAATGTTCAAACCAGTGAATTTACCCGGACGGCTGATATTGTTGATGCGGTAACCGGGGATGTAATTACTAACGGTGCATGGAATGAAACTAGCCACAAGTTTGGCACAATTAACGTTCCAGTAATTGATGGTTACGTTGCTGAAGTTACAACTGCCGGTGGATTGACAGCAACCACTGACAATCCAAATGTTGCAACAGAAGTCGTTTACAAGAAGGTTGGTAAGATTGTTCCAGTTGGTCCAGATGGCAAGACACCAATTCCAGACGCACCAACGCCAAGTTACCCTAACGATCCAACTGATCCAACGAAGGTAACGCCAAACGAACCAGTGCCAAATGTACCGGGCTACACACCAAGTGTTCCAACGGTAACACCAACGGATCCTGGTAAGGATACGCCAGTACCATACAACCCAATCGTTAACGATCAAACAGCTGTTGTTAACTACGTTGACCAAGATAACAACAATGCTCAGATCGCAACTTCGGGCAACTTAACTGGTAAGCCAGGCAGTGTAATCAACTACAGTACTGCTGACCAAATCAAGCAGCTTGAAGATCAAGGTTATGTCCTCGTAAGTGATGGCTTCCCAGCTGGTGCAGTATTTGACAATGGTGACAATACTACCCAAACTTACACGGTTGTCTTGAAGCATGGTACAACGACCTTCAAACCGGATAAACCAGGTACACCGGGTGAACCAGTTAACCCTAACTACCCAGATGGACCGAAGGTAACCAATGAAGATGTTGACTACCTTAAGAATGTTAAGTTTACTGTCCACTATGTTGGTGCAGGAAACGATAATCCAGCTGACAATGTTCAAAACGCGCAATGGACTCGTTCCATTACGGTTGATAATGTGACTGGCAAGATTATCAGCTCAACAGAATGGGTAAGCAACAAGGAAAGTTATGACGGTGTTAAGACTCCAGTTATTAATGGTTACCATGCTGACCGGGCACAAGTTGATGGACCAAGTGTCACGATGGAAGATCAAGAAGCGACAGTTACTTATGTACCAAATGGAAAGATTATTCCAGTTGATCCAAATGGTAACCCAATTCCAGACGTTCCAACACCACAATACCCAACCGATCCAACTGACCCAACGAAGGTAACGCCAGATGAACCAGTACCAACTATTCCAGGCTACAAGCCAGAAGTCCCAACGGTAACACCAACCGATCCAGGTGTTGATACACCCGTTAAGTACACGCCAGATACGGTAAATCCAAAGCCAGCGGTTGATCAAATTGCGATTGTTAACTACGTTGACCAAGATAACAACAACGCTCAAATCGCAACTTCCGGTGACTTGACTGGTAAGGCTGGCGACAAGATTAACTACAGTACGGCTGATCAAATCAAGCAACTGGAAGCACAAGGTTATGTACTAGTAACTGATGGCTTCCCAGCAGGCGCAACCTTCGATGATAATGCAGATCAAAATCAAGTCTTCACCGTTGTCTTGCAGCACGGTCATGCTCCAGTGGGGCCAAATAATCCACATGAACCAGGTACACCAGTTAACCCTGATGAACCAAATGGTCCAAAGTGGCCTGCTAAGGATACTTACACGAAGGAATACACTTCAACGGTCCACTTCGTGGACAACAACGGGAACAAGATGCGTGATGATGATGTACAAACTTCAACTTGGACGCGGACATTAATCATCGATAAGGTAACTGGTCAAATCATTAACCCTGACGAAGAATGGACCGCTGATAAAGGCAGCTACAATGAAGTCAAGGTTCCAGTAATCAATGGTTACGTTGCAGATAAGGCAAATGTTTCAGCTAAGGAAACGGTTCAACGGAATATCGAAGATACGGTAACTTACAGCAAAGTTGGAAACATTGTACCAGTTGATCCAAGCGGCAACCCACTTCCAAATGTTCCAGCTGTGCCATACACTAATGACCCAACTGATCCAACTAAAGTTGTCCCAGATGAACCAGTACCTTCAGTTCCCGGAATGACACCAAACGTTACTACTGTAACGCCAACGCATCCAACTGTTGATACACCAGTTGTTTACACGACGCCAACGCCGGTAACTCCTGAGACGCCAGTAACACCACAACCAGATGAACCGGCAACTCCAGAAACACCAGCTGCTCCAGAACCAGTTCAACCAGCAACTCCACAAGCCCCTGCTGCCCCACAAGCAGAGACGCCAGCTCCAGTGAAGACTGAGTCAGCTGCACCTGCTAAGCAAGAAGCTAAGAAGTTACCACAAACTGGTAATGAAAATAATTCAGCTGCTGCCCTTGGATTAGCTGCATTAGGCTTAACTGGTTTATTGGCTGCAGGAAAGAAACGGCGCAAAGAAGAGTAGTAATTCTTTGAAGTGTTAAAGATAAGTTATGCGGAGAGTTGTGGTTAATTTGAAGATGGTTTATTGCAATGACTTAACACGTAATGCAATGGATAGTGGCTTAACAGATTCATAGCAACAAACTCGAAGCATAAAGGGATAGCAAGCAGAAATGTTTGTTATCTCTTTTTTTAATGAAACTTTAATATATTTTTATGAAAAGGTTTTCTTTTAATGTGATTGAGAATGAAATGTTTATTAAATAAGATTTGATTAACATTAAAATATCGTTAGAAATATAATTGACTTTTAATTATGAGTCAATTAAACTAACAACAATCATTAATCAAAAATAAATTATAAGGAGGCGTTAATGATGGAAAATCAAGTTAGCAAATTCTAAAGCTAATGCAACATATCAGAATTCATCGAAAGTCAAGGAAGTGGCTTATCGAATTTTTGCGGCGGTGGCTAATGCTATTTTAGTCGTCCTTGGTGGCGGATTATTAGTCCAGACAATTGGTAACTTGACTGGTATTCATACACTGACATTAATCGGTGGGGAAGCTCAGCATTATTAGCGCCTGCTATTGGGGTTGCGGTTGCTTCACAGATGAATACGAATACCTTAGTTACATTTGCATCAATGGTAGCAGCCACTGTTGGTTCAAATGGGGTTCATTTTACTGAATACGGCCCTTAAAGGCATGACTGCAACTGGTCAAGCAACTGTATCGGCAGCCGGAGCGCCAGTTTTTACTACTGGGCAACCTGTTTCTGCTGTTTTAGCGGCGATCGTTGCTGTTCTTGTCGGTAAGTATTTAACTGGAAAGACGCCACTTGATATGGTGCTTGTTCCATTTGGGTGCGTTAGCCGTGGGGATCGGTTTTGGCCTAGTAGTTGCGGCAGTTGTTACACCAGCGCTTCTTGCTGTGTCCGCCTACATTGCGCATTTTCGATGCAAGTTTCACCAGTTTTAGGATCAATGGTAATTTCCGTTGTGTGGGCCCTATTTCTGATGACGCCTGCCTCTTCTGCAGCCTTGGCCGTTGCGTTGATGCTTGATCCGATCTCTTCGGCGGCTGCTTTGATCGGTACTACTGCTCAATTTGTTGGTTTTACTGCGATGTCATTTCGGCAAAATAACCTTGGCGCAAATATCGCCCAAGGCCTAGTTACTCCTAAAGTTCAATTTCCTAATCTCCTCATCAATCCTTATCTTTTAGTTCCAACGGTTGTTTCAGCAGCTGTTTGTGCACCAATTGCAACAGTTCTGTTTGATTTCCGTTCAACATCGACCTTAGGAGGATTGGGACTAAACTCCTTGATTGCACCAATTGCTTACTTATCACGCGGCTGGGCTCAGTTCAGCACATACATGGTTTTGGCGTGGTAGTACCCGCTGTTCTTTCAATTGCTCTTTACCTTGTTCTTAAGCGCGCTGGATTCATCGGTGAAAAGCAATTACATCTTGAGCTAGTTTAAGATTTGCGCGCAAAAAAAAGGTGCTTGCTTCTTGAGAATTGTTCTTCAATGAAGCAAGCATCTTTTTGATGGAAAACATCCTAACAGTTAGTGTAAGATTTTCATAGGTTGGATGAGTAATTCATCTGGTCGTGGAAATCTTTTTTTGTAGACCAATTTAACTTATTTACAAAAAAAGAAAAGACCAGTAGCCTTTAGTGTGTCGAATACTAAGCAAAGGCAGGTCTTTCCTCATGGATATTTTAACAGAAATCGAGCAGAATTTTGGTGAAATCAGGCAGTTTATTTGAAGCTGAACAGATTATTTTTAAAAGGGGTATTGGAGTTAGGACAAGTAATCATGCAAAACTTTTTGGAAAGCTTAGATCAAAGCTTAAAGTCCCAAGCTCCAGCGAACTATCAAGTAATCAATAAACAGCCACGGACGCTTAATTTTATCTTTGGCCCGGTGACTTTTCAACGACGGTATTATCAGGCTGGGACAAAGAAACGTGAATTTACTTAGACCAACAATTAAAAATTAAACCACGTCGTCGTTTATCGCCACACTACTTAATGATGATGGCTAAGATTGCCCAAACAACTACAATGCGCAATACTGCCGACATTTTGAACCTTGTATTTGACAGCGGAATTACTGCCGATTCGGTAATGCACGCCGTGCATGAGTTAGGAAA
>PDYJ01002405.1_pt1 | contig 10835 bp, 10 predicted proteins | sample 1430841 | NCBI WGS metagenome assembly PDYJ01 (sample SAMN07237672, study PRJNA390542) | Gut metagenome, whole genome shotgun sequencing project. | isolation source: fecal pellets | host: Mus musculus | place: USA: New York, NY | collected 2016-10 | reverse complement strand
GCAAAGGAGTATATCACAGATACTGATAAACAGGCTGAATTTGCTAAGAAACGGACCAAAAAAGATATTTATGATGCGATGCAAGCACTTGAATATGAGATCAACACACTGTTTTCTTTCACAAGGGCAAACACCTTTTACTACATTAGGGTTTGGTTTAGGGACATCATGGATCGCACGTGAGATTCAAAGATCGATCTTAAAGATCAGGATCGGCGGGCTAGGAAAAGAAAAGCGAACCGCGATCTTCCCTAAATTGGTCTTTACGCTCAAAAAAGATCTAAATCTAAAACCAGGTGATCCTAATTATGATATCAAGCAGTTAGCTGTTGAGTGTGCTACTAAACGAATGTACCCTGACGTTTTGATGTATGATAAGATCAAGGAATTGACTGGAAGTTTTAAAGCTCCGATGGGATGTCGGTCATTTTTACAGGGCTGGAAAGATGACCAGGGTAAAGAGGTCAATTCTGGTAGAATGAATCTTGGGGTCGTGACGCTCAATTTACCTCGGATCGCTTTAGAAGCTAAAGGCGACAAAGAGCTTTTTTGGCAGATATTTAATGATAAAGTGAGATTGTGCAAAACAGCGCTTGATTTCAAAGTCGCACGTGTTTTAGATGCCCTTCCAGAAAATGCACCGATCCTTTATCAATATGGTGCTTTTGAGCAACGTTTACGCCCAGGGGAAGATGTTAGTCGTTTGTTCAAGGATGAAAGAGCCACAGTTTCGATCGGATATATCGGACTTTATGAAGTCGGCACGGCTTTTTATGGACCAAATTGGGAGCATGATAAAAAGGCGCATGATTTTACACTTACGATCGTCAAACGTTTATCTGAAGCTTGCAAACGTTGGTCAAAAGAAAGTGGCTATCATTTCAGTGTATATTCGACGCCAAGTGAATCATTGACTGATCGCTTTTGTCGGTTAGATACAGAATTATTTGGCAGTGTCAAAGATATCACTGATAAGGAATATTACACCAATAGTTTTCATTATGATGTCAGAAAGCATCCGACACCATTTGAAAAACTCGAATTTGAAATGGATTATCCCAAGTATGCTGCCGGTGGTTTTATCCATTATTGTGAATATCCTAATTTACGCCAAAATCCAAAAGCCTTAGAAGCGGTTTGGGATTTTGCGTATGATAAGATCGGTTATCTAGGGACTAATACGCCGATCGATCATTGTTATAAGTGCGGTTTTGAGGGAGAATTCAAAGCTACTGCTCGTGGCTTTGAATGTCCTGATTGTGGTAATCATGACCCTAAGAGCTGTGATTGTGTCAAGCGAACTTGTGGTTATTTAGGTAATCCATTGCAACGACCGATGGTACATGGACGCCATGAGGAGATAGCTGCTCGTGCTAAAAATATTGCTCCGGGGATGATAGTAGATGGAAAATAACGGACTGATCCGTATTACAGTCGGGGGAGATACAGCTTTTGTAGCAACTGAAACTGCATCTCCAAAATCAAAACACAGATCGTGCGCCACCAATAAAGTACGGCGCCCAAAAGACCCCAAGCCAAAAGAGTGGTTAGCTAGTGAGTTGAGTAAAACAAAAGATCGCTGATTATAAACCATTTAATTTTGTTGATGGTGAAGGTGTCAGGTGCAGTTTATATGTTAGTGGGTGTAAATTTGCTTGTCCAGGATGTTATAACAAGGTGGCTCAAAATTTTAATTATGGCTTTGATTATACTAAAGAATTAGAAGACCAGATCATTAGCGATCTTTCTCATGACTATGTCCAAGGCTTAACGTTACTAGGAGGCGAACCTTTTTTAAATACCCAGGTATGTTTGCCCTTAGTTGAGCGGATAAGAAAAGAGTACGGTACATCTAAAGATATTTGGTCGTGGAGTGGTTATACTTTTGAGGAGTTATTGCTTGACTCAAAAGATAAATTGGAGTTATTGTCTAAGATCGATATTTTAGTTGACGGCCGTTTTCAAGAAGGGCTAAAGGACTTAACTTTGCAATTTAGAGGGAGTTCTAACCAACGGATCATTGATGTTCAAAGATCTTTGGCAGCTGGGGAAGTCGTTATTTGGGATAAATTAGAGCGTTGATAGATTTATATATTTAAATCTAAAAAATACTATCTAGTTATATAGTTTATTATAGATCGCATATGTAAAAGTTCGAGTTCTTTGGTAATGTTAAAGTTGTTAGATAATTATTTAGTTAATTAAGAATAGTTTTTGGGTTATATCTTATTATAAAATTAACTTTAGAGTTTGTGAATATGTTTTCTTTGAACATCAAGGTGAGTCCTTTGTGTTTAGAATGATTCTAGAAATTTGAAGAAATTCTAGTGATCATTTTTTATAAAAAAGGTATCAATTTTTTAAAATAGGTGTATAATGATGGGTGAGGATATATATTGTATGGTTGCACCAGGTTTTATTAAGAAGGGGCGATTTATATGGTTACCTTATACACATCACCAAGTTGCACATCTTGCCGTAAGGCGCGTGCATGGCTTAAAAATCACAACATTTCTTATAGTGAGAGAAATATTTTTTCGGAACCATTGAGTATTGATGAGATCAAGCAGATCTTGAAAATGACTGAAGATGGAACAGAGGAGATCATCTCCAAACGTTCGAAGGCATATCAAGAACTTGATATCAACATCGAGGAAATGCCATTGCAAGAATTACTTGATCTAGTCCAAAAACATCCCGGCCTGTTAAGACGACCAATTATTATGGACGAAAAGCGACTTCAAGTGGGATATAATGAAGATGAGATTCGTCGTTTCCTACCACGGGAAGTGCGTGCGCTCGAATTGCGCCGTGCCCGTGAACTTGCAGGTTTCTAAAGTTTGTAATAAGATACATTATAGATTAGACCATTCCAAGTTTTTTGGGTGGTCTTTTTTGATAATTTTTGGTATGATAAAGGTTGCAAATTAAGTGTTTTGCAAGCATTTAAGTAGGAAAGGGAGGATCACAGATGGAAATGGAAAAAGTCAATGAGAATACAATTAGGGTATTGCTCGGAACCGAAGATCTGACTGATCGTGGTATCACCGTCCTTGATCTACTTGGCAATCAAAAAGAGATCGAAAATTTCTTTTTTAGCATTTTAGAAGAGGTCGACAAGGACCACGAATTTCGCGATAATGATGCGGTAACTTTCCAACTGATCCCTAATCAAAATGGATTAGAGCTATTTATTACCAAGGTGGATCCTAAAAAAGCAGAAGCTTCGATGAATTTAGAACGCGATGATTCAAAAGAAAGTGATGCAAACGCCTCGCCGTTAAATATCGCTAATGCCGGGATCGGGAATGATCTAGCTGACTATATCAGAAAACAGATCACCGGTGAAAATGAAAAAATTAGACGCCAAAAGCCTGCTTTAGCCAATGACGGTGACGGAGTATCAGGCTACTTAAAAGAAGATCCAGAAGCACAGTATCGCTATGTAGTAAGTTTTGCTGACTTTGAAGATTTTATCCAATTAGCTAAGGCTTTTAATTATGACAGTACAGTTTCGAATCTCTACCATTTAGATGGCAAATACTATCTTGAATTGATCTTTTTTGCTGATCAGATGGAAGTGGCTGATGTCAAAGATGCGATGGCTTTAGTTTATGAATATGGTCAAAAAGAACAGTTTGAATCTGCTGTCGTTAAAGAACGTGGCAAGTGTTTGATGGAACATGCGGCACTTGAATTAGCGCGGTATCATTTTAAATAATTACTGATCAAATAGAACAGGCTATCTGTTCTATTTTTTTGCATTAAATTTAGTTGTCTTTGCGTATTTTAGTAGTAAAGGGGGCTTTTAAATGTTATATGCGCTAACGAAAGATTCAAAAATGATCACAGCTCAAGTAGCAACAAAAGAGCAAAAATATTACTGTCCCAGTTGCCATGAACCTGTCATTTTGCGTCAAGGACATTATTATATGGCACATTTCGCGCATTTAAAGCAGGCTTGTGGGGCTTTTAGTGAAGGGGAGACCAGGGAACATTTACGTGGAAAACAGCTATTAGCTACTTTTTTTAGGGCGTTTGGAGCGCAAGTTAAACTTGAAGCCTATCTATCCGGACTAAAGCAACGTCCAGATCTTTTGATCCAGTTACCTGATCACCAACTTTTAGCTTTAGAATATCAATGTGCACCACTTAGTTTACGTAAATTGCAAAAACGCTCACGTGGCTATCAAAATGCCGGTCTGGCTGAATTATGGATCTTAGGGAATAAGTATAGACTTAAGTACAGTTTGCCACAACAAGTCGCACAATTTATGCGATGGTCAAAAAATTGTGGCTTTTATTTGATCTATCTCGATCCCAGCAAGGCGTATTTTGAAGTTATTTATGGGATCCAAAAAGCTGATTTTTTGCCACTTAAATATCAATGTTGGCAGACAAATGATGTCAAAAAATTAAAAGCCTTTTTTGCTGATCCACAAAAAATACAATTAAAGCATTTATCGACAAGTGAAAGAAACAGACAAAAGCAGGGTTTGGCTAAACAGATATATTATTCGACTGGGGCCATGCGTAAATTGCAACAATTAACATATCAAAAGCGTCTAAAGCTGACGGAGGTGATAGACGATTGTTTGGCGTTGAGTTATGGTTATCCATTATATCGGACGGCAACTTTATGGTGGCGGACAGAGATATACTGTGCTCATTTTCCAAGACCTAAAATACCGTCTTACGAGCTAGTTTTTGTTGATTTGAAGCCATTTGTTGAGCAGGACATTGATAATTTTTGTAAAGGACTTGCTTTTCTTAAAAAAAATTTCTAAAATTAAGGCACTACCTATAATTAAAGGGGGATTTTGTAATGAGTGAAGTAACACGTCTACCAAAAAGATCAGAGGTGCCACTCGAGCTTACTTGGGATCTGACTAAGATCTTTGCGACTGATGCAGAATTTGAAGAAGCATTTGGGCAAGTTGTTAAAGCAGCTGAAGATTTTGAACAATACAAAGGAACATTAGAAAATGGGGCTCAAGCCTTTTTAGTTGCTCTAATGGAAATGCTTAAGTTGGATCGTCAACTTGAAGTAGTTTATGTCTATGCAAGCATGAAAAATGATGAGGATACTGCTAATGCTAAGTACCAAGCTTTAATGGCACGGGTCCAAAAGTTATTGGCTGATGTTTCAGCTAAATTAGCTTGGTTTCAGCCTGAATTATTAGCTTTAGCACCAGAAAAATTAGCAAGCTATTATCAAGCTGAGCCTAGATTGAACACCTATAAAACATTAGTCAATGATTGGACTCGACTTCGCGCCCATGTCTTGAGTGAAAAAGAAGAAGCGCTATTAGCAGGTGCAAGCGACATCTTAGGCGCTTCGGCTAATGTTTTTGAAGTTTTAAACAATGCTGATCTAAAATTTCCCGTAGTAACTGATGGATCGGGTTCAAAAGTCGAGCTTTCAAATGGAGTCTACGGTAAATTGCTCGAAGCGACCGAGCGCCCAGTTAGACGTGAGGCATTCGAACAGTTATACACTGTGTATAAGCAGTTCAGACATACGTTTGCGGCTACCCTGTCTGCGCATGTACGTAAGCATAATTTTTCAGCTAAATTACGTAATTATCAAAGTGCCAAGGAAGCTTCACTAGCCCAAAATAATATTCCAGTAGCTGTTTATGATACTTTAGTTAAAACAGTCAATGAAAATTTGGAGCTACTGCATGATTATGTAGCTTTACGTAAGGATATCTTAGGGGTCGATGAGTTGCATATGTATGATATGTATACTCCCTTGACTGGTGAGCCGACATTGACGTTTACTTATGAGCAGGCTAAAAAGATGACCTTAGAAGCTTTGAGCGTCTTAGGCGAAGAATATATTGCTTATGTAGAGGAGGCTTTTGCTGAACGGTGGATCGATGTTGTTGCTAATGCAGGTAAGCGTTCGGGGGCCTATTCGGGTGGGGCCTATGATACTGCACCATATATTTTATTGAATTGGCAAGATACGCTAGATAATCTCTTTACATTAGTCCATGAGATGGGACACACGATGCACAGCTACTATACACGGACTAATCAACCTTATCAATATGGGGATTATTCGATCTTTGTTGCTGAGATCGCATCAACGACAAACGAAAACTTGTTGACCCAGTATTTGCTAGAGACCCAGAATGATCCTAAGGTACGGGCTTACGTATTGAATCACTATTTAGATGGCTTTAAGGGAACCGTTTATCGGCAAACACAATTTGCTGAATTTGAAGCTTGGATCCATGAGCAAGATGCGTCACAAGTGCCATTAACAGCAGATCTGATGTCAGATTTTTACAGTAAATTAAATCAACGCTACTATGGTGATGCAGTTGAAAATGACCCAGAGATCGCATATGAATGGTCACGGATCCCGCATTTCTACTATAATTTCTATGTCTATCAATATGCAACTGGTTTTGGTGCGGCCTCTACTTTAGCAGAGCGCGTCTTAGATGAAGAGCCTGCGCACACTGAAGCTTATTTGAACTACTTAAAAGCAGGTAGTTCAGCGGCTCCATTAGAAGTAATGAAAAAAGCTGGTGTCGATATGACTGATAGTCAATATTTAGAGAAAGCTTTTGGGATCTTTAAGGAACGTTTGGCTGAATTAAAAGAGCTATTAGCTAAATAGACAATAAAAAAATAAACTTGTTCGACCACAAGGGGCCGAGCAAGTTTATTTTTTTAATGATAATTGGTGGTAAGTTGGATGAAGTTCATTTTTGGTACAAATAAACTCCTTTGCTGCATTACCAAAAATCAATTCTTCTAAACTTGATAACGAAGTACAGTTCTCAACTGAGACCGCACATTCAAGATAGTCTAAATTGTACACTACCATAGATGGTGGCGTATTAACGTTCATTTCAGCAGCTAATCTTTGATCTTCTCGAAAACTTTCAACTGCTAGTTTCGAGCGACGATCGTGTTCAAACATAGCAAGATCTAGTTTACTCTCTTTAGCTGCACGCATGACGACTTCTTCACTGTATTTTTTATGTTCGACATAGAGTTGGCGCTGAACATTGAGCAAGAAATTATGCCCGCGTTTACGCCCTTGAAAAAGGGCAGCTTTGTAATCCAAAACGGCATTATACAAAATCTGGGATACTTTATTGCGCAGTTGCAAAGTATCACCTGAAACATTCATCACAGACATGACCTTGGTCACTGATTGCAAGTTCAAAAGTGGGATAAAACGAATCTGAAACTTTTGTGACGATTCTTCCGCAAGTTTTAAAATGTTTTGTTCTGCTTCGTAGCATTTAGCGCCAAGAGGATTGATAAACAAATACATCTCTAACATGGTGTTTTCCTCCACTTGATCAAATATTCCTTTTTTCTATATTTATACTTTAAGCAAAAAAAATGATTTTTGCAATAAATCTGACTTATTTTGTGCGCAAAACCGTTTTCATATGTTAAAATGTAGCTTTAATTTTTTTGAGAATGTAAAAGAACGTGGGTCTATGTTAAACTGATAAAGTATGGAAAGGTGGTGATCTATTTAATGGAAGACGATTGGAGCAATTTTTTAGAGCCTTACGATCAAGCGGTCAATGAGTTAAAACTCAAACTCAGAACTTTGCGGGGGCAATTTAAAAAAAGCGGCAACCGCAGTCCAATTGAATATGTCACCGGCAGAGTCAAACCAATACCAAGTATTTTAGAAAAGATGAAACGGCGCAAGATCCAGCCCAAGCGTTTATCACAGGATATGGAAGATATTGCTGGGATACGGATCATGTGTCAGTTTGTGGAAGATATCTATCGTGTAGTTGAACTTTTACGGAAAAGAAAAGATATGCAGGTGATCGAAGAACGTGATTACATCAAAACGCCTAAGGAAAGTGGCTACCGTTCCTATCATTTAGTGGTCATGTATCCAGTCCAATTGCTGGAGCGTGAGCAACAACTAAAAGTTGAGATCCAGATCAGGACGTTAGCGATGAATTTTTGGGCTACGATCGAACATTCGCTCAACTACAAGTACCAAGGATGTATTCCGCCTGAAGTTGCGATGAGACTAGAGACAAGTGCTGAGATCGCTTTTGCACTTGATCAAGAAATGTCTAGTATTAGAGAAGAAGTCAATGAGGCACAAAGATTATTTGAAGATAAGCATACGAGATTAGAGTAACTGATCAAGACACATTCGACCATGGAAGTGAGAATAATGAAAATCGCAATTTTTGCTAATAAACGAGCTAAATCTCAAGCAGTTAAGAAAAAATTATACCAAAAATTTGTGGAACGCCATTTTGTGATCGATGATAAAGAGCCCGATGTTGTAGTGACGATCGGGGGCGATGGCACTTTGCTATCGGCTTTTCATCATTATGAAGATAAATTAGAACAAGTTCGTTTTGTGGGTGTTCATACGGGACACTTAGGTTTTTATACGGATTGGCGTGATGATGAGATCGACGACTTAGTGATCAGTCTGCAGTCGGATAATCGTCAATCTGTCAGTTATCCGTTATTGGAAGTTTCCGTTAAATACGCTGATAGCCCGCGCGTGAGCGTTATTTAGCATTGAATGAATCGACCTTAAAGCGCAATAGTGCCACTATGGTAACGGATGTGTATATCGGTGGTGAACTTTTTGAGCGCTTTAGAGGTGATGGTTTATGTGTTTCGACTCCAACTGGTTCGACTGCGTATAATAAATCGCTTGGTGGGGCAGTAGTTCACCCTAATCTTGAGGTCTTGCAGATAGCCGAGATCGGTTCGATCAATAATCGAGTTTTTCGGACTTTGAGTTCACCAATGATCGTGGCACCTAATGATTGGATCACCTTTAGACCAGGAAAAGGAAGCGATTTTGTTTTGACCGTTGACTCAGAATCATATCATAATCGTCAGATCTGTGAGATCCAATATAAAGTCTCAAAAAGGCGGATCTATTTTGCTAAATACCGCCACACGCATTTTTGGCGCCGAGTTCAAGACGCCTTTATAGGAACTGAAGATGAAAATAGAATGGATTTATAACGAAGAAAATAACTGTCATTTAAAGACATTTTTAAAACAAAAGGGCGTGTCACGACGTTTATCAGCTAAGATCAGACATGAAGGTGGCCAATTATTGGTGAATAACACTTCAGGTCGGATCGTGGATCAAATAAAAAAAGGTGATAAAATAACGATCATTTTACCACCGGAACATCCGCGCAAAGAGGCAGTGATCCCATCATATGTCCCGTTAGATATCGTCTATGAAGATGATCATTATTTGATCGTCAATAAACCAGCACGTTTGACTACGATCCCATCACCACTGACCGAGCAGCGAACTGATTCATTGGTCAATCGGATCGTGGGTTATTACAAATTACGGGGTTACGAGCAGACCGTTGTTCATATTGCAACCAGACTAGACCGTGATACGACTGGATTAGTTTTAGTTGCTAAACATCGATATGCCCATGCTTTGATCGATCAGCAACAACATGCGCATACGATCAAAAAAGAATATCTGGCTTTACTTACGGGTAAACTGACGAACCCACATTTTATAGTAAACTTGCCGATCGGGCGCCAAGAGGGTAGTTTGATCAAGCGGCGAGTAGTAGCAAGCGGTCAGTTTGCTAAAACTCAATATTGGTATAAGGAAAGTGTAGGCCAAGCGACATTGTATCGGATCCAATTGCACACGGGACGGACACATCAGATCCGCGTTCACAGTGCTTATTTAAAGCACCCGTTATTAGGCGATCGCTTGTATGATGGCGCCAAAGTTTTGCCTTTGCAACGGCAAGCATTGCACTGTGCCTATCTGCGCTTTTATCATCCTTTTTTAGAAAAAGACGTTGAGTTTACTTGTGAATTACCACGAGATATGCAACAGTATCTAGCAAATAATTAGAAAAGAGGGATGCATATGGCTGAAAATCTGGTAAAAATTCAAAGTGACGAGAAGATCATCCAGTTGCTAAACAGCCAAAAAGCACGGCAATTTAGAGAAAATTACTTGGATCTGCACGTTTATGAACAAGCACAGATCTTTACTGAATTAAATTCACAACAAAGAGCGAGACTGTATCGCTATTTAACAGCCAAGGAAGTCGGGGACATGTTTGATGCGATCGAAGATGAACCCGAAGAAGTCGTAAAATACTTTGAAGAAATGACGCCACAATATGTGGCAAATGTTATTGATGAGATGTATACCGATAATGCAGTCGATATCTTGGCATATGTGCCCAAGAAAGATCTAGCGGGTTATCTGCGCCTTTTGCCGACCGAAAAAGCCGCTGAGATCCGTGAAATGTTGCACTATGAAGATAAAACCGCGGGTGCGATCATGTCGACGGAATATGTGGCGATCGCTGGCAATCAGACGGTCCGCTCGGCAATGCATGTTGTCAAACGTGAAGCAAGCGATGCCGAAACGATCTATTATGTTTATGTTGTTGGCGCTGATAATAAGTTGATCGGTGTTTTGACGTTGCGTGATCTTTTGATAAATGATGATGATCAAATGATCACGGATATCATGACAACACCTGTAATGTCAGTTAAAGTTTCTGATGATCAAGCTGAAGTTGCACAGACGATCAGGGACTATAACTTCTTAGCGATCCCAGTGACCGATTATGAGAATAAATTGATCGGGATCATCAACGTCGATGATATCATTGACGTTATCGATGAAGAATCTGCTGAGGACTACTCTGGTTTGGCTGCTGTTGATACAGAAGAAGTGGCAGATAATCCGATCAAGGCTGCGAGCAATCGTTTGCCTTGGCTGATCGTCTTGTTATTGCTGGGGATGTCGACGACGACATTGATCTCACACTATGAAGGTATGATCAGTCAAGCTAGTATTT
>PDYJ01000950.1_pt1 | contig 10835 bp, 13 predicted proteins | sample 1430841 | NCBI WGS metagenome assembly PDYJ01 (sample SAMN07237672, study PRJNA390542) | Gut metagenome, whole genome shotgun sequencing project. | isolation source: fecal pellets | host: Mus musculus | place: USA: New York, NY | collected 2016-10 | reverse complement strand
GCTCGCTTCTGCCCCCGCATGCAGCCATGACGGCGCAAATAGCCGCCACAGCCAGATACTTGATTTTTTTCATCTGGTATTTAGTGATAAATAATATTGGTTCAATCAGTCCGTCGGTATTGATCCGCAGTAAAACGGTATTATCTACAAAGATAGGCATTACTTCACGGTCGTATCCCATGCAAGTCCTTAAAAAATCGAAAAATCCATCATGACGCCTCTGCTTGCGTAAAAAAAAACAGGCAGCCACCGAACATTTCCCTCTTCGACAGGGTTATATTGGGCGGACATCAACAACATCTATGGATTCGATAATAACCAACAGCAGACTCCTCCTCGAAAAAATGCGCATAGGATGCAGATATACCTATCGCGAACTGCTCCGGCTCTGTGACTTCACCGAACTGCAGCTGTGCTACGCGATACTGTATCTTCTGAAAGACGGCAGGATCAACCAGTATCGTGACGCAGAGGTCATATATGAGCTGCAACCTATAAGATAACACCACCGGCACACTGAACCGCCCCAAGCCGCCAAGCGTTGTAATTTCACAATCAAATCCTCAACATCATGGCATACAGAATTATTGAAATCGAGGGTATCGGCGAACTGTACGAGGCAAAACTCGGAGCCGCAGGCATCGACACTACCGAACAGCTGCTCGAAGCCGGAAAGACGCCGGAAGGAAGGCTCAGGCTGTCGGAAGCGACAGGCATCAACAACAAACTGATACTAAAGTGGGTAAACCATGCCGACCTGTTCCGCATCAAGGGCGTGGCGGGACAATTCGCCGAGTTGCTTGAAGCCTCGGAGTCGACACGGTCAAGGAATTCCGCCACCGCGTGCCCGAAAACCTTCACAAACGCCTGGAGGAGGTCAACGCGAGCGCAATCTGTGCGGCCGCATCCCCACTCTCCACGAACTTGAAAAGATGATAGCGCAGGCCAAGGAGCTCGCGCCCGCTGTCAGCTACTGACACCGCCATCAGCCATACTGCCGGGAGACCGCGCCGCCGCGATATGAGATCGCACCACGGCACGGCCTCCCGGATCGTTTTTCAGCGGGCCGATGACGCGTCGCGAGGAAACGCCACTTCGGCAAATCGCAGGAAATTGCTAACTTTGCGGAAGTATGGAAGTAATCTACGAAGACAATCATATCATAGCGGTCAACAAGCGTCCGGGCGAGATAGTGCAGGGCGACAAGACAGGCGACGAGCCTCTGGTCGAAACCGTGCGGCGATACATAAAGGAGAAATATGCCAAGCCGGGCAACGTGTTCTGCGGGGTGGTTCACCGGCTCGACCGTCCGGTAGGGGGCGTGGTGCTGTTCGCCAAGACTTCAAAAGCCCTGACACGCCTCAACGAGATGCTGCGCCGCGGCGAGATCCGCAAGACCTACTGGGCGCTCACCCGCTGCCGTCCGGCGCAGCCTGAGGCACGGCTCGAAGGATATATCACGAGTGTGGAACGCAACAACAAGTCGTATCTGTCGTCCGTTCCCAAGGAGGGAGCCAAGCATTCGGCGCTGTCCTACCGGCAGATAGCGCAGGGCGACCATGCGAGCCTGCTTGAGATCAATCTTGAAACCGGACGCAAACACCAGATCCGTGTGATGCTGTCGTCAATAGGATGCCCCGTCAGAGGCGATCTGAAATATGGCGACAGGCGCAGCAATCCCGACGGGAGCATTTCGCTGCTGGCCCGACGTGTGGAACTGACGCACCCTGTGTCGCGACAGCCGCTTGTCATAGAGGCTCCGACACCCGACGAACGTGTGTGGCGCGAACTTGAGGCCATGGCCGCCGGTTCAGCGCCGAGCCCTGCCGGGAGCCACGACGCGCCCGATCCAGTTGGCGAACAGAAGGCGTGAGTGCGCCCGCCAGCGCACCACAGGCCCGGCCTCCGGGCTGTCGTCGCGATAATAATTGACCGGAACAGAGGGATTCATGCCGCGCTCCGTATCGCGCCGGTATTCGAAGTCGAGCGTCATCGGAGCATATTCCGAATGGCCGGTGATGTATATTTCCCGGTCATCGAAGGCCGACGCCATGTAGACGCCGGAGTCGGGATTCTCCGAGATGATCCTCACCCCTCTTTCCACCGCCGGATCCAGATCAGAACGAAGCCACGTGATGAAACGACTGTTGGGCACATAGAATTCATCGTCAAACCCTTCGGTCAGGCGGTTGCCGGAGCCTATCACGCCATGGGGATAGACTCCCGAAATCTTGCGGTCGAGCAATCTCTTGTCGATGCCGTAATGATGGTACATCGCCGCGAATGCCGCCCAGCATATAAACAGCGACGGAACAGACGCGCTCCGCAGGGAATCGAATATGCCGCATATCTCAGGCCAGTAGCTGACGTCGGCGAAAGCCACTCTCTCGAGCGGCGCACCGTTGACGATAAACCCGTCGAATCCGCGGGCCATATCATCGCGCCACGGCTCATAATGGGCGGCCATGTAGTCCGGCGAGGTGTGGCGCGGCACGTGGGTGCGCAGCGACACGAGCGTCAGCACCACCGGCAGCTGCGTCGACGACAGCACCCTCAGCATGTCGGTCTCGGCCATCTCCTTGAGCGGCATGAGATTGAGCAGCCCCACCCGCAGAGCGTCGGCCGGAGCGTCCGACAAAGGTAATATCTCCACTCCCTCAGCGGCGAGATCGCTCACGGCCGGCAGTGTCGGATCGGCATATACAGGCATGATGGTTCAGTCAAAATAATCCGATATAACAGAATCGACTTTCTGGTCGATGATATCTTCAAGATCGCGGCGCTTCTTCTCGAGAGCCTTGCGCACCCGGTCGGCAGCCTTCTCCTTGTCGGCAGCCGCCGATGCGACAGCGGTCAGGTCGGCCGCCACCGATACCGCCTTTGACGCTTTCGGATCGGCAGCGACCTTTTCGCTCACTTTCTCGCTCACTTTCTCGCTCACCTTGCGCGACACCCCTGCAAGCAGTCGGTCGAGATCCTCGGCCGGCACGCTCACCGGCGACTCCTCCATGCGCTGCTTCAGATCGGGCGCACCGGCGGGTTTATCCTTGCGCTTGTCGTTCTTGCCCTTGTTTTTGTCGGTCTTGCCCTTGTTTTTGCCGGTCTTGCCGCTGATCATCGCATAGTAGCGCTCCACTCGGCCCGAAGAGTGGTAGGTGCGGCGGTAGTATGACTCGTCGAGCGAGCTAACTATCACTCCGCGGCTCGTCGACGAATGTATGATACGTCCGTCGCCCACATACATGCCCACATGGCTGACACCTTTGGATCCGGTGCGGAAAAACACCAGATCGCCCTCCATAAGCTCCGAGCGGTCGATACGCCGGCAATACTCGCTCTGCTGCGCCGAGCTTCGCGGCAGTTTTATCTGCAGAGCGTTGACAAATATCTGCGAAGTCAGTCCGGAGCAGTCCACTCCGCTGCGGGTGCTTCCGCCGTAGCGGTAGGAGGTACCCATCCAGCGGCGCGCCTCTTCAAGCAGGCGGCGGGTTTCGGCGGGAAGCGACCCTGACACGTCGATGCGCTGCGAAGCGCCTGAGGCGCCTGAGCCTTTGCCTGACACGGCGGCACCCACGCTTGACACACGCTTGGCCGACACATGGCGCGAAGAGCCGCATCCGCTCAGACCGGCCACCATAAGCGCCGACACGAACAGACACAGCGTCAGCCTGACAGGCATAGCAAGAAATAAGAATCGGTTGGTCGTCATGTCAGCAAAATTAGTGCATTTCTGTCAGACTTTTTCACATCAATAGAATAAAATTCATAAAATCAGAAGCCTCATATATTAAATCGCATTAAAAAACGACAACACCGCACATCCTACATTAAATTTAGCACTATTTTTGCCGTCACAGACAATAAACCATCACAGACAATAAACCAACACAGGAATATGAACAACTTCACCAAGACTCTCCTGACTGCCTGCGGCGTAGCCGTCGCAAGCTCGGTCATCACCGTGGGAGCCTTCAAGGCTTCAGACTCAGGCCTGTCACGTCAGGCCGACACCGACCTCTCCGACAACGGCCGCACCGACGCCAACGGCCGGTTCCTGACCGTAGCGCAGAGTGCCGCGCTCGAAACCGACTTCACCGCCGCAGCCGAATCGACCATCAACGGAGTGGTCAGCATCAAGAGCTACGTGACACTGCGCCAGCGCTCCACCCGTCAGAGCACCCCGTTTGACGATCCGTTCTTTGAATTTTTCTTCGGCACCCCGCGCCGCCAGCAGCAACAGCCCCAGCAGCAACAGCAGCCCAAGGAGCAGCCGATGGGACTCGGATCGGGAGTGATCATCAGCGCCGACGGACATATCGTCACCAACAACCATGTCATCGAGGGCGCCGAACGCCTTGAGGTGACACTCAACGACAACCGCACCTACGACGCAACCGTCATAGGCACCGACCCCACCACCGACCTCGCCCTGATAAAGATCGAGGCCGACAGCCTCCACGTCATACCGATGGGGAGCTCCGACAATCTCCTCGTGGGCGAATGGGTGCTTGCCGTGGGCAATCCATTCGGATTCACCTCCACCGTCACCGCCGGCATAGTCAGCGCCAAAGCCCGCTCGATCTCCGACAGCCGCCAGGGACGGATGACCATCGAATCATACATCCAGACCGACGCCGCCGTCAATCCCGGCAACTCGGGTGGAGCACTTGTCAACCTCAAAGGCGAGCTCATAGGCATAAACACCGCCATCTATTCGCAGACGGGCAACTATGCCGGCTATTCGTTCGCCATACCCACCTCGATAGTGGTCAAGGTGATGACCGACCTCAAGAAATACGGCACGGTGCAGCGCGCGGTGCTCGGCATCACCTTCCGCGAACTCACTCCCGAGATCATCAAGGAGAAGGGATTCAAGAACATCAACGACGGCATTGTCGTGGAGGAGGTCAGCGAGGGCGGAGCCGCCATGACCGCCGGAGTGAAACCCAACGACGTGATCGTGGCCATCAACGGCACGGCCATCCACAACAAAGCCCAGTTCATGGAGCAGCTCAGCCGTCTCAGCCCGGGCGACAAAGCCTCGCTGACCATCGTGCGCGACGGCAGCACCAGAAACTTCGACGTGACTCTTCTCAACAACCAGGGATCCACACGCATCGTCAAAGCGCCTACAGTGGAGGCACTCGGCGCCAAATTCGCCAAGGTGGCCGACGACAAGCTCCGCGCCTTGCGTCTGCGCAGCGGAGTGCAGGTGAGCGAGGTGACTGGCGACGGACGCTTCAAGCATGCCGGCATCCGTGAAGGCTTCATCATCTCCGACATCAACAACGGCCGCGTCAGCTCGCCCGAGGATGTCGAGAAGATCTACGACGCCATCATGAATAGCGACGACACCTACGACAAGGTGATGTTCATCTCCGGCGTCTATCCCACAGGCAAAAAGATGTATTACGCTGTAGATCTCGCCGACTGATGATAGAATACATACATGGCCCTCTGGCCGAACTCACACCCGCCTACGCCGTGGTCGACTGCCACGGCGTGGGCTATCTTCTTGCCATCACACTGACAGCCTACACCGAACTGCAGGACAAGAAGGAAGCCAGGCTGCTCGTTCACGAAGCCATCCGCGAAGACGCTTATCAGCTCTACGGATTCATCAGCCCGCAGGAGCGCGAACTGTTCCGCGAGCTAATTGGAGTCAGCGGCGTCGGCGCCAATACCGCGCGGATGATACTCTCGTCGATCCCCGCCCCGAACTGGCGTCGGTCATCATCGCAGGCGACCACGCGCGGCTCAAAGCCGTCAAAGGGATCGGAGCCAAGACAGCACAGCGCATAGTGGTGGATCTTCGCGACAAGATCAAACCCTCGGGCGACATACCCGCAGCCGCCATGGCTCCCGCCGCAAGCGAGGCATTCGAGGAGGCTCTCGCCGCTCTCGTCATGCTCGGATTTCCGCGTCCGGCCGCAGCCAAGGCACTCCGCAAACTCTTCGACGCCGAGCCTCAGATCAAGGTGGAACAGGCCATCAAGAAAGCCCTCGCCATGCTCTGATCCGGCACAAATCCGGCAGTTTTTTCGGCCATCGCCACCGGTTTGTCCACTAATTTATTGCAATCAAGCCGCAAAGCCGACAAAACCGTTGGCGGATTGTGAAAAAATTTCTAACTTTGCACCGCCATTACAAACATTGCGCCTTACCAGCGCGATTTTCTAACGGATTAATCGATTAACAGCATAACAAAATGAAAAAAGACATCCATCCTTCCAACTATCGCGAAGTTGTGTTCAAAGATATGTCGAACGAAGAGATCTTCATCACACGTTCTACTATCGCCGCCAAGGAGACAATCGAGGTGGACGGCAAGACCTACCCCCTCGTGAAGCTTGAAATCACAAGCGCCTCACACCCCTTCTTCACCGGCAAGCAGAAACTCGTCGACACCGCCGGCCGCGTCGACAAGTTCATGAACCGCTACGGCAACCGCAAGAAGAAATAAATCCCGCGAAAGAGAGCAGCGGTGCCTGCAGCGCCCTGCACGAAGGATCGCAAACCGATACGACGGTCCTGTGTCATTACATTATGCGTTGACACAGGACCTTGTTGTATGCCATTATAGCGTGTTACTTACACCACCTACCGTCATGAACACCACCATCCTCACCGCCACACACCACACCCCCTGCGGAGATCTTCTCATCGGCGCCGTCGGCCATCGGATATGCCTGTGCGACTGGGCAGCAGGCGGCAGTCCGCGGCCTGTGGTGGAACGCCGCCTCCGACGCCTCTACGGCCCGCTGTCCACCCCCGGAGCAGCCGACTCGCCACTGATCGACGAAGCGCGCCGACAGCTCGACCTGTATTTCGACCGACGGCTACGCGAATTCGACCTGCCTCTGGCCATCGACGGCACGCCACTGCAGCAAGCCGTATGGCTGCGACTGACAGCAATCCCCTACGCATCCACCATCAGCTACTCGCAGCTGGCGGCATCCGTCGGACACCCCACAGCCGTCAGAGCCGTAGCCTCGGCCTGCGGAGCCAACGCCATATCAATCATCATCCCCTGCCACCGGGTGACCGGCGCCGACGGCTCGCTGACAGGCTACGCCGGCGGCATCGCAGCCAAACGCAGCCTCCTCGACCTCGAATCACACTTATAAGAGTATGTTTGAATTTAACACTAAGAAATATTGATTTTTCAGCGTAAACAAGTCGCCGTGTCAGAATCGGGCATTCTGACACGGCGACTTTGATTAAATCCATAAGTGGGGTGACGGCTCAGGCAAGGGTGTACTTGCAGCGGACCGGCGACACTATCGTGCCATCCTTTTTGAGTTGGGCGAATACCTTGTCGACCACCTTCTTGTCAAGTCCGGTGACCTCAGCCACCTTCGAGGCGTTGACAGGCTCTCCGGCATTGCGGATCGCCTCTATCACAGTGTTGCGTTCATCCATAATATCTCTGTTTTTTTGATTAAGTAATACGTTATTTTCAAAACGGATGGGGCGTCGCCTGTCATCGGCCACGCCCCATCGCTATATCAGTGTCGGGCCGCAGGCCTTATTTCACTTCCTCGAAGTCGACGTCGGTCACTCCGTCGCCGCTTCCCGGCTGCGGGCCCTGCTGTGCGCCGGGCTGCTGACCGGCCTGCTGCTGAGCCTGTGCCTGTGCGTTGTGGATAGCCTGCTGGGCTGCGCCGAAGGCTGCCTCCACCTCCTTGATGGCGGAGTCGATGCCGTCGATATCCTGAGCCTTATGAGCCTCCTTGAGGCGTGTCAGAGCGGTTTCGATCGGAGCCTTCACGTCGGCGGGGATCTTGTCGCCCAGCTCGCTGAGCTGCTTCTCGGTCTGGAATATCAGCGAGTCGGCCTGATTGATCTTGTCGGCGCGCTCCTTCTCCTTGGCGTCGGCTGCCGCATTGGCCGCAGCCTCGTCCTTCATGCGCTGTATCTCTGCGTCGGTCAGGCCGCTCGATGCCTCGATGCGGATGCTCTGTTCCTTGCCGGTGGCTTTATCCTTGGCCGAAACGTTGAGAATGCCGTTGGCGTCGATCTCGAAAGTGACCTCGATCTGCGGTATGCCGCGCGGAGCGGGAGCGATGCCGTCGAGGTGGAATTTGCCCAGAGTCTTGTCGTCCTTGGCCATGGGGCGTTCGCCCTGCAGCACGTGGATCTCAACCGAAGGCTGATTGTCGGCGGCCGTAGAGAATGTCTCGCTCTTGCGGGTAGGAATGGTGGTGTTGGCTTCGATAAGCTTTGTCATCACGCCGCCGAGAGTCTCGATACCTACCGACAGGGGCACTACGTCGAGGAGCAGCACGTCCTTCACATCGCCGCTGAGCACACCGCCCTGGATGGCAGCGCCCACAGCCACTACCTCGTCGGGGTTGACACCCTTCGAGGGAGCCTTGCCGAAGAACTTCTCAACCACCTGCTGTATGGCCGGGATACGGGTCGAACCGCCCACGAGTATTACCTCGTCGATATCCTTCGGGGTCATGCCGGCATCCTTGAGAGCCTGCTCGCAAGGCTTGATGGTGGCCTGGATGAGCTTGTCGGCGAGCTGCTCGAACTTGGCGCGTGTCAGCGTCTTCACCAGATGCTTGGGTATGCCGTTGACAGGCATGATATACGGCAGGTTGATTTCTGTCGAAGTGGCGCTCGAAAGCTCTATCTTGGCCTTCTCGGCGGCCTCTTTGAGGCGCTGGAGAGCCATCGGGTCCTGACGAAGATCCACGCCCTCGTCTTTCTGGAACTCGTCGGCGAGCCAGTCGATGATCACATGGTCGAAGTCGTCGCCGCCGAGATGGGTGTCGCCGTTGGTCGACTTCACCTCAAACACGCCGTCGCCAAGCTCGAGGATCGAGATATCAAACGTGCCGCCGCCGAGGTCGAACACGGCTATCTTCTGATCCTTGTTGGTCTTGTCGAGTCCATAAGCCAGAGCGGCTGCGGTAGGCTCGTTGACGATACGCTTCACGGTCAGTCCGGCAATCTCGCCGGCCTCCTTGGTGGCCTGACGCTGCGAGTCGTTGAAGTAGGCCGGCACAGTGATGACGGCCTCCGTCACAGCCTGTCCGAGATAGTCCTCGGCGGTCTTCTTCATCTTCTGAAGTATCATGGCCGAGATCTCCTGCGGAGTGTACTCGCGGCCGTCGATGTCGACACGCGGAGTGTCGTTGGAGCCGCACACCACCTTGTAGGGCACGCGCTCTATCTCGCCTGCCACCTGCTGGCAGTTCTCGCCCATGAAACGCTTGATCGAATAGATCGTGCGCTTGGGGTTGGTGATGGCCTGACGCTTGGCCGGATCGCCCACCTTGCGCTCTCCGCCATCAACAAACGCTACTACCGAAGGAGTCGTATTGCGTCCCTCGCTGTTGGGGATCACCACAGGATCCTTGCCTTCGAGAACGGCCACACACGAGTTGGTGGTGCCGAGGTCAATGCCTATAATCTTTCCCATAATTAAAACGGTTTTATTTTGTATTTTTATTAATATTTTCTGTTTCTGACCGACACCCGCTGACATTGCGGGGCGCCGGCGATCACTAATACAAACAAATCACGTGCCAAAAAAGTTGACCCGCACATAAAGTTTTATCAGCAAGCATATTACCACAAACCGCGCTACTGACACACATCTGACATAGTGTCATCTCCGTGTCAGCCTCCGCCACCGGCGCCGCGGCTCATCCACGAAGATACCATAGACAGGTGGCCCGTGCTGACGCGGGCGGCTGATCTCGCATGCTCCGCAGCTCGGCCGAGTGGTGTGGACGGCTCTTCCGCCCCCGGTCTGCGCGACGCGCCATCTCCCGCTCCGCTGACGCGGGGCGGGAGCGACAAGAAAAAGACGGCGCCGGATCACTCCGTCGCCGCCTACCGATCAGTGTAATATCTGTGCCTTAAAACCTAAAGCCGATTTTTTACGGTCGGAGCCGCCAGGATAGCGAAGTTGCTGCTATCGGCGCTCAGACGTGCCAGTCCTTCCTGAGGACGGAAGGAAGTCATGTTGTAAGTGTAAGCAAACGGATCGACCGATGCTCCAACATACATACCCTTCATCACGTAGTAGTCCGCTCCGATGGTGAGCGCGCCGCGGAGGCTCCACGACTCTCCTACGCTCTTGCCCATCGCCGTCCACTCGTCGTATTTCTGCTCGTTGAGGCTGTAGGCCATGCCTACGCGGACTCCGCCATACCACATCAGGTTTTTCACCGAAGTGCTGAAGTAGCGGTCAAGACCCGCTGCCACATTGTAGGTGCAGGAATACTGGCTTGCGACTGCGCGATAGCTGGGTATCTCGCCCACCATATCCTCGCCGGACATGCCGGGAGTCATGGTGCCCGGCTTGTCGGCATAGCCGGGATTGTGAGTGAAATTGATGCCTCCTCCAAGACTCAGCATCCACTTATCGCTCACGAAATAGCCTGCTTCGAATCCCACTGTGAGCTTCTTTTTGCTCCAGTCGGTAGCGAAGGCCGCCGCTTCGTAGTCGGTGAGGTTTCCGGGCAGAGCCGTAGCCTCGGTGTAGCTGTTGTAGCCGAGTGTGGCCGCCACGGTGAAGTCGCCCTTTGCGGGGGTGTTGTCTTCACCCTGCTGTGCGGCCGCGCACAGGCAGGTCATGGGAAAGAAGGGCCGACATCAATAGTCGTCTAATCTTCATTGTTTAGCCGTTTTGATAGTGACAATTACTCAGCCTGAGCCGCAGTTGCAGCATCGAGAGCGGCCTTGGTGTCAGCAACGATCTTTTCGAGAGCGGGGATCTCAGCCTCTGCGATAGCTATCTTAGCTTCGAGCCTCTCGATAGCCAGAGCTGTTATTAACTGATCGTCCTCAGCGATTTCGATATTCGCAATATCCTG
>PDYJ01002458.1_pt1 | contig 10847 bp, 10 predicted proteins | sample 1430841 | NCBI WGS metagenome assembly PDYJ01 (sample SAMN07237672, study PRJNA390542) | Gut metagenome, whole genome shotgun sequencing project. | isolation source: fecal pellets | host: Mus musculus | place: USA: New York, NY | collected 2016-10 | reverse complement strand
TTGCGAACGCTAAGTTTTTCTTTTTTATACCAGCTTCTTGCAAACGCCTCTTCGACGCTAATCGGCGGGATCCAATTTAAAAGCAAACGGTTTTTAGTTATGTCTTCAACGCGGCTTTCAAAGAAAAATTCTCCCCAAGTACGCCTCCCGATGTAGCTATTGAAGAGGGAAAGGAGCTTTTTAGGGAACGGCCACAACATGCACGGACGATGCCCGGTTCTGGCAAGCAGCTTAAAAATCTGCAGTGTTGACAAGTCCTGACCGTCGCTCACCAGAAAAACTTCATTGGCTGCTTTCTCATGCACGGAGACGCACCTTAGAAAATCCACAAGATTATCAATACTAACCAATGAGCGCTCGTTATCTCCCGTACTGCCCAATGGAAGCGGCAGGCAGAACTGAACCATCAGTTGAACGACTCTGAAAAGATTGCTGCACTCGGGTCCGTAAACCATAGGACAGCGGACGATCACAAGTTCCATTTTGCTTTCTTCCGCTATTTTTCTGACCTCTCTCTCGGCCGCAAGCATGGTCTTGCCAAGAGCAAGTTTCGGACGCGGAACCGAGTCGGCATAGAACTTTTTGCCCGGCGGCGTGACTTCCCCGTCAACCTCTATGGTGCTGAGAAAAACAAATCTTTTTACGCCCGCCTGAGCAGCGGCTTGCGCAAGATAGACTGAACCAAGCACAAATATTCTTTGCAATGTCGAAATTTCAACCGGCGTTCCGTGATTGGCTTTCTCTAAGGCACTAGCATGCACCACGACATCGACCCCTTCCAGTGCTTCACGAAGATTCGGTCTTTCTTCGAACGGTTCACAGCAAAAACATAAAATTTCCGGGTGATCCACCATTTTCCCAATGCGGGAAGTCACGCGCACGTCAAATTCCTTTTTGCGCTTTAATAGATCTAATACCATGGCGTTGCCGACATATCCGCAGCATCCGGTAATGAGGATTTTAGTTTTCATGTGCTCAGTATTTAGCCAAATGTTAGGTACATTTAACGTTTATTTTTTCATTCGGGAGAACGCAACTGCTGGTGATACTATGCCATATCATCATGTAATCGTATTCTATAGGAGAAAAAACGATGGATTTTCTTGAACTGTCCAAGAAGCGCTTCACAGCTAAAAAATTTGATCCTTCCAAAAAGATTCCGGAGGACGACATCAAGAAATTAAAAGAGATTCTCAGACTATCTCCTTCTTCAGTTAACAGCCAACCTTGGGTATTTATTTTCGGTTCCAGCGATCAGGCTAAGAAAAAAATCCGTCCGGCCGTCAACGACTTTAACTGGCCTAGAACAGATACATGCTCGCACTTTGTCGTAATCGCCATCAGAGACGGACTCAGCGACAAATATTTGGAAGCAATCCTGGATCAAGAAATTAAGGACGGAAGACTTTTGAGCGATCAGATTGTCAAAGAACAAAGAGAATCCAGAAAATACTTCGTCGGTCTTCGCGACTCAGCTCACACAACTTTGACTTGGGAAGCTAAGCAGGCTTACATTGCCATGACTACCCTTCTCTACGGCTCAGCGAGCTTAGGAATTAACTCCACTCCTATTGAAGGCTTTGAAGAAGAAACGATGGACAAGATCCTTGGTTTGGATAATTACGGTTTGAAATCGGTTTTGCTTGTCACGCTCGGATACGACGCCGCCGATGACCACAATGCCACTCGTCCTAAATCCAGACTTCCGTTAGATAAGATTATTTGGGAAATGAAGTAATCTATCTTCGTTAACGCATGGGAGCTTCGCCTCCCTTTTTTTGCAGTTTTCAAAAAACTTAGAGCCTAATCGCCCTCCTCTTCCTCCGAGCGGTTTCAAAAAACTCTTCTCGAAAGTACTCATTAATTTTCTATACAAGATTTGAGAAAATCACCACATGTTTAGAGGTCAGCTTTTTCTCACAATCTTTGTTTTTGGCTTAAGCGTATTTTGCCAAGGAACCTGTGCACTCGAAAAAGACGACAGGCCCTCTTTAACCATCGGATATGTTAGACAAACAACAACCAACATAGATGATGACGCCATTGGTCCAACGGTTGAGTATCTTCAAGAAAAACTCAATGACAAGTATTCGTTTAGGTTAGTGGCTCTGACCTCCTCAAACCTTATTAGCGAAATTAAATCTATTAAACCGGAATTTCTTATCGTTCCCAGCGAATACTTCATTCAAAATTACCGCTTCGGAAGGCCTAGGAGCGCATGATATTGCGGTTAGGAAGACGATTTTTTCTTCCGATGCCTCCCGATCGATAGGCTCGGCTTTCATCACCTCAAAAAATCGAGGCGATATCAAGACAATTGAGGATCTGAAAGGAAAAACGGTTTCAACAGCCGATACCGATACAGTCGGAGATTGGTGGGCCGCTTTGGGAGAAATTAAGAGAAGAGGCCTTGATCCGGAGAACTTTTTTTCTGAAGTGCGCCTAGCTCCATTCTTTTTTTGCAGGAGTAGTCGCCGAAGTTTTGTCAGGTAAATCAGATGTAGGCATTCTTCCGACATGTGCTCTGGAGCAACTCCAGGCCGAAGGCCTCCTTTCTCCAGGTGCCGTTAAAGTAATAGAGGCGATTCCTAATAATCGTGAACAGGAACCCTTTTATTGTGCCCGTTCAACCGTAGGTCTTTACCCCGGAACCGTTATGGCTTCAATGCAGAATGCTCCGGATAAAGTCGTTAAAGACATTACGGTTGCCCTCTTCACAATGCCAGATACCAATAAAAGCGAATGGGCAGTCAGCAATGACTTTTCTGAGATGTTGGCCCTTATGAAAGACCTTAAGTTCGGCATGTTCGAGAACCTTCGGGATTATTCGGTAAAGAACCTTCTTAAGACTTATTCAACGGAAATATTTATCGTTCTGCTTGTCCTTCTGTTCCTTTTCTTGAACGAGCTCCGAATCCATCGTCTTGTTGACAAACGCACCGCTCAGCTTTCTTCAGCATTAAAAGCCAAAGAAGCCGCTGAACAAGAGGCCATCGAAGGACGCAAACGTCTTTCTCACATTGAAAGATCGGGAGTAATCTCCCAAATGTCCAATATTATTGCCCACGAGCTAAAGCAGCCTTTAGGAGCACTCATCAACTATGCGGCCGTACTGAAGCTCAAAGCAAAACAACAGGGTTCCGGAGACGACATTACCGCAAAGGTTATCTCCAACATTGACAGCGAAGCCCGGAGAATTTCCTCCATTGTCGACAGCGTCAGAAAATTTGCCAAGAAGGAACAAGCCCCGCAAGTCCCTTCCGATCTCCTCAAAATTACTGAAAAAGCTTTGAGGACTTTTGCTCAGCAAGAAGATCCGGAGGCATCGATTCCTCTTAAATCATCAGTTCAGGAAGCACCCATCCTTGCAGATCCTTTGTCTCTTGAACTATTAATTCTGAATATTATCCGAAACGGTGCTTCGGCAAGTTTGTCCGATACCGGTAAAGTCAGTATAAAGATCGACCTGGAAGATTTAGGGAATAAATGGCTGCTGAAAATATCCAACAAAGGCAAAAGTCTCTCGGATACTCAAATTTCTCGCCTCTCCTCCCTCAGCGAAAGTGTCAAGCCTGAGGGCCTGGGACTTGGATTGGCAATTGTCCGTGAGATCGCCGATAACCACTCTGCCGCATTAAATTTTGAAAGAAGACCCGGAGGCGGAGTAACTGCCAGCATTTCAATAGAAAAATTACAAAGGAAGAACTAAATGGAAGACCTTCAAAAACAAGCTCTCATAAGGATTGTCGATGATGATGAGAGTCTTCTCTTCTCCACCCAGATTTACTTAGAGGCTCTCGGATGGAAAGTCGTGACATACAACAATGCCGTTGACTTTCTAAACCGCGATAATTTGAATTTGCCCGGCTGCCTAATCTTAGACGTTCGTATGCCTCGGATGACAGGTCTGGAACTGCAGGAACTCTTAGAAAGCAGAGGGTTCGCCCATTTTCCAATCATCTTTCTCTCAGGTCACGGGGACATCGAAATGGCCGTCCACACAATGTCCCACGGGGCAGTTACTTTCTTAGAAAAACCGGCTGATCCGGAAAGGCTGGCTGAGGCTGTAAAAAAAGCCGTCAGCATCGGCATAAAGAAAGGAAGCGCGGAAAAGAACTAAGAGATCTCCGCAGAAAATTCAACTCTCTTACCCCTCGGGAAGTCGAAGTAATCAAGCTTGTAAGCAAAGGTCTTTCTAACAAAGAAATAGCAGAATCTCTGAATGTGGCGTTAACCACAGTAAAAATGCACCGCGGCAACGCCGTCGACAAGTTAGAAGTCCACTCTGCAGCAGAACTCACTAAAGCATTAGTCTCTTTAGGTGAGGCTTTATGATCTCGCGAAGACAGTTTCTAGGCTCCCTTGCGCTGGCAGCTGCTCCTCTGCAGTTAGCTTCTGCACAGGGTGTGGCTCACCTGGATAAGCTCTGGGATGTGATCATCATCGGCTCCGGTTTAGCCGGCCTATCCGCGGCGGTATCCGCAAAAGAAAACGGAGCTGAAAGAGTCTTAGTGATCGAAAAGACTCCTTTATTGGGAGGACACTCTAAGTTCTCCAGCGGCTCTTTTTGTGCCTGCCTCCCTACAAATGTTGATGCTCAAGGCCGAAAAGACTCTCCTGAGTTAATGGGTGAAGAGATATTTGAAGGAGGCGGAAGAATCGGAAACATTGAGCTCATCAGAACCCTAGCGGAACAAAGTCGGAGTGCTTACGAGTGGCTGGCATCGATGGGAGTTCGATGGTCGGGACCCTTTATCCCGGTAGGCGCAGTTTATCCTCGAGGCTTTCACGCACAGGCCCCCTTACCTGGATTTGATTACGTCCTCAAAGTCAACCGTACCGCCAGAGAATTAGGAGTAACCTTCCTCTTCAGCCATCGAGTCCTCGACTTGCTGACGGACTCAAAGACGGGTAGGGTCAACGGTGTGGTAATTAGAGGTGAAGTAGGACAGCTGAAATATCTTCTGGGAAAATCCGTCATCATTGCAACCGGCGGCTATACAGAAGACAAAGCTCTACGCCAGAAATACGATCCTCGTCTGTCGCCTTCTTTAACAAGTACCCGCCAATCCTTACGGACGAGGCCTTGACACAGCCACCGGAGACGGGCTCAAAATGGCGGTGGCAATCGGGGCCGACACTTTTGACTTAGAACATATTCAGACGTTGTTTTATCTCGGAGGACGTTTACTCGACTATGTCGGCGGCGATATCTATTTAGATCCGAACGGCAAAAGATTTGTGAATGAAGGAGAAACTCTTAAAGAAATCTCTGACACGGTCCTAACTCTAGGGTTACCCGAGATTTGGGTCCTCACGGATTCCAAATCCCACAAAGGACCGAATTTCGAAAATCGAGTAAAGAACGGAATCGTCAACAAATGCGCATCTTTGGAAGAAGTAGCCGCCGTAATGCATTGTCCGGTATCGAATTTAGGGGATACTGTCATGGCTTACAACTTTGATGCCGCATCCGGAAAGGATTCTCAATTTCATAAAACCACTGTTCTCCAGCAGATCAACCTTCCTCCCTATTTTGTTGGAAAAGAAAAACTCGCCGTTCACTACTGCTGCGGAGGCCTAAAGTGTGATGCAAAAGCCCGAGTACTAGATATCTATGAAGAGCCAATCGGCGGTCTTTATGTAGCAGGAGAAGCTTCAGGAGGCATTCACGGGAAAAAATAGGATGGGAGGCTGCTCGCTTGTGGAATGTGTTGTTTTCGGAAGGATTGCCGGCAAGGAAGCGGCAAAGCTCTCTTCTTAACCGGAACGACGCACAGAACTAAAGACTCAACGCCCGTTTCTCTCTTGAAATATAGCTCTTCGGTAAAAAGAAAAAGACTGGGAAGAACAGCTGCCAACATGTTCTTAACCAGTCGAAATCTAAGGAGAACTAAATGTCGTTAAAGAGCACTCTCTATCAACAAGACAAATTCTAAAGAGAACTTTTTCCTTTCAATACCTCCTTTGGTACATAAAGCTTTTTCTTTAAGTAATTATTCGTACCAAAAATTTTCTTTGGTTGTTAAGATATATAGGTCTAATAATTACTCCTACTGAAATGATTAAGAATCAAGGCAACAATAATCTGACCGCTATTGTGGTTGCGGCAGGAGTCGGCTCCCGCATGGGAGATAAGTCTCCTAAACAATATAAAAAAATCGGCACCAAGACGATGCTGGAACTGTCAATCTATGCATTATTGGCTGAACCTAGAATTACACGGGTTATCGTTGTAGTATCCCCGTCCGATATGCTTGCGCAATCATTGAACTTCGACAATGATGCCGTAACGGTTGCCAGAGTGGGCGGTTTAACACGAGCTTCCAGTGTTCAAAACGGATTGTCTTATGCCGCATTCACCTCGAATGATTGGGTCTTGGTCCATGATGCCGCACGCCCTTGCCTGCTCGCTTCCGATGTCTCAAAACTCATCGACACGTGCATTGAAAATGATAAGGGAGGCCTCCTAGCTGTTCGGGTCAACGACACATTAAAAAAAGAATCTAATAACGGAACAGCTTCCCACACAGTCCCTCGAGACGGATTATGGGCAGCTCAAACACCTCAGATGTTCAAAGCATTTGACCTAATAGATGCCTTGGAGAAAGCTGGGGAAAGCGTAACCGATGAGGCAAGTGCGATGGAAAAAGCCGGCGACTCTCCCTCCTGGTGGAAGGCACGGAAACTAACATCAAAGTTACGAGACCCACAGATCTTTGGCTTGCTGAAGCAATCCTCGATAAAAGAAATAAGGGACTGAAATGACAGTTAATTTAAGAGTTGGACAAGGATACGACGTCCATAAACTCGTCGAAGGAAGAAAATTAATCCTCGGCGGCGTAGAAATTCCTCATGACAAAGGATTACTCGGCCATTCGGACGCTGACGTTCTTTTGCATGCCATCACGGATGCGGTCTTAGGGGCGGCCGCCTTGGGAGATATCGGCAAACACTTCCCCGATACGGATGACAAATACAAAGGGGCCGATAGTGAATGGCTCTTAGCCGAAGCTATGCAGAAGGTTCACGATAAAGGGTACAAACTCGTCAATCTCGACAGCACGGTCATTGCACAAAAACCAAAGCTTTCTCCTTATATCAACGAAATTTGCATGAACCTAGCCAACATCCTGCGGATTGATGCGGATTGCGTCAACGTCAAAGCCAAGACAAATGAAAAATTAGGTTTTGAAGGTCAGGAACTAGGCGTGGTCGCTCAAGCTGTTGTATTGCTTGAAAAAGCTTAAGACTTCTATTTTTCCGGTTTCAGCGCGCGGTTTATTAGGCTAGTGGCTACCAGCGGAATACTGACATGAATACTTAAACCGTTAGGAATATTCTGAGACAAGCGCACTGAACCGCCGGCAGCTCTTGCTGCTCTTTCTACAATTGACAAACCGAGCCCTGAACCGGTCGTGTTGCCGCGGGCCTGGTCTCCTCTTTCAAACGGGCGCAGAACTCTTTCGAACTGCTCTTCCGGCAAGCCTGCTCCGTCATCGGAAACCGTCAATTCCGCCAAGTTCCTCTTCTTGTTGTGCTTGAGAGAAATGTTCAAGCGCAAAATACCGTCCGTGCTTCTGCCGTACTTACCGGCATTAACGATAAGATTCTGAACGGCACGGGAAATATCCGTCGGATTAGCGCGAATTTCAAGGTTCGGATCAACCTCTTCAGTAAGCTGAACGTCCTCCGAGCTTTTCATACGGCTCGAAGCGATGGCATCGAGAACCGTCTGAGAAAAGTTGACAACCTCAAGAGGTTGTTCACCTTCCCGTACATAAGCCATGAACTGCTTAACGATGTTTTCCATTTGGTCTAAATCAGAACACATCGCATCGCGGGTTTCTTCCGATAATGGGGCTAATTCGACTTCCAGTCTTAAGCGCGTAATAGGCGTTCTGAGGTCATGGCTGACGCCGGCAAGCAAGACCTCTCGGTCATTGGCCAGCCGCTTCAGGTCCTGCACCATCACATTAAAGCTCTCGTTTACTTCCTGAATTTCTTTAGGCCCCTCAATCGGCAGAGGTGCGGGAGCCCTTCCTCGGCCTAATTCTCGAGCAAATCGGGCTAACCGCTCTAACGGCTCAATAATTCTGCTGGTCAATAAGACCGTAAACAAAGTCACGACAAAGAGCATGCCGATGAACCAGAAAATCCAGTTCTGGCCTAATCGTTCGGGATTGATGTCTTTTTCAGTTCTAAGCCAGTATTCGTCACCGTCAATAGTAAAACTTACCCAAAGACCGGGCATGCCGTTGATGCTCGAGGCAAGTTTCGTTTTAGCACCAAGCTGTTGGGTGACAAATTCTTCGACCATCGTATTTACCCGATCACTTGGTAACGGCCGAACAATATCTCCGCTCTCTTTAGGAAGGATGACGAGACCTTCTCGTTGGGCTAAAGCCATGATCAGGTCGAATCGGTAACTCGTATCTGAGCTGATTAGAGCATAGTGGGTCAAGGTAGTGATCGATGTAATCCTTTGGGAAATACCTCTCGCCCGCGGCTCTTCATCCATTACGGATAAAACGTAAAGCCACGCCCCGATACTTGTTACCACAAGAATCAACATCATCCCGAACGTTCTCCAAAATAAGCCCGAAGACCTAACTGGAGTACGCTGTTGAGAATCTGAATGCTGCTGGTCTTCCATAATTTAAGTTGATTACTTCAGAGCGTCGCTCTTTCCATCCGGAATAAAGACGTAGCCCAAACCCCAGACAGTCTGGAGGTAACGCGGATTAGAAGGATCCTCTTCGATAATCTTGCGCAAACGAGAAACCTGAACGTCCAAAGAACGGTCAAAAGCTTCGTATTCCCTTCCGCGTGCCATTTCCATCAGTTTATCTCTGGAAAGCGGAACTCTCGGATGGCGTGCAAATGTCTTCAACACGGCAAATTCACCGGTAGTCAGAGGAATTTCTTCTTCGCCTTTCTTAAGTTTACGTGTACCTAAATCTAATGTGAAGTCACCGAACTGTACAACCTCATCGCCCTTGCTTGGAGATCCCGGAGCTTCAACAGGTTCACGTCTGCGCATAATGGCATGAAGACGAGCCAGCAATTCACGTGGATTATAGGGTTTCGGCAAGTAGTCATCGGCACCCAATTCCAAACCCAAAATACGATCAATGTCTTCACCCTTAGCGGTCAGCATAAGGATCGGAGTATTGTCTTTCATGGCGCGGATGCGTCTGAGAATGGAGAAGCCGTCTTCACCCGGCATCATGACGTCCAAGACAACAGCGTCAAATCGTTCACGAAGCCATAGGCGGTTCATCTGTTGAGCATTTTCAGCAACAGTGACATGCAACCCATTGTTTACTAAAAATTGACGAAGCAAATCGCGCAAACGAGCGTCATCATCGACTACCAGAACACGCGGAGGCCTCTTCGCAATAGATAACGAATCTTTTCTTGAATTTTCCATACCTTGCATATCGATCACCTAAAAATTACTGCTTTTACAGCTTGCAACAGAATTTATGCTATTTTTTAACCCTTTTGTAAATTAGAACTTCCTTTTGGGCACAGAGTTTTATAGCATTACATATAACAATAAACAGAAAACAGAACCGAGGCTTCCTTTGAAAACGTTAATTGGGATATCTGTAACAGTAGTGATTATTATGCTACCTATTGAAGCCGTAGTACAGGCACACCCTAGCCAAGAACGTGTGTATCAAAATGTATCGGCTCATAATAAGATGCATAGAGGACCGTCCTGCGCGTTTGATACCTTACCCATGGAAGAAAAGGCCGTAGCTTGGCTTGACATGTCCCCTCGCCATCGAGATTTCCATTGGAGAGCCATGAGCACCGAGGAACGCCAGGAACTGAAAAAAACATCTCCCTAACAACGCTAAGCAGGCCATGACTCATCGCTATGCGCCTAAGCATTTTTATGACGGCATGAGCGATGTTCCGACCGGTTGGCGCAAACGCTTAACTAACGAAGAAAGAATGATTCTGCGCGAGCAAATTGTTCACGCGCAAAAGAACTTAACCTCTACAAAGTCGAGAAACTCCAAGACCCCGGCTGAAGCTGAAAATGATCTTGAACTTCAAATCAAGATACAAGAGCTCAACGAGAGAATGCACTCTGAATGCATCATGTTCTCCTTCAGCAATTCGGTACAGACTCTTCAGGAACCGAAAGACAATTTGGCAGTTCAGCAATCCTCCGACAGGGAACTTTCTGCTCCGAAAGACCCTGTAGAATTATCCGCTTCATCTGCTCAACCTGCTAGCCCAAATCAAGAAACTCCGGCCTCTCAACAGTAGAATATGACCGTTAAATTGGACGGTTATAAATGACGGATACTGCTATCAAACTGCTTTCGATCGAATCTGCCGGAACCCTTTGTTCCATTGCGGTCGCCGGATTTGGCAAAAATGCTTTCATCTCTTCTGAACCAGGTCAGAAACACACCTCTGTTATCCTTGGCATGATAAGAAATGCACTCCAAGAAGCTTCAGGCTCTTTAGATAGTTTGGATGCCATTGTTTTCGGTGCAGGCCCCGGCGCTTTTACCGGCTTGAGAGTCGCCTGCGGAATGGCTCAAGGCATCGGCTGGGCACTGGATAAGAAGCTGATTGCGGTTAACAACCTCCTTGCCTTAGCGTATAGACAGATAAAACGCACTCAAAGAAGAAGATTCCATTCTCGTCTCTACGGATGCCAGAATGCATGAATGCTACACCGCAGTCTTTACCAAACGCGGAGAAAGACTGGTTGAACGTATTCCGGCTTTTCTATCCGCCCCTGAAGATTTAGTTCGTCACGCAGAGGAATCGAATTGTTCTGCCCTTTGCGGAAATGCTTTTGCTGCATACACCGTTGA
>PDYJ01003295.1_pt1 | contig 10877 bp, 7 predicted proteins | sample 1430841 | NCBI WGS metagenome assembly PDYJ01 (sample SAMN07237672, study PRJNA390542) | Gut metagenome, whole genome shotgun sequencing project. | isolation source: fecal pellets | host: Mus musculus | place: USA: New York, NY | collected 2016-10 | reverse complement strand
CCGGTACTGTTGTTCAAGCTCTTGCAGCTTCTCCTTCTTATAATCGTAGAGCTGCGGCGAGGGTGTCCCTTTGGTCGTTTTCCTTATACGTCCAAATCTTGCGCCAAGGCTGATAAAAAAAGCCCTGTACGTGTCGCGACACGCCTCCTTGCCTGTTGCCTGCTGCCATCTCTCCTTGGCCTTCATGACACTGAGCCGGTCCTTCTCGATGGCATCTCTTACGGCTTCCTCGTCCGATGAGTCCATTATTGGCTTGGCTCCTTGTCCCGGTTTGTTTCGCAGACCATCGATACCCTGTTCGAGATACCGTCTGACCCAGCGGTTGACCTTGTGTTCCGAGCACGACAGCCTTTCCGCTATCTTCTTTGAGGGCAGGCCATCGGCTTTGTCCAATATTATACGGCTTCGTTTCTGCATAAACGGCCTGGAGTCGAAGTGCTCTATGTATTCCAACTCCACACGTTGTTTCTTGGTAAGTTTTACTTCTGTGATTCTCATAACTGTATCTTACCTTGGTATTATGCAAAAAACCGTGCCAACATATGTACATTAATTTTTAGTAGATACTTATGGAGAAGCATTAGCGACAGCAACGATTGCATTTATAATCTGTCTTTTCACGTCATGCGGGAGAAATGGAGAAAAAGTGAGGAGCGATGCTCGCGGGCAGGCGATGTCAATGAGCGAGACATACGTCGATACCATGACGCTTACGATGTCGCCGTTCAAAAGGCAGGTTGTCTGCAACGGTCGATTGAAGGCAGTGAAAAAGAGCGACCTGATGTTTCCTTACCAAGGCATAACCATGGAGCTGTTTGTAAAGGAGGACAATGGGTCAAGAAAGGAGACCTCATCGCCACGCTCGACAAACGGGAGCGGCAACGCAACCTTGAAAAAGCCGAACACGATCTTTTCAAAGCCGACGTGGATCTCACCGACAAGCTAATCGGCCTCGGATTCGGGGAAGATCGGTCGGAAGTGCCGGAAGAATTATTGAAACGCGCCGAAGTGACATCCGGCTATTACGATGCCAGATTCAGGGCTGAGGAAGCACAGGAGGCATTGGAGAATTGCGACCTTGTGGCTCCCTTTTCTGGCAGGGTGGCAAATATAGAGGCTCAAGCTCACCAACGCAACGAGAAAGTATGCACTCTTATTGATGATTCGGCGTTCGATGTGGAATTCAAGGTGCTCGAAGACGAACTCATCAACATCAAGAAAGGGCAGTCTGTCAAAATTTCCCCCTTTATCGATGAAGAATCCACATTTCAGGGGACTGTGGCGGCAATCAACCCTCAGGTCGACGAGAAAGGGCTCGTCAAGATTACGGCAACGCTTGCGGGAGGCTTCCAATCCCTCATCGACGGCATGAATGTCAGGGTTGTGGCGGAAGAGCATCTGGGAAAGATGTATGTGGTGCCAAAGGACGCGGTGGTGGAGCGTGACGGCTACCACGTTCATATTTCGCTATCGCGCCGGGCATGCCGTCTGGACCTACGTCGACGTGGCGCATTCCAACATCAATTCATTCGCCATCACAGGCTGCAAGCGCAAAGAGACTACCATCGAGGAGGGCGACATAGTCATCACTTCTGGCAACCTCAACCTCGCCGACGGAACAGAAGTGAAACCCCGCTAAATACCACAACTATGCTTAAAAGCCTCATAAACCGTCCATAGGGGTCAGCATGTGCCTTGTGGCCATAATGGTGATAGGGACGCTGTCACTTCGCTACATCCCTGTGTCGCTCATGCCAGACATCGACGTGCCGCAGGTCACAGTCCAGGCCCTTTTCCCTGGCTCGTCGGCATACGAGGTGGAGAATAGCGCGACACGCCCCTTTACGACAGCAGTTGCTGCAGGTGGCGGGACTGAAGGAGATTCAATCCGAAAGTCGAATGGACGTTGGCACAATACGTCTTGTGTTCGAGCCGGGCAGCGATATGGACATCATCTTCATCGAAGTCAATGAGAAGGTAGACCGAGCCATGCGGTTTCTTCCTGAAGGGGCAGAGCGTCCGAAGGTGATGAAAGCGAGCGCGATGGATATTCCGGCTTTCTACCTCGACATGTCGCTGAGAGAGGAGGCTCCATTGACCAGGGCGGGGATGCGTTTCGCCGGACTAGGGCGCTTCGCCAGAGACGTGATGGCAAAGCGAATAGAGCAGTTGCCTCAGACGGCGATGGTGGACGTCAGCGGCACCGCCGGCACCGTGATTGAATGCGTGCCCGACCCTGCAAGGATGGTAGCCCTCGGTCTTACCGCGCAAGATATAGAAAGAGTAATTGCCGATAACAACATTACACTTGGCACCCTCAGCATCGCCGACGGTACACGTCGCTATAACATACATTTCGACTCGCAGCTGCTCACGAAGGAGGACATTGAAGGAATCTGCATAAACCACGAGGGACGCCTTCTGACTCTCGGTGAAATCTGCAGCATCACTGAGAAGACAGCGGAACGCGACGGCATGGTGAGAAGCGACGGCCGCAACGCGGTGTCCCTGGCCGTAGTGAAGCAAAACGACGCGCAGATGAACGGGCTCAAAGAGGCGATGGAGACCCTTCTTGCAGATTTCCGTAAAGAATATCCGGAGATAGACTTCAAGCTGACACGCGACCAGACAAGGCTACTTTCCTATTCAATCGACAACCTTGAGATGAACCTTCTCCTCGGGGCCGTGCTTGCGTGCCTCGTGCTGTTCTTCTTCATGCGCGACTGGCGCCCGACCGTCCTGATAATCATTACCATCCCGGTGTCGTTGCTCATAACCCTTCTTTCCTTCCATCTCCTGAATATATCCATCAATGTAATCTCGCTCTCCGGACTTATCCTTGGAGTGGGGATGATGGTGGACAATTCAATCATAGTCATCGACAACATCCGACAGAGGCAGCTTATCGGCAGTTCGCTTCGCGATGCCGTGACAGAAGGCACGAAAGAGGTGTTCACCCCTATGCTCAGCAGCGTGCTGACCACCTGCTCGGTGTTCATACCTCTCATTTTCCTGAGCGGCGTTGCGGGCACGCTCTTCTACGACCAGGCCATTGCCATTGCCATAGCCCTTTTCTCGAGTCTCCTTGTGTCGACGCTGGTCATCCCGGTATATTACTTTCTGCTTTACAGGAGGAAGCCGGCAACGCCTGACAAGTCTGGCTCTGCCGGCATGAGGCTTTACGACAGGATCCACTCGTTGGTTTTCCGGCATCCGGTGGCAAGCATGGCGGCGTGCGTAGCCTGTATCCCTCTTTCCGTATGGATTTTTGTTATGATCGACAAGGAGCGGATGCCCTACATCCCTCCGGAAGACACACTGGTGATTATCGATTGGAACTCCGGAATAACGGTGGAAGAAAACGACAGGCGTACGTCAGCGCTCCTTTCTGCCCTCGGCCAAGCCGTGGAGCATACCACCGTTATGGCGGGCGTGCAACAGTTCCTGCTCCCACATACGAAGGAACTTACGGCCTCGGAGACGGTGATATACGTGAAATGCCCTGACTCGCAGACTATGACGCAGGTGAAGAGCCGCATTGAGAAGGAGGTTGCGCGAGCCTATCCTGAAGCCGGCATGGAGTTCGAGTCGTCAGGCAACCTCTATGAGATGGTTTTCAATACCGGAGACAACGACCTTGAAATACGCTTGCAGACCGCCGACGGCTCCCGCCCGGAAGTGACACGGAGCCGCACCTTTGTCGATTCGCTGCGGGGAAGGTTCCCGGGCGTCTACGTGCGTCCGGTAGTAACAGAGGAGAACATACAGTATCTCGCCGACATGGAGAGGCTTACCTTCCACAGGGTGAGATACCGCAGCCTTTACTCGCATTTGCGCGAGTCGGTTCACAAGAACAAGGTGTTTGAAATCAGCGACGGGGCAAACGCCATCCCTGTCATGGTCGGAGTCCACGGCAACGAGAGCGATCGGGTTATGGGTGGTTCGGTGAAGAACGACCGGGGCGTAGACATACCCTTGTCGTTGCTCCTGAAACAGATGCGTCGAGAAGATTACAAGAGGCTCCACGCCGCCGGGACGGGAGACTATTACCCAATAGGAATCAACGCCGACAGCAAGGATATCCGGGAGGTGATGGCATACACCGACGGCTTCGTGAAGAGGCATCCGGAATATGCCGTAGCCTACGCGGGAGAGTATTTCAGTAGCCGTAGCCTTGTCGCGGAACTGGCAATAGTCTTGGCCGTGTCGCTTGCCCTGCTCTATTTCATTCTCGCAGCACAGTTCGAAAGCCTCGTGCAGCCCCTCATCATCCTTTTCGAGATGGTGGTCGATGTGTGTGTCGTGTTGATCGTGCTATGGTTTACAGGCGAGACGCTCAACATAATGTCGATGACGGGGCTTGTGGTCATGGCCGGCATCATCATCAACGACTCCATATTGAAAATTGATACTATCAACGGCCTACGACGCAACGGTATTCCACTGCTCGAAGCCGTCTCGGAGTCGGGGCACAAACGGCTGCGCCCGATTCTTATGACGTCGCTCACCACAATCCTTGCCCTCCTGCCATTTCTGCACAAGGTAGACTTGGGGTCTGCCCTGCAGTATCCGCTCTCGCTGACACTCGTGACGGGCATGACGGTTGGCACAGCGGTCAGCCTCTTCATAGTGCCCTTGGCATACTATCTGATCTACAAGCCTCTCCCCACAAAAAAGCAATACCATGAAGAATGAAGGCAACCGTTTTCTTGCACGGCTTGACGCGATTTCTCCATTTACCCTTATCCTTGTGGCGGTGATTGCAGTCGTTGCTGGGATAGCCGTGATTCCGCTGCTCGACGTCGAGCCAGAGCCACGACTGCGGCAAGGGAAAACACTTAGGGTGAGTTTCAGCTGGCCCGACGCGTCACCAAAGGTAATCGAACAGAATGTCACCTCGCGCATCGAGGGAGTGGTCTCGGGGGTAAAAGGGGTGGAGAGCGTGTCTTCGATATCGAACTTCGGAAGCGGTCGGGTGGTGATAGAGCTGAAACCAAAGGTCAACGTGTCGGCGGCAAAATTCGAGATTGCCTCCGCGTTGAGACAAATCTACCGCAAGTTTCCCGAAAATGTCAGCTATCCTATACTGACCGGAGGTGAGGTTGTGACGGACACGGGCGAGGAAGGGAAAGAGAAGCTGCTGCTTACGTATCAGCTTAACGCCTCCATGAAGGACGACCAGCTGAAAGAATATGTCAGATTGCAGATGGAGCCTGCTTTGAAAGGGATGGAGGGCGTTAGACATGTCGAAATAACCGGGGGAGCCGGCAAGTATGTGGAGATAACCTACGACCCTATGAAACTCAGGGCGGCGGCCATCACAGTAGATGACATTGAGGGAGCCGTAAAGGGGTTCATGGGACGCTCCGAGATTGTGGGAGAGCTGACCGTAAATTCCCCGGGAAGCCTGGCGAGAGAAAGGCCCTCTACCTCGACGTCGGCCAGTTAGGCAAGCCACTGGAGCATATGCCTGTCAAGAACATTGACGGGACGATAGTCTATCTCGGCGACCTCGCGTCATACGAATACAAAGACCGACTCCCGGGTAGCTATTACCGCCTCAATGGGCTTAGCACAATCTATCTCAACGTCTACATCGATGCCGACGCTCCGATCATAAGGCTCTCCCATAGTCTGCGCGAACGCATAGATGAGCTGGGAGACGGATTAAAGAAAGGAGTGTTCCTATCGCTGACTTACAACGCCGCCGAAAAGACCGAGTCGGAGCTCGACACGCTGGTCAGACGGAGTGTTTTGTCGCTCCTCATCCTGATGGCCTTCGTATGGATCATAAGGAGGAGATGGAAATACCTATTCATCACCTCGGCCACACTCGCCGCCAATATACTCATAGCCGTGCTTGTGTATCGGCTCTTCGACCTGCGGCTGCACACCTTCGCGCTTGCCGGAATAACTGTGTCGTTAGGGATAATCATCGACTCGTCGATAGTGATGGTAGACCATTATCTGCACCACCGGAACCGCGACGCTTTCTTCGCCATACTTGCCGCGCTCTTTACTACAATCGGTTCCTTAATAATCATATTCTTCCTTCCCGAACATATCCGCAAAGACCTTTATGACTTCTCATGGATCATTATCATTAACCTGGCAGTATCGCTGATTGTGGCACTCCTCTTCGTTCCGGCTTTGGTGGAGAAGCTTGGGTATACAGGAAATGACCCAGTCAAACCGGACGAGAAAGAGGATAGAATCGAAGAAAAGCTGCTGAAGATTTACGGCCGGTATATACGCCTCACCCGAAAAAGGAAATGGCTCTACATAGTGTCGCTTATCCTTATCTTCGGGATTCCGGTATTTGCGCTTCCCGACAAGCTCGGAGATGAAGACAATATCTTTATCCCCAAGGAGGAAAGTCGGGAGTCATTGTGGTATGAGAAAACGTATAACGCCACCTTCGGAAGCGACTTCTTTGTACGCTACCTGAAAGGGTCTCTATCCACATATCTCGGAGGCACTATGCGTCTTTTCTCCGAACGTATCAAGGCAGGTTCAGACGGACCTCCGCAGCAAAGGGAGAAACGACTATTGATCAGGGGGTGATGCCCGTAGGGGGAAGCGTGCACGAGCTTAACGACAAGATGCTACATATAGAGCGGTTTTTATCAGGCTTTCAGGAGATAGAGCGTTTTCAGACCAACATCGACAGCCGAGGAGGATTGATAGAGATTGAATTCAAGGAGGAACATCGCAACTCCGACTTCCCCTATTTCTTGGAAGACGAGGTGATAGGCCTTCTAGTCTCGCTTGGCGGTGCCGACTGGAGCACCAATGGAGTTAGCGATAGAGGCTTCAGCAACTCACTTAACCTTACCCACCGTTCTCATAGCATAGAGATCGCAGGCTATAATTACGACAGGCTTTGCCGTTTTGCGGAGGAAATAAAATCAAGGCTTTCAGGGAATACGCGCGTGCAAGACATAGTCATTGAGACGCCCGGACATGAGGTACAGGAAGACGAGCTGTATATGGCATATGACAAGCAACGGATAGTCCTTGACCGTTTCCCACTCCATGGGGTACATGCCTCGCTGCGAGAGCTACTTGCCGACAGGGAGCTGGGACGATACAAAGATAGTTTTATTGACTCCGAAATCCGACTGCGGTCGGACAGGGTGGAGGCATTCGACTACTGGCAACTTGACAACTCCTATCTTAACATCGACGGACAGCCGGCAAGACTTTCCAACTATATGAGGATAGAGCGTAGGCAGGCCAAGAACAGCATCCCGCGAAGGAACCAGGAGTATGTATTGAGAGTCGCATTCAACGTGCTTGCCTCGTGGAGTTATTCTAGCAAAATGATAAAAAAAGTCACAGAAGAATTCAACTCGAAGTTCCCGGTAGGCTACCGCTGCCTGAACCGCACCCAGGGATGGCATAATGACGACGGCACACAGTATTGGCTCCTCCTTCTCGTGGCGGTTATAATCTACTTTGTCTGCGCGGTGCTTTTTGAATCAATGACCCTGCCATTGGTGATAATCAGCCTTATTCCGGTGTCGTTCATAGGCACTTTCCTTGCGTTCTATCTTACGGGGGCACCGTTTGGTAATGGAGGGTTTGCCTCGATGGTGCTTTTGGCAGGCATTGTGGTCAACGCTGGCATCTACCAGATATTTGAATACAGGAGTCTTCTTAAAGCGCGAATTGAAGAGGGGAAAGCTTTCAGCAAGCAGGAAGTGTATCTTGAGGCATTCAGAATAAAGGCAATGCCGGTTTTCCTGACTGTGTTATCGACAATGCTTTCTTTGCTGCCATTCCTGTTTGAGAGGGAACTGGAAAACGATTTCTGGTTCAGCCTTGCAGTGGGTAGTATCGGAGGCCTTATGATGTCGGTCATTGCTTATACTTTCGTAATGCCGATATTTCTTGGACTGAAAAGCGAGAAACATTAATCAGCTCGGTTAAGCATCAAAAAAGGGGAAAGGCCCTGTCGCATGGAGCGGCAGGGCCTTTCATAAACAGTTATGAGAAATTCAATTTGCTGCGGGAGTCTGGGCAGGGGCTTGAGCCGGAGTCTGGGCGGGCGCAGGCGTCTGGGTTGGAGCCGGAGCGGGAGCGCTTGTGGGGGCGGGAGCCGGAGCCATGCTTGAGACGTTGATGGGAGCCTTGATTGCGAACGAAGCGCAGATGCTGATCACGCAAATGAAGATTGCGAGGCTCCAGGTGGCTTTTTCAATGAAATCGGTGGTCTTGCGATAGCCGAGATATTGGTTGCCTTGTGAATAATCGGAGGCGAGACCGCCGCCTTTTGATTTCTGAATAAGCACTGCGCCGATGAGGAGCAGACATGCAATCACAATGAGGATGCAAAGAAAGATGTACATGTTTAGAAAATGTTATGAGTTGCGGCCGCCTTGTGCAGACGGCTTTTCAATTTGAGGTTTTCTTGCTTCGTTGAAGATTAATTTCTTCAGGAAACGGATTTGGTCTGCAAAGTAAACACTTTTTTCCGGATAAATCAAGATTAATTGCTGAATAATTTCCAAAGCGTCTTGATAATCATGATTTTTTATAAGTTTATTAGCCAAAGAGACTGTGGGAGGTTCCTCCAGAGAGATTTTGGCGGAGGGATGGGATTCTCGGCAGGCTCAGGAATCTCTTTTGCGGCCATGGGGTCGGAGCGTCGGGATTGCCGAAGCGGGAGAGGAAAGAGTCGATGGTGTCGGCCGTGGATAGCGACGGGGGAAGGAGGTCGGGATAGAACTCCGCGAATTCCTCAGGGTCGATGCCGAGCATCATCCGGAGCGACGGGACGTCGCCGACGTTTGCCGCGATCAGCCTACGCAGCCTTTGCGCCTCCTCGGCGGAGACATCGCCCTGCCTGAGCGCTTCCAGAGCCGGATTTATGAAATAAGGATACTTCTCCATAGCGGTTTACCAATTGCCGAGGGTGGCGTTGAATATAAGGTCGACGAGCTCATCGCAGATTTCGTTGCAGAGGTCGTCTTGCACGTCGGTCAGCATCAGCGAGCTTGAGAACTGACGGTAGGCCGAGAAGCTCTGGTCGATGTTGTTGGCGGAGTTCTTGGTGTCGGTATATTTTCACCCTGACCGTGATGGTCAGGCGCGTCTCCGTGGCGTAGGCATCCTCTCCGACCGATTGCGGGGAGAGGGAGTAGCCGGTGATCTCCCCGGTCATCTCCAGGTCGGAGTTGCCGTCGATTTCCTGAAGCCGGGTCTGCCGGGTGACGGTGTCGAGAAGTTTTGTTCTCGAAAGTCTGCTGCAGGGGAGGGTAGACCAGGGCCGCACGGATCGGGAACTCCGTGATGTCGATAGTCTTGTAGACGTCGTAGTTGAGGGCCGAGCCGTTGAACTTATAGGAGGGCACGCATCCCTGGAATGTCGGGACGATGATGCAGACGGCTATCCATGCAGCCGCCTTCGCTATCGCCGCGCGGGTCAGATTTTCTTTAATTCGTAAAAAAGCGTTCATTTTCAGTTTATGGAGAGTGTCAGTCTTCGTTTGGTTCGCGTTCGGAGCCTTCGTCGAGGTCGAGGCCGAGCTCATGGATTTTTCGATAGAGAGTGCGCTGCGAAATGTTGAGCTGTTCGGCTGTCTTCTTCTTGTTGCCTCCGTTGCGCCTGAGGGCTGCGGCCACGGCGTCGCGTTCCGACTCCTCAAGGGTCGGGACGGCCACGACATCCTCAATGCCGGCAGACTCCGCCACCGGGGGCTCATACTTGATAAGCGACTGCGTGGCGGCGTGGCGGCTGCGACTGTCGGCGGGGGAGGGGTCGGCCTTGTCGACCTTCGCCTTCAGTTCGGCAAGCTCCTGCTTGAGGGCGTAGACGAGCTGCCAGAGCATCTCGCGCTCAGTCTCGTAGCTTATGTCGTGGCTGCTTGCCACGAGCGAGGAAGCCGCCGAATGGTCGAGCGGCAGGGCTTCGAGCATCACCCGGCGGGAGATTTCCTCCCCGGCGTTGAAGAGGGCGAGCTGCTCTATGATGTTTTTGAGCTGCCGGACATTGCCGGGCCATCTGTAGAGCTTCATGGCGCGTCGCGCCTCCTCGGAGAAGGAGATGGGGGCAGTCAGGTATTTTTCGGAGAAATCGGCTGCAAATTTTCTGGCGAGCAGGACGATGTCGTCGCCACGGTCGTGGAGGGAGGGGACATCGATGACCACGGTTGAGAGTCGGTAGTAGAGGTCTTCGCGGAATTTCCCCTTGGCCACGGCCTTGAGGAGGTCTACGTTGGTGGCGGCCACGACGCGGATGTCGGTCTTCTGCACGGTGGAGGAGCCGACTTTCAGGAATTCTCCCGATTCGAGCACCCTCAGCAGGCGGGCCTGCGTCGTCAGCGGCAGTTCGGCACCTCGTCGAGGAAAATCGTTCCGCCGTCGGCCTCTTCGAAATAGCCCTTGCGGGAGGTGATTGCTCCGGTGAAAGAGCCCTTCTCATGGCCGAAAAGTTCGCTGTCGATGGTGCCTTCGGGATAGCCCCGCAGTTGACGGCTATATATTTCTTGTGCTTTCTCGCGCCATAGGCGTGGATGATTTTCGGGAAGAATTCCTTTCCCGCGCCGCTCTCACCCGTGACGAGCACGGAGAGGTCGATCGGGGCCACCTTCACGGCCCTTTCGATAGCGGCGATGAGGGCGGGGGAATTGCCTATGATTGAGAAGCGTTGTTTCGCTTTCAGGACTTCGTCCATTTTCTTATTCGTGGTTTGATTGGATTATTTAAGGGATTTGAGGGCGTAGGTCGCTCCTCGCAGCAGGTCGGAGAGGGCTTCTACCGTCGCGCAGCGGTCTTGCCTCTCCACGGATATCGGGTCGCCGATTGAGACGCGCACTTCCCGGCCGTAGGCGCGCATCACCTCGCGGGAAGCCGGAGCGTGCGCAGGCGCCAGT
>PDYJ01000182.1_pt1 | contig 10891 bp, 9 predicted proteins | sample 1430841 | NCBI WGS metagenome assembly PDYJ01 (sample SAMN07237672, study PRJNA390542) | Gut metagenome, whole genome shotgun sequencing project. | isolation source: fecal pellets | host: Mus musculus | place: USA: New York, NY | collected 2016-10 | reverse complement strand
CCTTCGCAGCGTCGGGCTGGGGCTTCTTATTGTTGCCGTAGCCCTTTTGATCGTGTCATTCGTGCTGATTTTCAACACTGTCAGACTTTCGGTCTATGCACGGCGTTTTACAATCTATACAATGAAACTTGTCGGTGCGACAGGCAGTTTTATACGCCGTCCGTTCCTTGTCGATAATATTGTCAATGGACTTGTGGCGGGACTTATAGCTTCCATTGCCTTGGCTCTGGTTGTGCTTTACTGCCGTTCGCTTGACCTTCCGGTAGCGGAGATGTTCACTCTCCGGACGGTGCTCCCGGTTGTGGGCGCATTGCTTGTGACGGGTGTGCTGATCTGCCTGATTGCGCATTGTTTGCGACCAATAGATACTTGCGCCTGTCATATGATGAAATGTTTAAATAACTACATATATTAATATAATGGCATACAAACAGACAACAAAGCCATCTGCTCCCCAAGGTTCTCAGCTCGATCCTGAGAGCCGCAGTCAGCTTCCTTTTTTGAAAATGAATTTCATACTCATGGCTATTGCCGGAGTTATGATCGTGCTTGGTTTCTGCCTCATGGCTGGTGGGGCTACCGATTGGGATGCCTTTAATGCTGATATTTTTTCAGTCCGCCGCGTGGTTGTAGGACCGACGATAGCATTTCTCGGTTTTATTTTCATGGATTTGCTATAATGTATAGCCCTAAACGGAAAGTGTGAATAAGAAAATCAACTAAAAGGAATTAAAAGAAATGGATTGTATTGATGCCTTATCCTTGGCATAGTGCAGGGCTTGGCCGAATATCTCCCTATAAGCAGCAGCGGCCATCTTGAAATTTGCCGCGAGATTCTTGGTCTTAGACTTGCCGGTGCTGATGCTCTTGAGTTTGACATTGTACTGCATGTAGCTACTGTATTGAGTACCATTGTTGTCCTTTGGAGCGAATTTGTGCCGCTGTGCAAGTCGTTTTTCACAATAGCGAGAGATGATAAATTTTTCTATGTCTGCAAGATCCTTCTGTCCTGTATTCCTGTAGCAGTTGTCGGCTTGCTGTTTAAAGATTTTGTGGAACAATTTTTTGGCGGCGGCTTGCTTGTGGTCGGAATCTGTCTGCTTGTGACCGCATGTCTGCTGTCATTTGCTTACTTTTTCCGTAACCCTGATCGGGAGAAGAGAGAGGGTATCAGAGGTCATGATATTTCATGGACCGATGCATTGATCATCGGTTGTGCTCAGGCTGTGGCAGTCCTGCCGGGACTGAGCCGTTCCGGCACTACGATTGCCACCGGTCTGCTTCTTGGTGACAAGCGTGACAAGATAGCACAGTTCTCATTCTTTATGGTCATCATCCCTATACTCGGTGAAGCGTTGCTTAGCGCTAAGGATCTTATTGCAGGAGAAGGTGTCGGTGAAGCCATCGGTATGTGGCCGCTGCTTGTAGGTTTCATTGCTTCGTTTGTGGTCGGCTGTGCGGCTTGCAAGTGGATGATAAGCATTGTCAAGAAAGGCAAACTGGTATGGTTTGCAGTCTACTGTCTCATAGTCGGTGTGCTCTGCATCGTGTGGTAAATACAATTTCCCCTTTTTAAGTATGGATTTCGTAACCGGAGAAATTTTATATATTGACAAGCCTCTTGAATGGACTTCGTTTGATGTGGTAAAGCGTCTGCGAGGTGTTATCCTCCACAAGATTCATAGAAAAAAATTCAAGGTGGGACATGCCGGAACGCTTGACCCCCTTGCTACGGGAGTTATGGTTGTGGTGACCGGTCGTGCGACCAAACTGATAGAATCGCTGCAGGCTGGAGTGAAAGAGTATGTCGCCACTCTGCAACTCGGAGCAACAACCCCTTCTTTTGACCTTGAAACGGAAGTCGATGACACATATCCGACTGAACATATAACTCTTGAGTCGATACAGGAGATTTTACCTCGTTTTATAGGTCGCATAGAGCAGGTCCCACCCGCATTTTCAGCATGTAAGATCGATGGCAAACGGGCCTATAAGATGGCACGCAAAGGTCACGATGTAGAACTTAAGCCCAAAGTGCTGGTCATTGACACCATTGAGATCACAGACTTTGATCAGGCTTCGATGGTCTTGACGCTCAGAATTGTTTGCAGCAAAGGAACTTATATCCGGGCTCTTGCGCGTGACATCGGTGAGGCTCTTGGCTCCGGAGCGCATCTGATCGGCTTGCGCCGCACAAGAGTGGGCGAGGCTACCATAGAGCGCTGTCTTAGTGTCGACGCTGCTGTAGAGATGATCAGAAATGCAGAAGTGACTTTCCCTGAAGGAGAGGAACCTCAAAGTTGATCACTCCGGAATTATTCACGTTTAATTATTCAGAAATCAGTTCTAAGAGGATGTTTAAAACCAAGAGTTAAAATCTGAGTGGTGTATCTTTTAGATAAATTGATGCAAATGAGGAAGGAGCATAGCGAGCTATGTGACTGACGAATTTCAACAATTTAGCAAAAGAGACACCAAGTCTCAGGTAACTTAAAAAATTCTCAAACATGAAATTACTGAAAGAAAAAAAGACAATACCATCGCCTGCGAAAGTTTTGGGCGCCTATAGCTCTTCATCTCAGTCACATAGCTCGCTATGCTCCTTCGATTCAGAGCCATATCCACCTCAAAACTTTCGCTCAGATTTTAACTCTTGTTTTTAAACAACCTCTAAAAGTTTATCAGATATTTAAGGATGAAATTATCGCAATTTAAATTCCGCCTTCCGGAAGAGCTTATCGCCCAGCGTCCGGCTCCTGAACGGGACCAGTCAAGAATGATGGTTGTAAACCGTCGTACCGGAGAAATAGAACACAAAATTTTCAAGGATATCATTGACTATTTCGATGACGGAGACCTGTTTGTCTATAACGACACGATGGTATTCCCGGCCCGCCTTTATGGCAACAAGGAGAAGACTGGCGCTCGTATCGAGGTTTTCCTGTTGCGTGAACTCAGTGCTGAAAATAAACTTTGGGACGTTCTTGTGGAACCGGCTCGCAAGATCCGCATCGGCAACAAGCTTTATTTCGGTGACGATGAGTCGATGGTGGCGGAAGTGATTGACAATACAACATCACGCGGCCGTACACTCCGTTTCCTCTATGACGGCCCGCATGAAGAATTCAAGAAGGAACTGTATAAACTCGGCACCACACCTCTGCCTTACTACATAAACCGCGAGCCGGACGAAGAGGATGCCGAACGCTATCAGACCATCTTTGCCCGTAAGGAAGGAGCGGTGATTGTGCCCGGTGCCGCGCTCCATTTCTCGCGTGAACTCCTCAAGCGTCTTGAAATCAAAGGTGTGAACCAGGGCTTTATCACAATCCACAGCGGCCTCGGCAACTACCGTGACATTGATGTCGAGGATCTGACAAAGCATCGCATGGATTCTGAAGAGATGGAGGCCGATGAAGAACTTGTAAAGCTTGTCAACGCCACTAAAGACGGCGGCCATCGTGTCTGTGCGGTCGGCACCTCGGTGCTCCGTGCGGTTGCAAGTTCTGTCAGCATGGGCGACCACATGAAGACTTACTCAGGATGGACCAACAAGTTCATATTCCCGCCTTATGATTTCTCGGTTACAGATGCGCTTGTGTCGAATTTCCATCTGCCGTATTCCACAATGCTCATGATGGTAGCTGCTTTCGGAGGCTATGATCTTGTCATGGACGCTTATAAGAAAGCTGTTAAGGAAGGTTACAAGTTCGGAGTATATGGTGATGCCATGCTCATTGTATCATAACTTTGGGAGATCAATTAATACCCTCTCTTACTGATATTCTCTGACTATAATCAATATATGGCCAATTATCTGACCATTGCGAATCAAAGTGAAGCGGCTTTTCGTGAAAAGATGAGCCGCTTCATCTCTTTTGCCATTCCGGTCACCACGGCTGCGGAGGCTAAAGAGTATGTGGCGCTGTATACAAATGAGTATCACGATGCACGCCATGTGTGCTGGGCCTATATGCTTGGATCAGACAGGAAGGAGTTTCTTTCGTCAGACAACGGAGAACCTTCCGGCACTGCGGCAAGCCCATACTCGGCCAGATCAACTCATTCGGGCTGACCAATGTGCTGATAATCGTTGTCAGATACTTCGGAGGGATCAAACTTGGCACATCCGGCCTTATTGCAGCTTATCGTGAAGCGGCCCGGCTGGCTATCGAAGCGGCCGAAATCATAGAAGGCCGCGATATGACAACTCTCAGCCTGACTTTTCCGTATCTGGCCATGAACGATGTCATGAAACTTGTGAAAGCTCAGAATCCTGCCAATGGCCGTGAATGTGTGAAAATAATTTCGCAGGATTTCGATAACACCTGCTCCATGATGTTGTCTTTGCCTCTTGATCTTCTACCGGAACTATCCGGCCGTCTTGAGGCGATATCCGGCACATCTGTCATTGCCCCTGAGGATTCTGAGAATTAAGAGCCGGTTCGGTAACTACTCAGGTAGGTATGCCGTACTCATATTATGACGAAACAATAGCAGCTTAACGTTCAATTATCACTTCGCATTTGACGCTCATAAAAAGCTATTGAATATCAAGAAAATAAACATTATTTTACTTGCATATTTGTTTTTTTTTGTACCTTTGTAGGTGAAATGAAGGCAAAGAAATCAGCAAATAGCAAAGTTCCCAGCAGGGCGTTACATGCCAAGAGTCGCAAGGATTCTTGTACAAACAACGTACACCCTGACGTAATTCTTGACGCTGATGAAGCATTGCGATATATTCTTGGAAGACTAACAAAACTCGAAGATGAAGTAGCTCCGATAAAGATTGAGAATAAGGAGTTGAAAAAGCGTAATGGATACCTTGAGTCGCAACACAGACAAGATCTTGCAAAAATCAAGAAACAGAATGCGGAAATCTGCACACTAAAGGCTCGTCTCGACAAATTGGAGAAACCAAAGAAAGATAGCCACAACAGCAACACACCTCCGTCTAAGGAAGATATTGCAGCCTCCGAGGAGAGGAAGCGTACAAAGTCATTGCGTGAGCCATCTGGCAAGAAGTCAGGAGGTCAGCCAGGACATAAGGGAAGTACTTTGCAAAGGGAAGAGAGATCTGATTTTTATGTAGAGGTACCATTGGACAACTGCCCGGACTGCGGTGAAGATTTGTCAAATGTTTCGGGTATTCAGAAGATGACTCGCCAGATGATAGATATAAACTTCCCGGCTCCAGTCATAACCCAGTACTCCATATTGGAGAAGGTTTGCCCTAATTGTGGGCATACTGTATGCAGCGAGTTTCCGGAAGGTGTAAACGGAGACGTATTCTACGGCCCGAATGTACAGGCCCTGGTTGTATATCTTTGTGAAGAGCACGCTGTATCATACCAGCGTATCAAAAGGCTCATGAATGATATGTTCCATATAGACATGAGTGAGGGTACGATCAACAATATAGTGCAAAGGATGACCAAGCGGGCAAGAGCACTTTACGAGAGAATCAAGTCAAAGATAGGCAAGTCTCCAGTAGCTGGCGCAGATGAGACGGGTATAGACATTGCGGGAGTCTTGCATTGGCTGTGGGTATGGCAGACAGAGACTGCGTCTTTTTTTCAAAGCACATGCAAAACGTGGTCACAAAGCAATAGATGATACATTTGACAAGGGACTCCCAGATACAGTACTTGTAACGGACAGGCACGGAGCTTACTTCAGCATGAATGTCAAGACCCACCAGATTTGCCTCGTACATCTCCAGCGTAATCTCGTTTATCTGACAGAGTTGCAACCTGAAAACCAATGGCCCAAGGACATGCTCAATCTCATAACAGACGCAATGAAGCAACGCAGAGAAAAAGCATGGGACGAAATAGACCGTGAAGGGTTGAAAAAACGACTGGACGAACTACTTGACGGACCTCTTGGAACTGAAGACAAGGAGTTTACTGGTATGCAGAAGGGATTGTCTGGTAAAAAGGACTATATCTTCACTTTCCTTGACAACCCTGATGTCCCATATGACAATAATGCAAGTGAACGGGCAGTTAGACCGGCAAAGACGAAGCAGAAAGTCGCAGGACTTTTCCGTACGTTCCTTGGAGCCGAAGCGTATGCAGTAATACACTCCGTCATTGATACTGCCAAAAAGCAAGATCTTTCTCCGTTCCGTGAGTTGCAATTAATAGCACAGCTCAAACCGAGCATGCTGACATTATAAACAGCTTCATATTTTGTAAAAAAACGATTTACTCTCGTTGGTTGCAACGAGGGAAGTTGTGCATGGGGGAGTACGACAAACCTACCTGAGTAGTTACCCGGTTCGGTAACTACTCAGGTAGGTATGCCGTACTCATATTATGACGAAACAATAGCAGCTTAACGTTCAATTATCACTTCGCATTTGACGCTCATAAAAGCTATTGAATATCAAGAAAATAAACATTATTTTACTTGCATATTTGTTTTTTTTTGTACCTTTGTAGGTGAAATGAAGGCAAAGAAATCAGCAAATAGCAAAGTTCCCAGCAGGGCGTTACATGCCAAGAGTCGCAAGGATTCTTGTACAAACAACGTACACCCTGACGTAATTCTTGACGCTGATGAAGCATTGCGATATATTCTTGGAAGACTAACAAAACTCGAAGATGAAGTAGCTCCGATAAAGATTGAGAATAAGGAGTTGAAAAAGCGTAATGGATACCTTGAGTCGCAACACAGACAAGATCTTGCAAAAATCAAGAAACAGAATGCGGAAATCTGCACACTAAAGGCTCGTCTCGACAAATTGGAGAAACCAAAGAAAGATAGCCACAACAGCAACACACCTCCGTCTAAGGAAGATATTGCAGCCTCCGAGGAGAGGAAGCGTACAAAGTCATTGCGTGAGCCATCTGGCAAGAAGTCAGGAGGTCAGCCAGGACATAAGGGAAGTACTTTGCAAAGGGAAGAGAGATCTGATTTTTATGTAGAGGTACCATTGGACAACTGCCCGGACTGCGGTGAAGATTTGTCAAATGTTTCGGGTATTCAGAAGATGACTCGCCAGATGATAGATATAAACTTCCCGGCTCCAGTCATAACCCAGTACTCCATATTGGAGAAGGTTTGCCCTAATTGTGGGCATACTGTATGCAGCGAGTTTCCGGAAGGTGTAAACGGAGACGTATTCTACGGCCCGAATGTACAGGCCCTGGTTGTATATCTTTGTGAAGAGCACGCTGTATCATACCAGCGTATCAAAAGGCTCATGAATGATATGTTCCATATAGACATGAGTGAGGGTACGATCAACAATATAGTGCAAAGGATGACCAAGCGGGCAAGAGCACTTTACGAGAGAATCAAGTCAAAGATAGGCAAGTCTCCAGTAGCTGGCGCAGATGAGACGGGTATAGACATTGCGGGAGTCTTGCATTGGCTGTGGGTATGGCAGACAGAGACTGCGTCTTTTTTCAAAGCACATGCAAAACGTGGTCACAAAGCAATAGATGATACATTTGACAAGGGACTCCCAGATACAGTACTTGTAACGGACAGGCACGGAGCTTACTTCAGCATGAATGTCAAGACCCACCAGATTTGCCTCGTACATCTCCAGCGTAATCTCGTTTATCTGACAGAGTTGCAACCTGAAAAACCAATGGCCCAAGGACATGCTCAATCTCATAACAGACGCAATGAAGCAACGCAGAGAAAAAGCATGGGACGAAATAGACCGTGAAGGGTTGAAAAAAACGACTGGACGAACTACTTGACGGACCTCTTGGAACTGAAGACAAGGAGTTTACTGGTATGCAGAAGGGATTGTCTGGTAAAAAGGACTATATCTTCACTTTCCTTGACAACCCTGATGTCCCATATGACAATAATGCAAGTGAACGGGCAGTTAGACCGGCAAAGACGAAGCAGAAAGTCGCAGGACTTTTCCGTACGTTCCTTGGAGCCGAAGCGTATGCAGTAATACACTCCGTCATTGATACTGCCAAAAAGCAAGATCTTTCTCCGTTCCGTGAGTTGCAATTAATAGCACAGCTCAAACCGAGCATGCTGACATTATAAACAGCTTCATATTTTGTAAAAAAACGATTTACTCTCGTTGGTTGCAACGAGGGAAGTTGTGCATGGGGGAGTACGACAAACCTACCTGAGTAGTTACCCGGTTCGACAATAAATGTTAAATTTATACAACCCCACATAGTAGCATTGCAGATCCCCGTGTCAGGTCATGTCTTACAGTCATAGAGGCGCAGATCAGTAGCCTTTGCGGTATTTGTCTTCTTCGGAATCTTCAAGTATCGACAGGTATGATGCGTAGCGTGACTCTGATATCCGGTGATCGTCTACTGCCTCTCTGACGGCACATCCTGGTTCGTGAGTGTGTGTGCAGTCGCTGTAGCGGCATTCCGCTCCGGTTTTGAATATCTCAGGGAAAAAGTGGCTTACCTCATGGCGGTCAAATTCGAGTGTCCCGAATCCCTTTACGCCCGGAGTGTCAATGATTGCAGACGGCTCGTCCATATCCGGCAGATCAAACATTTCTGAAAAGGTAGTGGTATGCATGCCGGTGTCATGAGTCGATGAGATCGAGGCGGTGGCAAGTTGCAGTCCGGGAATAAGATCGTTGATCAGAGTGGATTTGCCAACTCCGGAATTGCCGGAAAACAATGTCGTTTTTCCTCTGAGATTTTCTCGTAGAGTCTCCAGCCCTTCACCGGTTTTGGCCGATACTTTCACCACTGTATAGCCGATGGATTCATACAGATAGCTTGCGGCGTTGAGATATTCCATTGCGTCAGGATCATCTTCAAGCAGGTCTATTTTGTTTATGACTATAACAGCCGGCACACGATAGGCTTCGGCTGTAGCCAGAAAACGGTCAATAAATGTGGTGGAGGTTGTTGGATGGAAGAGTGTCACTACAAGACATACCTGATCAAGATTTGCCGCCAATATGTGGGCCTGCTTGGAAAGGTTGCTTGCTTTGCGGATTATATAGTTGCGCCGGGGTGCAATCGCGGTGATATAGCCCCGTGTCACCGTCAGGCAGACTTACGGTCACGTGATCTCCGACAGCCACTGGATTGGTAGTACGGATTCCTTTCAGCCTGAAATTTCCTTTTATCTTGCAGTTAAGGTCTTCGCCGCTTTCAGTGCGCACGAGATAGCTGCTTCCGGTATTTTTGATTACAGTTCCGGTCATTTCGATTTACTGTTTGATTGTTTGTCTAAAAATTGCGCCGCTCTTTTCTTGTCCACGCCGAGTTCGATTGCCTTTAGTGCATCGGCCTTGGCGTCGTCGGGGCGATAGCGCATTTTATTTAACGCTGCACGGTAGAGATAGAGTTCACCATCATCTGGGGTCATTGATAATGCTGCGTTGATATCATCCGAAGCATCCTGTAGATTTCCGCAGAGCATATGGCAATAACCGCGACCACTGTAGAATTCGGCATCCTTGTGCTCTTCAAGAACTTTGTTGTAATAGGGGATGGCTGCTGCAAATTCTCCGGTCCCGCTCAGTACAGAGGCACCGGCTATGTTGGTCTCGGTCTCGGATGGGAAATTACGCTCCATGAATTCGAAATCAGCTTTCGCGGTCTTGAATTTATGAGCTCTTAAGGCGAGCAGACAGTGATGAAAACGAGGACTGATGACTGTCGAGTCAAGTTGTAGGATCAGATCATAGTCCTTGTAAGCCTCTTCTTCCATACCGAGTGCAGAGAGAACGCGGGCGCGGTTGCTGAGTATGGTGACTGATGCCGGAGCCATCACATGTGCGTCAGTCAGTATGGCCAGAGCCAAAGAGTCCTGACCCATATTGAATCTGATTATTCCGAGATTCGACATGAGAAGAATGTTTGATGGGTTGCCGGGCTCTAACTTCAGAGCTGCTGTCAGAGCCTCGGCTGCTTCTTTCCATTTCCCTTCGTTGCAGGCCTTGTCGGCTTCATCTACTTTTTGCATGTAAGGGCTGTCCTCTTCCGGTTTGGCCGTTGAGGCCGTGGCGGTGAAACAGGGTGTCAGTATGGATAATATCAGTATACTTGTGCGGAATATATTCAGAAGTATTTTCATTTTGGAGACTATGGTGGTGAAAGAGAGGGCGCCGACCGTGAATGGTGGCTTGAAATCAATTTTCAGACAGCTTGTTGCGGTAGTCACGAGGCGACATGCCGGTAAGATGCTTGAAGTATTTCCCGAAAAACGACTGGTTGGAGAAGTTCAGCGCCAGACTTATTTCCTGGATGTTCATACCTGTGCTTCGGAGCATGAGTTTTGCTTCGAGGATCACACGGTGATCAATCCATTCTCCTGCGGTCTTTCCGCTGATATCTTTAAGTACAGCAGAAAGATGCTTTGGAGTTACAAAAAGTTTGTCGGCGTAGAAATTGACCGCGCGTTCTGATTTGAAGTGGGTTTCAATCAGGTCAATGAAATTGGCCAGTAGTTCTTCGCGCCTGGAATGGTGACTGTGGTCTTCCGATCTTGAGGCATAGATGCTGAGGGTGTTGTAGAACAGGAGTTCGCAGCTGGCGCCGAGAGTCAGTTTGTTGAACGGGCGGCCTTCAAGCCTGATCTGCTTCTGGAGCATCTCATAGATCAGATACTGGCTTTCAAGTTCCTCTGCAGTCATCTCGATGATCGGGTTGGAGTTGTAGTGGAGAGTGTAGGGGGCTACGAAATGGAGCGATGGCAGAATTTCGTTCAGCTTGTCTTCATGGACCACAATGAAAAAGCCTTCGAAGTCGTGACTTTCTTTGCACTGGCTGATGATATGGCCGGGTTTGAGGACCATAAGAGAATTAGGCCCCATATACCTGGGGGCGACATCAACGGTCGCTGAAATCTCGCCCTGTCTGCACACGGCTAAAAGCATGTGGGCAAGACGTGAGGGAAATTTGACGTTGCTGATTTCAGAAAGTGA
>PDYJ01000964.1_pt1 | contig 10897 bp, 10 predicted proteins | sample 1430841 | NCBI WGS metagenome assembly PDYJ01 (sample SAMN07237672, study PRJNA390542) | Gut metagenome, whole genome shotgun sequencing project. | isolation source: fecal pellets | host: Mus musculus | place: USA: New York, NY | collected 2016-10 | reverse complement strand
AAAAACAAATCCTAAATATCTGGTTGAGGCAGACGGCGAAAAGGTTAAATACACTCTGTTTCTCCAAACAGGTGATGTTGCTCTTAGCGGCAGTGCCGACAGCGAGGCTGATGTGCTGGATATTATTGAAAAAATCGGCAACAACGCAAATGCTGCTCCTATGGCTATGGCAGAGGTTGTTCTCAGTGAAAATGAGCAGAAGCAAATCAGAATAGACAAGCTTAAGGCTATGCAGGCTGCAGGCAATGACCCGTTTGAAATCACGCTGGCAACCCAGACTCATCATAGCGATGAAATCAAGGCAGACTTTGAAGCACTTGAGGAAAAGGAAGTTACAATTGCAGGCCGTATTATGACATGGCGTGATATGGGTAAGGCTAACTTCATTGATGTTCAGGACAGAAACGGCCGTATTCAGACTTATGTAAGAATGAATGATATCGGTGAGGATAAGTTTAAAGAGTTTAAAACCTGGGATCTCGGTGATATTGTTGAGGTCAAGGGTTTCGTTTTCAAAACAAGAACAGGTGAAATTTCCGTTCATGCACAGGAAATCAGACTTATTTCAAAGTCACTTCTTCCGCTGCCTGAAAAATTCCATGGTTTAACAGATACGGATACACGCTACAGAAAGCGTTATCTTGATATGATTATGAATCCTGATGTTAAGGATACCTTCATCAAGCGTTCAAAAATCATTTCATCAATCAGAGCATATCTTGACAATCTCGGCTTTATTGAGGTTGAAACACCAATGCTCAATGTAATCGCAGGCGGTGCTGCCGCAAGACCGTTTATCACACATCATAATACACTTGATATGGATATGTACCTTCGTATCGCAACAGAGCTTTACCTGAAGCGTCTGATTGTCGGCGGTATGGAGAGAGTGTATGAAATCGGCAGAAATTTCAGAAACGAAGGTATGGATGTAAGACATAACCCTGAGTTCACCTGTATTGAGCTTTATCAGGCATTTACCGATTACCACGGAATGATGGATATTGCGGAAAACATAATCCGCAACGCTGCTAATGAGGTTTGTGACAGCCTTCACATCGTTTTCAACGGTACTGAAATTGACCTTGAAACTCCATTTGCAAGAATGACAATGGTTGAGGCAGTCGAAAAGTTCAGCGGTGTTAACTTTGCTGACTTTATGAGCAATGATGAAAAGGCAATTGAAATTGCCAAAGAAAAGGGTATTGAAATCGAAAACGGCAAAGGCAACCTGGGGTGATATTCTCAATTCCTTCTTTGAGGAATTTGTTGAGGCAAATCTTATTCAGCCGACATTCATTATGGATTATCCTGTTGAGATTTCTCCGCTTACCAAGAGAAAACCTGACTGTCCTGTTCTTACAGAGCGTTTTGAGCTGTTTATTCTCGGCGGTGAATATGGTAACGCATATTCTGAGCTTAATGACCCGATTGACCAGATGTCACGCTTTGAGGCACAGATGAAGCTGCGTGAAGCAGGTGACGATGAGGCGAATATGATTGACCAGGATTTCGTTACTGCGCTTGAGTATGGTATGCCTCCTACAGGCGGTCTTGGTATCGGTATCGACAGACTGGTTATGCTTCTTACAAACAGCTACTCAATCCGTGATGTACTGCTGTTCCCGACAATGAAGCCTCTGGGATGAAAAAATCTGTAAATCAAAGGTTTTGTACCTATAATCAACCGAAATAACAAATTTATTCCGGTTGATTATAAATTGATGAAAAGGAATGTTTATGAAAAAGTTCAAGGCTAAGCTACCGGTTATAATAATGGTGCTTATAATGATTTGTCAAATTGGTCTGGTGTCATATCTTGGAGCACAAAGAGCTGAAATCAAGGGTACTCACATAGATGAAATGTATTCGTATGTGTTGGCAAACAGTTACGACGGAAGTAAAATCAGCACAATAGATTCTTATTGGAATCAATGGATTGATGGAAATGCTTTAATGGAAACGATTACCGTTCAAAAGGGTGAAGGTTTTTCGTATGATAAGGTTTACTACAACAACTCTTTCGATTGCCATCCTCCGCTGTTTTATGCATTATTACACACTGTATGCTCCGTATTTACGGATCAATACACAATTTGGTTTGGAATCGCATTAAATATGTTTTTAATGTTGATTGCTGATATTTTAATATATCTTTTGTCAAAAGAATTTATCAATAATAAAACGGCAGCGGTATTACCTGTACTATTATGGGGCATTTCCTTAGCTTGTATCAATACGGTTTTGTTTATAAGAATGTATATGCTGCTGGCAGTGTGCTCAATAGGCTTTTTATATATGACGGTACGAAGTCTGAAAAAAGGTTTTAATTTAAAGCGTTGCTTTTTCCTTTTTACATTTTCTTTGTTAGGTGTGTTTACACATTATTACTTTATTTTATTTGCCTTTTTTGTAACACTATCTTACTGTTTATATAAATTCTTTAAAAAGAATTTTAAGGAAGGACTGCTGTTTGGCTCAACAGTAGCCTTATCAGTAGTGCTGCTGTTAGTAATCTATCCGTGTGCAATTGAGCAGGCAACAGGCTCAAATACAAATAATGTCGGTAACGAAGTATCACGTTCCATATTTGATTTCTCAACGCTTCCAAAGAAAATCATGAATTTTATTTCATGGCTTTCAGCATCATTTTTTTAACAATAAGTATGTATTTGCGGTATTCTGTGTACTTGCTTTTTCATTCGTGACTGCAATGCTGGTTAAAACGAAGCTCAAGCATAAAAAAATGATACCGGATAATGATTTTAAAATCGTAATTTCCCTGATTGTTATCATAATGGTTACCGTAGTTGCATCTCTGCATATTTCAGGAGCTTACGCTTCGGAAAGATATATTTATAATTTGTATCCTGTTTTAGCGGTATTGTTTGTTTCATTCATTTATAAAATCATTGAGAATATGGATAATAAAAAGTTTGCTTTGGTTGTTTTAAGCTTAATGATACTGGTGAATGCCGGGATTTATGCCGTTCATCCAAGCTGTCGGTATATGTATCCATCGGAGAAAACAGAGGTTGAAGCAATTATTAATTCAAATGCCAAAAACTGCATCGTAATCAATGCTACATCAAAGGAAGACGGAAAAGCACACCAAATGATACCTACTGCGAATGTCGTAAGATTTAATAATTTTGAAAAAATATATTTAACAACGGCTGACAGTGTGCAGGATATTGACAGTATTTTATCAGGTGTGGATTCTTCAAAGGGTGTTGCTGTTTATTTGGCAACAGACAAATTCTGGGCAAACGGATACGAACCGGATGAAATTTTTGCAGAGTTATTTGAAAATACGGACAAGTTTAAGGACTGTCAATATATTGAAGATCTGGAGTTCGGAAAACTTTATTTGCTGACAGAACAGGCGGGTGCTGAAAATGAATGAGAATAATTTGACTTTGAGTTTGGTTGTTCCTTGCTACAATGAAGAAGAGAATATTGAATTGTTTTTTGATGAGGTAAATAAGGCTTTTGACGGAAAAATAGAAGACTATGAATTTGTCTTTATAGATGATGGCAGTAAGGATAAAACCTATGATTGTTTAAAGAAATTATTTGAAGAGCATAAACAAAATCATAACATTCAAATCATATCTTTCAGCAGAAATTTCGGAAAAGAAGCAGCTATGTATGCAGGCTTGACAAAATCAAAAGGAGATAAGGTCTGTATCATTGACGCTGATTTGCAGCAAAAGCCTGAAGTTGTTTTGCAAATGCTGGATGTTATGGAAAATAATGCGCATATTGATTGCGTGGCGGCGTATCAGAAAAAAAGAAAAGAAGGAAAGGTTATTTCCAAATTCAAATCCTTATTTTATAAAATAATCAACAAAATGACGGAGATTGATTTTGTTAACGGTGCAAGTGATTTTCGCCTGATGAAGAGAAATATGGTTGACGCCGTATTGAAAATGACAGAATACCACAGGTTTTCAAAAGGTTTGTTTGCTTGGGTTGGATTTAATACGGAGTATATTCCCTATGAAGCCGCTGACAGAGAAAACGGTAAATCCAAGTGGAATTTTAAAAGCCTGTTAAAATATGCGATTGAAGGCATTATCGCTTTTTCAACTGCTCCGTTGAAAGTATCAACATTTTCAGGTTCATTGTTTTCTGCAATGGCAATCATTTATATGATATTTGTTATCATAAAAAAGCTGGTGTCGGGAATTGATGTGCCCGGATATACAACGATAGTGGTTTTAGTACTGTTTTTAGGCGGTGTTCAATTAATCAGCATCGGATTAATCGGCGAGTATTTATCAAAGATGTATATTCAAGTGAAAAACAGACCTGTTTATCTGATAAAAGAATACAAGGATACACAGGTAACGGATAATTAAAGTATTGATATCATAATGAAAAATCCTTTCCTAAAATTAAGGAAAGGATTTTTCATTATAGAGAGTTCTGTGTTTTGATATTTTTCAGTTTTTATGCTTCAAGTCTTGCTTTGTATGCCGTAAAACGCTGATAATTGTCATTCCAATAAGCGTATTTATGATTGCTTTTCAGATTCTCAATGGAATAACTGTTTTTTATGTAATTTCCGATATAATCTGTTATAGCCTTTGCTCCGTTATAGTTCATATGACTGCCCTTGTCACGAAAGCACTGTGCCGCATCAAGACCGATTTCCCGATACAAAAGATTCAGGTCGATAAACTTAATCCCTCTGCTGTCTGTAAAAGCGGCAACAGCATTGTGCCTTTCGTAATTCCAGGAGGATATTGACGGAATGGCAATCATCAGAATTTCGGTGCTGTTATCACGGCACAGCTTTATCAGCCTATCCATCTGATTTTTATTGACCTGTGCAATTTCCTCGGCTGTGTCTGTTTTGTGCATATAATCTGCGTATTTTATTTTGCATATTTTGCTGCTGTATTTGTAGCCGTGTGTGTTGAAATTGCTGATTTTTAATATAGAATAAATGCTTTCGATATCCTGCTTCAGAAAGGCAGGTCTTGCCCGTAAAAGAAAATCCTGTATTCTGTAGGATTTTTTGCAGCAATTCCCGGTGCGTGGGTTGTGGTCAAAGAGCATATCACTGTCTATAACAACAAGCCCCGGCTTTTGCTTGCTGAAAAGCTTCTGCATTAAATTTACGGATTCCTCAATTGTCTGACGTGCGCTTGCACAGATTGTGCTTGTGTATCCGTATTCATTCCATAAATCGTAGGGTGAAAAGCCGGAGTACAGATTGCTGTTGCCGACGCAGGCAATCTGTATGCTGTTTTCCTCTTCCGTAACCAATGCATATGTATTTTTTAAGACTGTTTTTATATCCTGCATCATTCCGGACAAGGCATCGGTTATGATGCTGCTGAATATCAGGAGGAAGGAAAAAAGAACGCAAATGATTTTTAGCGGCGGTTTGTTTTTTGTATGCATACCTGTCAGCTCCTTCTTGTTTCCTGTTAAAATTATACTGTCGTGAAGTGAAATATAGATAAATAAAAAATAAAGATTTTCTTAAAAAAGAAATCTTATAATAATTTAGGCAGCAACTCCGTCAAAGAGGTCACTTTTTATTCAATTTGCTTGATTTTAAGCTGCTTTTGTGATACGATATCAAAAGATAGTTTTTGATGATACAGCTTGTCAGTGAAACTGTCGGAATAAAAAAATAACTTTCAGGAGATAAGATATAATGAGATCAGATTTAATTAAAGAGGGTCCGTCAAGGGCTCCTCACCGTTCTCTCTTGCGAGCTCTCGGTATTGATGAACTCGAAATGAAAAGACCTTTTGTAGCCGTTGTTAATTCAAAGAGCGACTATATTCCGGGTCATATGCATCTTGACAAGATTGCAGAGCAGGTTAAGGCAGGTATCCGCAACGCAGGCGGTGTTCCGTTTGAGTTCAATACAATCGGTGTTTGCGACGGTATTGCAATGAACCACAGAGGTATGAAATATTCACTTTGCTCAAGAGAGCTTATTGCTGACAGTATTGAGGTTATGCTTACAGCTCATCCGCTTGATGCAATTGTATTTATTCCGAACTGTGACAAAATTGTTCCCGGTATGCTTCTTGCAGCTTGCAGATTGAATCTGCCTTGTATTTTCATCAGCGGCGGTCCTATGCTTCCCGGTAAGAGCACTGAAACTGAAAACCGTATCGGTCTTTCAGAACAGTTTGAGTATGTAGGTGCAAATTCTGTTGGAAAAATGAGTCTTGAAAACCTTGAGTCATGTGCTTTCACAGCATGTCCGACCTGCGGTTCCTGCTCAGGTATGTATACTGCCAACTCTATGAACTGTTTAACTGAAACGATTGGTATGTCCCTGCCCGGCTCAGGCACAATTCCTGCAGTTATGAGTGCAAGGTTAAGACTTGCCAAGATGGCAGGTGAAAGGGTTATGGACCTCCTCAAAGAGGACATTAAGCCAAGTGATATTATAACGAAAGAAGCAATCGAAAATGCTATGAGAACGGATATGGCAATCGGCTGCTCGACAAATACAATTTTACATTTAACTGCTGTTGCACACGCAGCAGGTCACGATATTGACCTTGATGACCTTGATGCATACGGCAGAAAAACTCCGCAGATTTGTAAGCTTAACCCGGCATCCTCTGTATTTATTACAGACCTTAATGATGTGGGCGGCATTCAGTCTGTTATGAAAGAGCTTGCAAAGGGCGGTATGATTAATACTGATGCACTTACTGTTAATGGTACTGTTGCTGACAGAATTGAAAAGGCTATGGATGCAGACGGTGATATTATCCGCAAGCTTGACAATCCTTTCTCTGCTGACGGCGGTATTGCTGTTCTTAAAGGCAATCTTGCTGAGGATGGTGCTGTTGTTAAGAAGGGTGCGGTTGCGCCTGAAATGATGCAGCATAAGGGTCCTGCAAAGTGCTATAACAGCGAGGAAGAGGCTATTGAGGCTATCAACGGCGGCAAGGTTGTTGCAGGTGATGTTGTTGTTATCCGTTATGAAGGACCTAAGGGCGGACCCGGTATGAGAGAAATGCTTTCACCGACCTCTGCTATTATCGGTATGGGTCTTGGTTCATCTGTTGCACTTCTTACAGACGGTCGTTTTTCGGGTGCAACACGCGGGGCTTCAATCGGTCACGTCAGCCCGGAGGCTGCAATGGGCGGAACAATTGCGCTTGTTGAAGATGGTGACGAAATTGAAATTGATATTCCGGCAAGAGTGCTCAGAGTTAATGTGAGCGATGAGGTGCTTGCAGAGAGAAGGTCAAAATGGACGCCTCCTGTTCAGGAGCTTACAGGCTATTTAAAGAGATATGCACAGCACGTTACAAGCGGTGCCAAGGGTGCTGTTTTTGAGGATTAATAATGAACAGCAGTGATAAAAAACGTCGCAGAATAGCAGTTAATGAATATGCCATAAAAACTGTTTCATATTTAATAATAATGCTTGCGGTTACTGTTGCGGCTGTATTTGTACTGATTAAGCCTGTTACAGAACTTGTTCATAAGGTCGAGTCTTATGTGCCTATGGAGTCACGTGATATTGTGCTTGACGACAGCACTTATAATCTTTCAGTTGATGAAAAAAGTGATTTGATAGAGTATGATTATGGTGCAAAAATCGGAGTTATAACCGGTGACAGCTTTGGTCTGAACAGCAGTATTTACTGTGGGGCAAACAGAATGTCAATGGCTAAGGGTGTCGGCTTTGATAAAAGGAGCGGGCTTATAGGCGGTGATGGTACGACTGTAATTACAGGATATATGGAAGGCAGTTTTTCTTCTCTTGAATATGCTGAGGAGGGAAATGAACTGGATATTACCACACCATATGGTAAGTTCAGATACAGAATAACCGATGTGCAGTATTCTGAAAAAAACAGAAAGCAGCCTGAAAGACCGTGGCAGTGCTTTAGTGCTTTGCGGAATATGCTCCGACTTTTCACAGCACAGCGGTGAAAAACTTATGGTTTTTGCTGAAAAGGCAGATGGGGAGGTGCATTGATTTGACATCTTCGTATTCTGAATCAAAGCTTATACTTTTTTTAAGAACAATACTTTCCTTTTTATTGGCAATCAGTATTTCTGTTGTGGGTGTTGCTTTTTGCTTTAGTACTAATTTTTTGAACAGTACTAAAATTGAAAAATGCTTTACTGATTATTCTTATATATCCGGTGTAAGAGAAAATGTAATCAGCTTTGTTGATGATGTATATCTGCGCAATGGTCTTGACAGTGAAAATGTTGATAATATTGTCAGTATTGATGCCGTTAAGTCTGTTGTTGAAGGTTATACAGGCTATTATATTACTCAAAGGGTTGGATTTGATGAAAATATGTATATCAAATCAATTTCATCCATTTGTGATAATCTGAAGCTTGATATTAAAGAGCAGATTAAACTTACAAATCAGACTGACGATACCAAAGCGGTTGATAATTTAGGATCAGACATTTCCGATTATTTTATAAATGAGATTAATATACCCGGAATCAGCCGACTTGAAACACTGCTGAATGTTGGAATTCCTGCTTCTTATGGTGTGCTTGGCGGAAGTCTGTTTTTCTTGGTTGCAATCGGGCTGATATTGATTTTCCTTGGAGAAAAGGACAGAAGATATCGTTCGGTCAGTGCTGTGAGTATCAGCTTTCTGACAGCAGGCTTTTTTGAAATATTTCTTGCAGGTATTGTTTTGATTATTTCCAATTTAAAAAAATTCGATATATATCCGGTCTATTTGTCTGACAGCTTTATGCATTATTTTTACACTTGCATTTTAGCAGTTGTCGTTACCGGTCTGCTGTTTATAGTCATTTCACTTGCAGTGTCAACACTGGCTTGGATAAATAAGAGTAAAATCAAAGGGTGAAAATATGGATAAGGATGTAGCAATTTCACTAAAAAATGTAAGTATGACCTTTAATCTGAATAAAGAAAAGGTTGATAATCTTAAAGAATATGTTATTAAATTTATAACCCGTAAGCTGGAATTTAAAAAATTCTATGCTTTGCAGAATATTGATATTGAAGTAAAAAAAGGCGATCATCTTGCGATACTCGGATTAAATGGTGCCGGCAAAAGTACATTGCTAAAGACGATAGTCGGTGTGTACAAGCCCACAGAGGGCACTGTTGAAAAGTGTGGCGTTATTGCCCCTCTTCTTGAACTTGGGGCAGGTTTTGACCCTAACTATTCGGGTAAAGAAAATATTTACCTTTATGGTGCAATTCTTGGATATGACAGAAATTATATTGACAAAAAATATAAAGAAATTGTTGAATTTTCAGAGCTTGGTCATTTTATTGACGTGCCTATTAAAAACTATTCAAGCGGTATGAAGGCAAGACTCGGTTTTTCAATTGCAACTGCAGTTGCGCCTGATGTGCTGATTCTCGATGAGGTGCTTTCGGTCGGCGATGCCAAGTTCAGAAAAAAAAGCCTTGCCAAGGTTAAGTCAATGTTTGAAGACGGCGTTACTGTTTTGTTTGTATCACATAATATTGAACAGGTTAAATCCATTTGCAACAAGGCTGTCTTGCTTGAAAAAGGCAGGATTATTGCCAGTGGCAGTATCGATGAGGTTATTCCTGTATATGAGGAAAAAACAAAGAAAAAATAGTTCAATAAAAAATCCATTGAGTTAATACTCAATGGATTTTTGTTGTGTTATGTATTTATTATTTAATCAGCAGATTTGCATTTTGCTCCAAAATATCTATTGCCTGAGGTCCGCATTTTTTCAGAATAACATTGATACCGTCCTCATAATTCGGAGAACGGGATGACAGATTGTGACAGTCAGAACCGATTAAATGGATTTTTCCGTTTTCAAGATATTTAATCAGTTTTTTGCGTGTTCCCCTTGATGCATCTGAAAAGGAACTGATATTAACCTGTACAAGGCAGCCTGCATTTATATATTCATCAAGCAAATCCTCGTCATTCATTAAAGCTTCATATCTTTCAATATGGGCAAGTATAGGCTTGATACCAAATTCATAATTAAGGTTTAAAAGCCTTTCATATGTCTTTTGTGAAAAATTACAGGAGAAGGAATGCTCAATTAAAGCATAACCTGAATTGCCTATGCAAAGCTCTTTCAGGCTTTCATTATTAAACAGATAATCCGTAATGTAAACCTCTGCAGCAGGTATTAGCTTTGGGTCATCATCACCAAGTGCTGCACTCAGTTGAGCAAATGCCGCATTTCTTTTTTTTATAAAATTACTGTATGAAATTGAATCTGAATAATAATGAGGTGTCAGTATTATTGCCTTTGCACCCTGATTTTTCAGCTGCCGTATCATCTGAACGCTGGTTTCAACATCAGGTGCTCCGTCATCTATACCCGGCAGGATATGGCAATGTGTTTCAACAAGATTTGTGATAGTCATTTAGTTTCCTCAGTTCCTTGGGTCGCTTTTATCGCTGGTGAATGTGTTTTTATGGCTGTTAAATATGCCATAGTTTTTGTTTGCTGTTGTAATTTCCGTAGCTTCCATAGCCGTACCCATACCCATAACCATAACCATAGCCATAGTTGCTGTAACCATATCCCTTGTAGGAGTATTTGCGACCTGCCTTTGATTCAACAAAGTTAACTACAAAGCCCAGCAGCTTTGCATCAATAAATTCAAGTGAAGATAAGGCCTTTTGCAAATCGGGATGCGTAGTTGATTCTGACGCACCACAAGCACAACACCATCAGCCTCTCTGATAAGAGGAAGTGCATCGGATACAACATTAATAGGGGGAGTGTCAATTATAATATAGTCATATTTAGTGCTTATCTCATTAAGAAAATCACTCATTAATTCCGAACCAAGCAGCTCGGCAGGATTAGGAGGTATTGAGCCGGAACAGAGTATTGATAAATTCTCATAATCTGTTGGATGAATAACGCTGAATAAATCCGCTTTTTT
>PDYJ01002421.1_pt1 | contig 10974 bp, 10 predicted proteins | sample 1430841 | NCBI WGS metagenome assembly PDYJ01 (sample SAMN07237672, study PRJNA390542) | Gut metagenome, whole genome shotgun sequencing project. | isolation source: fecal pellets | host: Mus musculus | place: USA: New York, NY | collected 2016-10 | reverse complement strand
GGATGTCCGGCATCGACCTTCGGTTGATATATTCGACGATAAGGACGACCACAATGACCTGTGCCACAATAGCGGCGAGAATGTATAGCCATATCATATCGGTTTACGATATTTGTCATTGGTCATCTCAGCGATGAGGTCGGCGCAGTCGTCGAAATGCTCACGGAGTATTGCATCGACATATCCCCGATTGTAGGATTTTTCGCCGCCAACGTCTTTGACAATGCGTTTCAGCCGTTGGGCGCAATCACGGGATACATAGATCTGGTTTGTTGTGCGGTTCACACCGTCACCTGTCAGAAAACAAGCCTGATATTTTCTGGCCGCTGCCGAAAGGGAGTTCATCGCTTTCTCATCGGTATCAGACAGAAAGGATGCAGCTGTCAGTTCGGCGATAACGACCTTGTTTTCATCAAGGTGGAAATCTATGATGTTCTGGACGTATGTTCCCATAGTGGCTTTGTCGCCGCCGAGGATGGTCACTATTCGTTTCACTTGACTCCAGAGGGATTCGGTGAAACAGATACATCTTTTGGGTTTTATTGAGAATCGGGTGAAGAAAGTCGCTTCGTAGGCGCGTTTCACATCATCCGAAAACACGATGCCTTCAGGGCAGATACCTCCGGCACTGGTGTTTGAGTCTTGGGGTGTGGTCATTTGAATCTGTCAAATGGGTTCTTGGGCGGGATTTTGTTGAACATTTCCCTGATGGTGTTTCCATAAGTCTTAAAATGATTTTCAAGAATATTCCACAGTAAATCGGCTTTTGTCATAGTGCCTCCGGGCGATAAGTTCTTGACTATATCGCCAATCAGCTCAAAATGCTCCTGAGACACACCGATTTTGCAATATTTCCCTTCCGAGGGCGCTTGGGCGAAGTAGGTCTCTCGATATACCTCTTCTTCTGATGATTGTTTTGGAGTGACTTTTTTTTCGGATGGCTTCTGCTCTACCGGTTTCTCCTCAGCCGGAGTGTCTTCCTTGACATCTTCTTCATCATCTTCTGCAAATTTGGGCGTTATAGGCTTGTAGCCATGAAGAAAATTTTCTTTGGGAATAGGCACTTCCGCAATCTTCTTAGCCATGACGGATACCGGTTATGGCAAGTATCTCCTTAGCCAGTTCGTCTATGCAGCTTCCTTTTATCAGAGAGGGATCGGGAGGGAACAATGTGCTTCTGAACACTTTGTTTTTTGGATTGACAGAAAGACCGCGTTTGAATCTGACGCTTGCCGGAAGAGTCGTTTTCATCGCTTCGAGGCCGATGCTCTCCATAAATTCGTCATACTCACCATACAGGTCACGCCTTTCTCTCGCGTCAATCTTGTTCCACAGAATCTTCACATTTTTCAGGTTGCCATATCCTGAGGTCATGATATGACCATGGATAAATTGGCAGTAGCCCAATGTGCTTTCTATATCGTACTTGCTGGCTGCCATCGGACAGAATACATAATCGCAGTTCGATACTACCTGTAGGACATTGAAGTTGTTCATCGTACCTGGTAGGTCGAGAAACAGAATCTGAGTGTCGTTGTCCCCCTTGATATATTTTCGCAGCGTAGCAAGCGAAGTTTCCAAGGGACATTCAAACACCGGGTATGGCTGCAAGCCGCATTTTGCGAGTTGGGCAGTCGCCATAGCCTGAATGTGCGGGAACTCATCGAGGTCCTTTAACTCGCGGTTTCTCTCACCCATGAGACTGTGCTGGGGGAGTCGCAATCCATAATTGCAACTTTTACTCCCATCTCATAGTAGAGATAACTCGCGACAAGAACCGTCAGCGTCGATTTGCCCACTCCACCTTTTTGGTTGGAGAAGGCGACGGCGATAGTGTCGCTCATTGTAGAATTTGTTTGAGGGTTTGTGAATGGGTCGGCAACCTTTGCCACGATGTTCCGGCAACTGCCGAAATCATGAAACAACCGTCAGTGGCTGTGGGTAAGAACTTCAGGATGTTACAACTGGCTTTCGTTCAGCCTCACGTGCGTCTGGGGTAACGGTCATCGGGAATGATGTAATAGCGGAAGTTGTTCCAGACATCATTCAGTTCCGACAACAGGTTGACCGTCAGGACGTGATTAAGGATGTACTGACTTGCGCAACAACGGATTGAAGTTCTTACTGAAGTAAGGTAGGAAGGTCGTACTGCCTTAAGGACGTATGACCTTAGGGTCGTAGGATCATAAGGACGTAAGGTCTCATGGTCGTAAGGCAGGAAGGACGTAAGAACGTCAGGAAGCAGACCGGGACTTCCGTTAGGACTGGCTTATGATTGACCTTAACTAAGGCAGTAAGATAGATTGGGGTGAAGACGAAAAGGACTTCTGAAATATCGGCAGACAGTTCTACCGAAAGTCCTTAACAACTTCTTGAAGAACAGTCGTAATGTAGTCCCTAAGACCACGACTGTATATCAGGGAGTTAACTCTAATTGGTTGCTTGGTTGCTAATGGAACGCTATGCTCCGGCAACTTCAGCGCGGCATTCTCACCGCAAATATGCACACATATAATAGATGTGATGCTGAAAACGAGAACTGCATACCTGCATCACTCTTTCGACATGAATGCCGGCGCTTGTGTCTCATTGACGATGCAAAGTTAAGCGCAATTCTCCACGCTTTCCAAATTATTTCGGGGCAGTTCCATGATTTGACGTTTTAGTTTCCTTTTATGCCATTCAAATTCCTTTTTCACCCCTAAAAATGGCAGTAACTTTGCAATGTGCAGCAGAGATAAAATTCATGCCGCTTTTCTACTCCATATAAGCATGGGTGATAAAGACCGGAATCACCCACATACCTTATATATAATGAACCACTCGATTAGGAGTAGAGTGTTCACATGAACACAGCAAGGTGTCTTTTCAGGGGTCTGAAAAGGTTTTGAGGGCCACAAGCCCTACAAAACAACCTTGCCCGTGTGGGACTGAGGGAACACTCCGAAGTCGTGTTCCCAACCCATTGCCTGCGGCACGCTATAAGTAAAAATCGCTACGCGGTTATAATCCCAAATTCCAAAACACATGAATAACTCGCCATCTGGAGGTCGGCCACCATTAGTCGATCGCCGCGATTATTGTCTAAAAATCCGGTTTAACCAAACTGAGCTTGACCAGTTACATCGTATGATGGATAAAGCTCAGGAAACTGTAAAGTCCGAGTTTATCAAGCAAGCACTATTCGGCAAGCCGTTCAAGGTGCTTGTCACCGACAAATCCCTTGCCATCTATTGCGCAAAACTCTCCGAGTTCTTCTCTCAGTTCCGTACTGTCGGAGTAAATTACAATCTGATTGTGAAAGAGCTTCGCTCTGAGTTCAGCGAGAAAAAGGCGTTGCAGTATCTCTACAAACTTGAAAAGGCCATAGTAGAAATGGCTAAAATCTTGGCCGAGGTCAAGGCTCTCACTGTCAGGTTTGATGAGGCATGGTCGCAAAAATCTCTATAGGTAGCAGCCTATACGGAGCGTTGACCTACAACTCTGAGAAGATAAACGAAGCAAAGGGGCGAGTATTGGGTGCCAATAAGATTGTATTGCCGCCTGACGGCAATATAAATATTGGTAAGATGGTGGAGAACTTCAAGGCTTTCATGCCAAAGATGGGCAAGACTAAGAAGCCTGTTCTTCACATCTCACTCAATCCTCACCCCGAAGATAAACTCACCGACCAAGATTTTGAGATCTTGGCCCGTGAGTATCTTGACAAGCTGGGGTTCGGAGAGCAGCCGTACATCCTATATAAGCACGAGGACATTGACCGTCACCATATACATATAGTGACCGTCAATGTCAACGAGCAGGGGAAACGGCTGAATCAGGATTTTCTCTATCGGCGCAGCAAGAAAATCACAACTGAATTAGAAGAGAAGTATGGTCTTCACAAGGCGCAACGAGAGAAAATCTCTCCCGATACACCTATTACAAAGATTGACCTGTCGGGTGACATCAAACGACAGGTACAGAACACTGTCAAGTTAGTCGGTATGCGTTGGAAGTTCCAAACACTCGGTGAGTTCAATGCTATCCTCTCCTTATATAATATAAGATGTGAGCCGACTGACGGCAAGGTCAATGGCCGGGAGTATCACGGATATGTATATCATGCCACCAATGACAAAGGCGAAACCATCGCCACGCCATTTAAGGCATCCCGGTTGGGTAAGTTTGCAAGCCGTACCGCTGTCGAGGGAATGTTTGAGCGAGCCAAGGATAAAATCGACATCAAGCCTACGAAACGAATCGTGGTTGATGTAATGGCTCGATCAAACGGTAAAGAAGACTTCATTACCAATCTCAAAGAGAAAGGCATTGACCTCATTCTTCGCTACAACCCCGATGGCAGATTATATGGCGCAACATTCGTTGACCACAATACCCAAACGGTATTGAATGGCTCACGACTTGGCAAAGAGTTCTCTGCCAATGCTCTCAATACTTGGTTCAACGACCCGGCACAGAAGCCGATTGTGCAGCAACAACCGAGTCAAGGTCAGCAGCAATCTGCGCCAACGCAACCACAGTCTTCACACAGTCAATCCAACTCCGGAAGTCAAGGCGACAGCCAGCAGACTTCATCGCAGGGTTCTACTCAGTTTTCAACTCAGAGTCAGACCTCACAGAAATCTTCCACTCCAAGACATTCCAACAATGACGATTATTCCCAGCCCACTTTACCGGGACTGGAATTATTCCACGTCGGCTCAGGCTATGACCCCGAACAGGAGGCCATGAACCGCGAGATGGAGCGCCGAAAGAGAAAAAAACGTCGCAAAGGTCGCCGACTCTAACAAAAATAATTCGATAAAAATGTCACAACAAGAAGATGATCTGAGGGCATTGGCGAAAATCATGGATTTTCTCCGTGCCATGAGCATAGTTCTGGTCGTAATCAATATCTATTGGTTCTGCCCGGAGCTTCATCCATCACAACCCGACGGATTCTTTTCCACTGTCAACAGGGTGCTGGGCGGTTTCGACCGCTCATGCCACCTGTTTCATTCGCAATACACGGCCAAATGGTTCGCCCTTCTACTCCTCGCCCTGTCGTGCCTTGGCACAAAGGGAGTGAAGAACGAGGATATTACATGGCGCACTATCTGGATATTCTTAGGCACGGGATTGATTCTGTTCTTCCTGCCGAAGTTCCATTACACCTTATATATAATGTGTACTGCCGCCGGCTTCATCTGTCTGCTTATGTCGGGCAACTGGATAAGCCGACTCCTGAATAACAATCTCATGACCGACGTATTCAACAATGAGAATGAATCCTTTATGCAGGAGACGGAGAAAAAGACAAACGATTACTCCATCAACCTGCCCACAAGATTCTATTACAAGAAGAAATGGAACAAGGGTTGGATTAACGTAGTCAACCCATTCCGTGCCACAATAGTATTGGGTACACCCGGCTCCGGCAAATCGTATGCAGTGGTAAACAATTTCCTTAAACAGCAGATAGAGAAAGGATTTGCTTTGTACTGTTATGATTTCAAATTCGCAGATCTCAGTACCATTGTGTATAACCACTTCCTTAAGCATCGTGACAAATATCCGAAGAAGGCAAAATTCTATGTCATAAACTTCGATGATCCGAAAAAGAGCCATCGCTGCAATCCGATACATCCGGCATTTATGACCGATATTGCCGATGCCTACGAGAGTGCATATACCATTATGCTCAACCTTAACAAAACGTGGATTCAGAAGCAGGGTGACTTCTTCGTGGAGTCGCCTATAATCCTGTTGGCCAGTATAATATGGTATTTGAAGTTGTATAAGGGTGGTATTTATTGCACGTTTCCACATGCCATTGAGTTCCTGAACAGACGCTATGAGGATATTTTTCCCATATTATCCTCATACCCGGAGTTGGAGAATTATCTCTCACCGTTCATGGACGCTTGGCAAGGAGGAGCTGCCGATCAGTTGCAAGGTCAGATTGCATCAGCCAAGATTCCTCTTTCACGTATGATTTCACCGCAGCTCTATTGGGTTATGACCGGCAACGACTTCACGCTCGACATCAACAATCCCGAAGAACCGAAGATACTTTGTGTCGGTAACAATCCCGACCGCCAGAATATTTATGGCGCGGCACTCGGCCTGTATAACAGCCGTATTGTCAAGTTGATAAACAAGAAGGGAATGTTAAAGTCCGGGGTGGTTATAGATGAGCTTCCGACCATATACTTTAAGGGGCTGGACAATCTAATTGCCACTGCACGAAGCAATAAGGTTGCCGTTTGTCTCGGTTTTCAGGACTTCTCCCAATTGGAACGCGACTACGGCAAGCCGGAAGCGGCCGTGGTGATGAACACAGTAGGCAATATCTTCTCCGGACAGGTTGTAGGCTCTACAGCAAAAACTCTCTCAGAGCGTTTCGGAAAGGTTTTGCAAAAGCGTCAGTCAATAAGTATCAACCGTCAGGATGTTTCCACCTCCATCAACACGCAGATGGATAGTCTAATCCCACCGAGCAAAATCTCGACATTGACGCAAGGTATCTTTGTCGGTGCTGTATCTGACAATTTCGGACAGCGCATCGACCAAAAGATTTTCCATGCCGAGATTGTGGTTGACTCCGATAAGGTAGCAGCAGAGGAAGCGGCATACAAGCCAATACCGACAGTCAACGCATTCATTGACGATAATGGCAATGAGTATATGGAACAAGCTATCCAAACCAACTACCGCTCCATAAAGCAACAGGTGAAAGACATCGTCGAAGAGGAGAAAATACGCATTGCTTCTGACCCTCAACTCCAGCATCTGCTTAATTTGAGATAAAATTGATTGAAAAATCCCCGGATGCCACCAACTGGGGTTCGATAAATTTCAATATAACTATCTGATTTTAAGCGTCCGTTACAACAAACATTCCCGGTTGGGAGCAACCGCTCAAATACCCCTTGGATTAGCGATAATTTTGCATCGTAACATTAACACAACGAGTTATATGAAAGCAAAATTATTAACCCCGAAAACGTAAGCCGAGAGAGTTATGACCGATACCCAATTCAATGACATGATGAGTATGATGAGAGAAATCTTATCCGAACTCCGAGGCTTAAGAGAAAGTCAACATCCAAATCCACAACAGGAGGAAGTGTATGGCATTAAACCGGAGGCCATATATTCCCAACGCGATGTAGAGGAGATGTTCTCTCGATGCAGTAAGACTATCCGTAAATGGCGCCAAGAATACGGACTTGTGGCTCATCAGGAAGTCCCCGGAGCAAATGGATCTGATCTGTGGTATCTCGGTCAAGACCTTATCGACTTCTTTAGGGTTTATGCCGTAAGACTGAGCATAAACCACCCTAAGAAAATCAACAAAACCGTCCCCAAGGGACACTTGTAAACGCCAAAACAAAAAGAAAAACAAATGCCAGAACAAAACCTCAAAAACCAAGACGCGCTCATAGCGCGAAACGCCCAGACCAGTGAAACTGGTGTGGTGACAGGTCTCAACGCTGACGGCTCACCTCAGATGGACGACCCTGCAAAAGCCGCGAAGTTCCTCACCTTCGACCGCAACGCCGACATTCTTGACAACTTCCTGCGCAACTTCGCTGCCCAATACAAGAACCCGACCATGTTCAACTTCTTCAAGGTGCCAGCTGATCAAATGCCTACTGTAGGCTTCGCTGTCAATCAGATGGCAAAGGATATGGAAGCCAACAAGGAGATGCTCGCCACCTGCGAAGTGAAAATTCCTGACGCTCCAAAGCAGGAAGCGGAGCAAAAGGCTGAATCGACCCAGCAACAGGAAGCACCCAAGTATGAGCGTCCCCAAGCGATTGATGAGAACAGCATCAACTGGAACAATCTCGCAGCATGGGGTATCACAAAGGATTCTCTCGGTGAACAGAATCTGAAGAATATGCTGAACAACAAGATGTCTGACCTCGTGACGGTGACACCGACATTCGGCAACGAGAAGTTTGAGCTGGAAGCCCGTCTCTCCCTTCGCCAGAACCCCGACGGATCTGTCAAGGTAGTGCCTCACTTCATTCGGCAGGAGCCAAATCTCAGCGAGGAGTTTCACGGGGTGAAATTCACGAAGGAAGACAAGGAGATGCTGAAAGCTACGGGTAATCTCGGTCGTGTCATTGACCTGAAAACACCCGACGGAAAAGTGGTTCCATCATTCGTGAGCATCGACCGCAAGACCAACGAACTCATCGCCCTCCCGGCAGCGGCCATTTATATCCGCAATAAAATCGGCGAGACAGAACTGTCACCGAAGGAAATCGGATTCCTACGCTCCGGCAAGCAGATGAGCAAGGAAGTCACCCTCTCCAATGGCAAAACCTTCCCAACGGTGCTCCAGATAAGTGCCGCCGAACAGAAAGTGGAATTTGTACCGGTCCATGCAAGGCTATATGAACAGAAGTCGCAGGAACAGTCCAACGGTCAGAAGCAGGAGGGCAATGAGAAAAGCCAGTCGAACAACTGGACTCTTCAAGACGGCAGCATCAAGCCGCTTGGCAAGTGGAAGGGAGTCGAATTCTCCGACCAGCAGAAGGCGGACTACGTAGCCGGGAAAACAATCAAGGTCGATGGAGTTCCGGATGCCAAAGGTGTTCCAAGCACTCTCTACATCCGCTTCAACCCAGAAAAGCAAAGACCATACACCTACAGCTCCGATCCGGACAAAGCTAAGGTCATCACCCCGGCGGAGGAGAGCAAGGCTCAGGTCGCGGTCAACTCGGAGGGGAAGACACAGGAGGCAACGAAGCACCTGAAAGGCCCGCTCGAACAGGGTCAGACCCAACCCAAACCGGGACAAAAAAAGAAAGGGCAGAAGCTCTAAATAGCTGATTCTCACACCAAGACTCGCAGGTGTGAAGACATCTGCGAGCCCTTTTTACACCCTTTTTTAAACTCACGAAACTCAAACAAAACCCACAAACTCAATAAGTTATGATTACAATCATCGCTCAAAACCAGCAGTCTGCACTCGCTATCGCCCGTGCCACAAGAAAACGACGAAATGGGCAACCGTTACTACTACGGAGCCAAATACTATATCACTTGGGCCATCCACCGTATGGTAGAAATCACCACTCCGCGTGGCATCGCATCCTACTGGTTCCGCAACCAGAGCTTTCCCAATCTTCCGAAGTATCTTACCCTGAGCGTGACCACACGCACAAGCAACGATGGCACTCAACTCACTCAGGAGGCTGCCACCCAGCTCGACACTATCAAGTCGCTGCTTGCCAAGAGTGATAGTATAATCGTGGCAACCGCGCCGACACAGGAAGGCGAATTGACTTTCCGCTACCTCTATGCCTATCTCAACTGCACGCTCCCTTACCGCCGGGCTATCATCTCGGAACTGACGGTTAAAGGTATCAACCGCGCCATCTCTTTCCCGATGGATCCGGAGAATTTCGACAAGTGGTACACCGCAGCTCGTCTCCGTGACGAAGCCGACTGGTATATCGGCGTAAACGCCCGTCGCGCACTTGCGTTCGCAGCCGGTCGTGGCACATATCAGATTGGCCGCACAAGCGCATCAGTTCTGAAGATGATCCAAGAGCGCAACATCGCAATCGCCAATTTCGAGGCTGTTACTTCAGGTCACACCACAATCGCTGTCAAGGACTCTGATGGAAATATCATTCCCATGAGCAGTATCGAGCCTAACAATCTCACTCCCAAATCGACATCGGAGGTCAATATTCTCTCAGTGGAGAAAGAGGAGATAAAGGTCAAGACTCCCAAACTGTACAACCTCGTGACACTCCAGATGGATGCCGCCCGTGTGTTCGGACTTTCTCCACAGCGCACCTATGATGCTGCCGTAGCCCTCTACTTCCGTAAAACTCATCTCTTACCCAGTGGTAGCCGGTCAACCGTTTCCAAGCGTAAGTATCAGGAGTGCCGAAAGGTGCTGGACAAAATGTTGCTTACACCAACTACGCATCCGTAGCCTATGCCCAGATGGATGTTGCTCCCGGTCGTTCGGTTGACAAGACAAGCCCGATGGGAACGCACGGCATCGTAGCCACCGGAGTGCCGCCTCTGGTAATCAAGGACGACCTTTCAAAGGTCTATCACCTCATCGTCAAGCGGATGTATCAGGCTTTCTCAAAGGATGTCGTCATCAATCGCTACAACGTATTGGCAGAATGCGAGGGTGTACGCTACCGGTGGACCGGCGAGACATACAAGGCAAAAGGTTGGCACTCGCTGTTTCCCGACACCGCAATCAAGACTTTGGCTACACCGAAATTCTCTTCCGGTGAAAGCGTGGAGCTGTTCTCCGTAGGCTCATGCACAAAGAAATCGGTGGCACCAAAGGGATATACCGATGATACCCTTATCGAAGAACTTCTGAAGGTTCGTGGGTCATTCCAGTCTTTTACCATCGCCAAGGATGTGGTGCATCTGGAAACTGTAGGTCTCATCGAGCGCGACCCATGGGGAATTATCTCGCTTACAACCAAAGGTAAGTTGCTTTACAGCATCATCAAGGACATGAAAATTGCCGACCTGTCTATGGTAGTCAGCAGCGATGAACTGATGCGTCAGGTCATGAACGGCAAACTCTCACGCTCCGCCTTCGAGACCTCCATCAAGAATCTCTCCTGCGACATCACTGCCGAGATACTCGCTTCTGCCAAACTATATCCCCGAATGGAGGAAGACATTCCTTGCCCCCATTGCTCCGAGGGAGTGATGAAAACCTTCGGGCGAGTGGCAAAGTGCGACAAACCCCGGTTGCGGCCACTACATCTTCCGCCAGTTCTATGGCGTGACACTAAGTCATGAGGAACTTGCCGCACTCATCAACGACCGCAAGACTCCCGAAATCAGCGGATTCAAGTCATGGTCGGCAAGCCTTTCAAGGCGCGTGTGATCATTAACCAAGCCGGAAATCCGCAGGTCGTGAGCAAAAACAAATCAGAAAACATCTAAAACTCAAAATTATGAAAAATACTCTATCAGCATACGAGA
>PDYJ01002491.1_pt1 | contig 10979 bp, 10 predicted proteins | sample 1430841 | NCBI WGS metagenome assembly PDYJ01 (sample SAMN07237672, study PRJNA390542) | Gut metagenome, whole genome shotgun sequencing project. | isolation source: fecal pellets | host: Mus musculus | place: USA: New York, NY | collected 2016-10 | reverse complement strand
TCTGTATAATGTTTTGATATGACAGCAAACACTTTATATGTAGGCTGTGCTGTTACATCTCTAATATCCTTTTTCAGCAATGTATTCGGCACATTTAATTTCGTATTTTTATCTTTGACAAAACCAATACAACCACAGATATTTCCGGCAGCTTTTTCAGTAAACAATTTCGGTCCTCGGTCTGTAAATTCTCCTATCATTGTTACATTTTTCTTAATAAGCATCATCCGTTCCAATATATCTAACTTCTGTCCCGTAGAGCCATCTTTTGCAAAAGAAAAATCATTTTCCGTTAATCGCTTATCCAGACATTTCTGGTAAAAATGAATTGCAGAAGATGTATCTTTTTTATTCAATCGAACTCCTGTCAGATGTAAAAAATTGTATCTATGGAAGGCGACCTCATATCCTTGTACAGATGACAAAATCTTATTCCTTTCCTGTAATTGCTTGTTCACTTCTTTTGGTAAGCCATATAGGAACAAAACTTTCTGATCCTCAAGTTGTTCTTTATATAATTGTGCCGCTTTTGTCATAATCTGAATTGCACGTCTTTTGTCCATAACTTAATCCTTATCCTATAAAATTTAGAGAAGGGAATGTTCATGCCGCAGCACTAAACATTCCCTTCTCATGGTTGATTTTTCCGTTGTCTGCCAACCTCCAGCACCTTCGTCTGGAAAATATCAGGTTTTTCCGTTGCCTGCCAACCTCCGACACCTTCGTTCGGAAAACGTATCAGATTTTAGGTGTCAACCCACCGCTGATGCACAGCTTCTCTAATTACATTCTACACGAACTATGTGAAAAATGCAATTACAATTTTATCTTATGATACCCTGCTATATTTTATACATCATGCAATAACATAATATTTTGTTTTTCTTAATACTTTTACAAATTCTTCTACTGTCATATCTCCACACAAGAATTTTATTTAATTCTTTTCGCTCTGCTTCTTCACGATCATTCTTTTAACGTAATAGTTACTTTACTCTACTATTTTCTTTAATTTACTCATCAACCTGTTCAAATTTATATCCCTGTGGATTTCCATTACCATTCATTGTAATAAAAAAAATATGTTTTCCATCCACCATATGAATAAGATGCTGGTTCAACAAATTCATAATTTTTTTATACCATATAGGCATTTTTTCTTGATAATAACTAACATCTATCTGCGAACCATATGGATTAGAAACATGTAATAAACCACCACATTTTTCATAAATTTTTATTGCATCCTCTTTTGTTAAATAATCTTCATTAATAGTTATCCATTCTTCTACTTCTTTTGTATAATCAGATTTTACAGGTTCTGGATAAAATTTAAAATTTAGCCTTTCTAAATCTCTAAAAATATACCTTGCATTCCAATTAGAAGAAAATTTCGCACTGTATTCCTCATACAATTCTTTATTAGCAATTAAATTGCCCATAGCAATATGTTCAATTATCTTTCTTATTTGCAATGTCATAAACTCAATATTAGTTATTGGAAATAATGTTGTTTTTTCTTTCAACGCAATAGTTCTTATCGCTTCCGTTCTCTTTTTCACATACCACATTTCTTGAAGATATAAATTTAATCCATTTTCTTCCACTTCTTTTACCTCCCCACGTCTAATTTGTCTCTTTAACATAATTATACATCAATCCCCAACATAGTAAAGAAAAAGCAAGCCTTTTCAGACTTGCTTTCGTTATACACCTTTTCTTATTGATAGATTATCTCTTTATCTACAATCTCCCTCGCACACGCTTGTATATTATTCATTCTTCCTACCCATTCCAAGACATTTTCCACCTTTAGCTGTTCTGTAATGCCTTGTGCCTGTTTCATCTGCTCTACAAGCCTTTCAAAGCGTTCCTGTGCCTGTTCTTCTATATCAGCTAAATAACCATTCAGCCTGCCGCTTGTAAGCATATTCAGATATAGCGATCTGCGGTATTCCTTCAAATACCGCAAATGTCTTTGTCCCCATACACCGACAACCCTTTGTTCTTCTTCCTTCGGTAAGGTAAGAACAGGGATAAGATAATCCCCATGTCTGATATAAGTACCGCCCATCTCTTCAAAAATTGTTTTCTTTATTGTCTGTTCTACCTTTCTTATCGTTCTCTATTCATAGATTTTCTTTACCGACCGTTCCAGTTTTACAGTAACAATAATTCTTCAATTTTCAGTTCACATTGCCCCTCCCGAAGAAGTATGATAGAATAATTCTATTAAATTGAATCGGAGGTGCCACATGGCTATCAGTTCCAACAATATTCAGGTCTATACTACTTTGTCCAAAGAACTGGTTGCTGAGATTGATAAGGATGCGAAAGCGAACTATCGTACACGTTCCCGGCAGATTAACATGATCCTGACCGAGTATTATAAGACCCAAATGACAACCAAACATGAATCCGAGTAAAGCACTGAATCTCCCGAAAACACAGGAAATATCAGTGTTTTCTTATGTTTTCCCTTAATTATAAGGTTCATGAGAGCCATAAGAATTCCCGAAACTAATATTAATCGCTACCGGAATCTGCCATTCTATCGCCTTTCGCACTACATAATCTGCTGCCTGCATAAGCTCAGTCGTCTTAGGAAAATTTCCCTGCCTCGGATTACCAAGCTTTACCACGATAATTTCACTTTCATACGCCACACCTCGCAGATTCCCCTCTACTCCTCGACCATTTCCAGCCGCAATTGCCGCTACCGAAGTTCCATGTCCCGACACATCCACACTTGGGACAATCGCCCGCTGTTCTGCCGGAATATCTTTTTGTAATGCCTCATCTATCTGTTCTTTCGTATATTCTGTTCCAATTGCATATCCCTGCGGCGGATTGCCTGGTATTGTCTGATCCCAGATGGCACGTATTCTCGTTGTTCCATCTGCATTTTTGAAAACCGGACTGGCATAATCGATTCCCGAATCCAAAATTGCAACTAACACTCCTTTTCCCGATAAAAAAAAGGGAGACGCTTGTACCGAATTGATACACGACTCCCTCTTTCCATTTGTAATCTCAAAATATAGCAGCTTTGGCTTTTCTATATATTCTACCGCATCCAGTCTCTCAAATCTTTCCAGATTCTCCTCCCGAATCGTGATAATAGCGTAGCCGCTTTGTAATTCCACAATCGACTCAGTCAGTTCTCGTATCGTTTCAAGCGTTCCCGTATATTTTACGATCAATTCCCAGATTTGCCCTTCCTGTTCAAATCCAATTTCTAATTCCGGTGCTTTCTCCCTTTCTCTTTCCGTTGCATCTAAGGCAAGATTCAAAAGATTCTCTGCTTTCTGGCTATTCAATCCGCATTCCTTCTTTATTGCAAAGCGGCCAAAACCGCTTCTATTGTTACTTCATTATAAGCCAGATAACCCGATTTTATGTCTGATCAAAATACAAAGCATCTAATCCGCTGCACACTTATCTTCACTTCTCCAGCTTTGTTCGGAAAAAACTGAATCAACGGACCATTGAAAAACGCATTCACGATCGTTCCTACTCCAACAATTTCCCAGACAGGATTATGTGCCGCCAGACAGAAACCAACACCAACAACCACTGCCGTCACATCAGAAAGTACTCTTGCGAAACGGAATGAGACTTTATCTTTTGTCATTTTTGTGATGATAAACGCCACACTGTCATATGGTGCAACCCCGAGTCCTGCTACCATATACAGCGCACACCCCAGAGATGCTAATAACGTTCCCATACACAAAAACACAATTTTCAAAGCAAATCCTGCCTGCAGTCCAATCACATCAAGAATCAGCCAACATAAAAAATCCGCAATATATCCCACACAAACCATATTCACAACGGTTCCTAAACCAATATTCTCCCTGACTGTAAAAAACACAACAACCAAGATTACCGTATTCATAATCAATTGCCATGTTCCGAAACTAAGTCCCAAAAATCCGCTGATACCAAGATTCATACAGCTGAATGCATCTACTCCAAACAAGCTGATTCGATAGAATGCCACACACATTCCGATTAATAAAATTCCAAAAATCATCTTCCCAATTCGCTCAGGACTGTTTTTCTTTGCAATTTTTTCTTTCATCATCTAATCGTATCCTCTCTTATATCTCGAACTTAGTTCATATTACTCCACAGCCTCAAGTACATAAATACGTGACTCAAAATCAGTGCATGGCACCGCATCTCCCTCTGCCTGTCCGGCTGTAGAATCCGAAGTAATCAATCCCAGATTCATTAATTCATCCCCATAATGGACTCTTCCAGTCTGTGAATTGCGATACTGATAATTCGGGTTCAGTCCTTGCAGTTCCACTCTCGTAAATGTAGCATTGACACAATTTAAGATTCTGTACCAGCCAACAATCGCAGTCTTTTGATCCTCACTAACTGCCATCCACACCATTTCATTGCCCTCAAACGGACTCTTCAATCGATAAAATGTGCCAAATTGCAATATCTTACGATACTTCTTCATAAAACAAACCTGTTCTTTGACTTCTTTTATTTCTTCTTCTGATAATTTATTCAGATCCAGCTCATATCCAAAAGCTCCGAAATATGCCACATTTGCACGTGTATGTAATGGCGTCGTACGGAAAACCTGGTGATTCGGAATTACCGAAACATGCGCCCCGATACTGCTAATCGGATAACACATAGACGTTCCGTATTGGATTTTTATCCTCTCTGCCGCATCTGAATTATCACTTGCCCATCCTTGCGGTGCGTAATATAACATCCCCGCATCAAACCGGCCGCCGCCGCTGGCACAGGACTCAAAAAGAATGTGAGGAAAACGACTTGTCAGCCGCTCATATAAATCATACACACCAAGAATATATCTGTGGAAAATCTCACCCTGACGATCGGATGGCAGCACAGCAGAATAACATTCTGTAATACTGCGGTTCATATCCCACTTGATATAAGAAACTTTCGCTTCACTTAAAATCTTTGCGATCATCTCATAAATATGATCCACTACTTCTTTTCTGGAAAAATCAAGTACATGCTGAAATCTTCCATGCGATTGATTTCTCCCTGGGGTTGCCAGAATCCAATCTGGATGTGCACGATACAAATCAGAATCCTTATTGACCATTTCCAGCTCTACCCAAAGACCAAACTTCATTCCCAGATCTTCGATTCTGTCTGCCAAACCTGTGATTCCATTTGGAAGCCTTTCTGTATTCGCAATCCAATCTCCCAATCCGGCATGATCGCTGCAGCGTTTTCCAAACCATCCGTCATCCAGAACGAACAATTCTACACCACATTCCTTTGCTTTTTCTGCAATCTCAACTAGTTTTTCTTCCGTAAAATCAAAATACGTTGCTTCCCAGTTATTATTCAAAATCGGACGTTCTCTATCTCTCCAATATCCCCTTGCAAGCCGTTTCTGATAAAGCCCGTGAAATGTCTGACTCATTCCATTCAGACCCTTATCCGAATACACAAGCACTGCCTCCGGTGTCTGAAAATGTTCTCCCGGATCCAGTTTCCAATCAAAGCCGGATGGATTGATTCCTGCCAGCAATCGCAATGTGTCATGCGCATCTACCTCTGCCTGCATCAAAAAGTTTCCACTGTATATAAGAGAAACGCCAAATACCTCACCTTGCTGCTCATCCGCAGAAGGGCGTTTCAATGCAATAAACGGATTCTGCTCATGAGAAGAATTACCACGCATACTGCCAATCGCTGTAATTCCATGTGTCAAAATACGATTCTTCACATGTCGTTCCCTTGCCCAGCTTCCAGATAACTGAATCCATTCATACTCATAGTCCGGAAGGTCCAGACACAAGCTCATTGCTTGTGTCAGGTGTACACTTCCGTTTCCCTCATTGAAGAAACACATATTTTTTGCTACAATCCCGCCTTTGACGAAAATTGTATAAGATAACTCCACCTTTATTCCTGTCAACTCATCCTTTAACGTAATAATCAATGTTTCTGCTTCCGAATCATCTTCTGTATAAGTTGCCGGAAGTCCTTCTAATCTCGGCTTTCCTGAAAAAATTCTATGCTCCTGATATCCAAATTCCGAAATACGGCTGCCATTCTCCTGCAAAACCTCCACTGCCGGATGACGATAATCAGTTGTCCCATACACCGGCATTTCCTGACGGATATGCTCCAGCGAAAATGTTTTGTCATCCTCGTAGACACAAGAACTCATCGGACGGGGAGCTTTCTCCAGCAAATAGGAAAAATCTTCTCTGTCATGAATTCGTTTTCCACAGTACAGCTGGCCCAAATGACCATTCTCCAGAATCATCATAATATAACTGATTGAATCATTATGTAGATGAAATATTTTACTCTTTTCATGAAAAATAATACTCATTACTGCTTCCCCGCCTTCTATTTATTATCCACATGAAGTTTATTTAATTTCTTCACTATGTCCCTCATAATATTTTCTTCCAATTTATAGCATTTCTTATAAATCGCAAGACTGATAAAGGCCAGAACAATTGGAATCACAAGCATCAAAACACGGATTCCAAGAAGTGTTCCTGCCGATTGAATTTCAAGTTTTGGCCGGTAGCCTACAAGCTGAAGTCCGATTCCTGTCAGACCTCCTGCCGCTGCCATTGCAGCTTTCATCAAAAATGTCTGTGCAGAACATGTCACACTTTCATTTCTTACACCAAATTTCACTTCGCCATAGTCAATTACATCTGCAATACAGCAAGTTGTTACACCAATAGACAATCCAGAGCCAAAGAAAATAAATGCACAGCTCACAACAACACCCGGCGCACTCTGTGGTGCAACATATCCCAGCACTCCCAGGAGAACAAATCCGATCACAGGAAGCATACATGCTACTGTATATACTTTCTTTCTGCTGATTTTTTCTGCAATTTTCGGAAAACAGATCAACCCAAGCATTTCTGCAATGATTGCCAGTCCAAATACAGAATATAAAAACTCATTCCCACACACACTCTTAAAATAGTAAACTGCAAATCCTTTTGCAATCTGTGTACACAGATTAAATGTCAACAGCACTCCGATAAACGCAAGCAGCTGATCATTTTTCAAAATAACATGAAATGCTTCCTTCAAGCTTGTCTTCTGTGCCTTTGCTCCAACTGTAGACTCTTCTTTCACATTAAAGACCGTAATTCCGATGGTAACCAGGAATATCACTGCAATGATCACTGCAAACAACGTATATCCGGTTTCTGCATATTCTTCTTTTCCGTTCATTTTATTCAGTCCCGTGATAACATATAAACCAAAAGTTGCAACGGAAAATCCTGCCAGGCTGGCAAAAAATCTAGGAATAACAGATACCTTTTCCCGCTCATGCGGATCATTTGTCAAGTTCGGAAGCCATGACCAATATGGAACATCCATAATCGTATACGTCATTCCATAAAGAATATACATCACAGAAACATAAATGTACAATGCCGTTCCCTGCAAATGAAAACTATAGAACAGGAAAACAAATGCAACTGAATTAATCAGTGTTCCTATCACTAACCAAATACGGAATTTACCATATTTCGTATGAGTATTATCCACGATCATTCCCATCATAGGATCATTGACTGCATCCCAAATACGTGCCACAAAAAATAAGACTCCCACAAAAGCAGGTGCGATATACAATGTATCCGTAAAATACACCATCAAAAACACACCAACCATGTTACAAATTGCATCTTTACCGATTGCTCCAATTCCAAAACAGTACTTTTCACGGCAGACACTTTTTATACTGTGTTGCTCCGCCTTCTACAGATTTCGTATTCATAATTCTCATATCCTCCTTAAAATCAGAAGAGGTTTGTGCACATTTCTTCTTTCTGCCCTCATTATAAACAAAAATCTCTTATACTGTTAGTTTCTTTTGTTTCCATGATGTAACTAAATGTTTCCTTTTCTTTATCATATCAACATTTATTTAGGTTCTTCCTCTTCCATCAAGGCATCCACATTCTGTTCCCCTTGTACCAAATGTTCCCTTACTTCCCGCCGATGTTCCTTTCTATATTTCATCGGCGACGTCCCAATGACCTTCTTAAACAATCTGGAAAATGCCCGAAAATCCTTATATCCGCATTCTGTTGCTACTTCTTCGATCGAAAGTTCTGTGATTGTCAGTAGCTCTTTTCCTCTCGATATCCGAAAGCGCATCAAAAATTCCTTTGGTGACATCTCCAATGTCTTTTCAAACAATTTGTATAAATAACTGCGGTCCACACAGATATAATTTGCTATATCCGTCACCTTTAGATTATCGGCATAATGATTACGGATATACTGTATTGCATGACGGATATACACGCTTTCTTTGGATTCTTCTTTCCCGCCGTCAATGACCAGATCCTGCGTAAGTACTGCGAAAAACTCATACAGCAGACTTTGCAGACGGTACTGGTTACTTACCGTCATCTCTTTTAATTTCATCATATTCAAAACAATCTTTTTTAACTCTTTTCCTCTTTCTGACTGAAAAATCAACTGGCTGCTGTTCAATCCGATATCACTAATATATTCCTTCGCCCTCGTTCCGCTAAATCCGATCCAGCAATATGTCCATGGCTCTACTTCATCTGCCTGATAAAACGTCATAACCTCCGGTTCAATCAAAAATCCCTGTCCTGTATGCAGCTCATAACGTTTCTCTCCAACCTGATAGATTCCTTTCCCTGATAAAATGAAATGAATGATATAATTTGGTCTGACGGCCGGACCAAAATAATGTCTTGCACCACACTGAGCATAACCGCAGAAAACACAACACTAACTCTTCAAACTTTGAATCGACTAGCTGTAATACATATGAATTTTCCATAAGAACCTCCTGAACATCAAAAGAGAGAGACCCGTATCCGATAGATACACGCTTCCCTCTTTTCATTGTAATCTTAAAGTAAAATATGCTAACTTCATTTTAAATCAGATAACCTGATTTTATATTTATACGATTCCTCCGGTATATGGCGCCAAACCAAGCGGGATAAAGAATCCTTTTGGATGTCTGCAAACCGGACACAGTTCCGGTACCCGTTTCCCAATATGAATGTGCCCGCAATTTAAACACATCCATTTTTCCTCTTCCGGCGCTTCAAAATATACTCCGTTTTTTAAAAGCTCTGCCAATTCTTCAAAACGTTTCCCATGTGTTTTTTCAATTTCTGCAATCTGTAAAAATGCAGATGCTGCCTCAAAAAATCCCTCTTCCTTTGCAATTTCCGCAAATGCCGGATAGACCTCTTCATACTCTTCATATTCATTATGACGAGCCATTTCCAGCAGGCTTTCTGTCTTATTTGCGATATCTACCGGATATCCTCCATCAATTTCAATGGTCTCTCCCGCACATTCGCCTAATAACTCATAAAAACGCTGTGCATGAGCACGCTCTTGATCAGCCGTAAATAAAAATACATTGCTCACCGCATACAAGCCTTGTTCTCTTGCCTGCTCCGCAGCAATCGTATAACGATTTCTCGCCTGACTTTCTCCTGCAAAAGCTCTCATTAGATTTTCTTTTGTTTTACTGTTTTTAAATTCAATATCCATAATGCACACTCCTTTTTCCTCTCTAATCAGTAGTATGCCTCATGGCTATCCATTTATTCCCTATTTCATTCGTTTAATTAAATCCCCATATACGTCTTGCCATCTGATATCCGAGTACAGAAATTTTTCTTCCGGAACGCCCAGGCAGGTTCATTGTCTGCCCTAAAATTCCACGGCGAATTTTCCGGTATATCCGGAAATCTTTTTTCTTAAGATACTGCCACAGCTCTTTCTTCTTTTCCAACGCCTCCGATGTCTTACACCGGATAAGTATGATTGAAGAAACTGTCATCATAATCGCCAGATAGTTGATCATATAATTTTTCAAACGTTTATCCTGTATTTTCTTCAAAGAATACATATCAATCATCGTCTTTGTCACAAAAATCTGCTGGTCAATGCGTTTAATCATATTCTTCTCATTTACCGATTGATCATCTCTGCCGATAAAATACCTGTAAAATCCACATCGAGATAATACATAGTCCTCACATGTGGAAGAGGATAATAGACATAAATATTATCCACATAAAATGTATGCCTTGGAAGCTGCAGCTGACAAAGCTTCAGAAGTTCTGTACGATAAATGACAGAATGCATTAAAATGTACTGCCCAATATGAAAACGCCCCACTTCTTTCCACGTGAAAATCTCCTTCTGCGGCAGCACATTTCTGTAATGGATCACTTTTTTATGCTCTGCCCCAACCTTTTCATACACATAATTGGAAATAAACATATCAACTTCTTTCCCGTTATTTTCCAATTCATGCAATTTTCCCAGTATCTTCTTCAATGCCTCTTCGTCTACCCAATCATCGCTGTCCACGACTTTAAAATACTTCCCGGTGGCATATGCAAGCCCTGAATTCACAGCATCACCATGCCCTCCATTTTCCTTATCCACAACTTTTATAATTGTTGGATACTCTTTTTTGTATTGCTTTGCTATTTTTAAGGTCTTATCTGATGAACCATCATTGACAATGATAATTTCAATGTCTTCTCCTCCCGGCAAAAGAGACTGGATCGCCTTGTCCATATATTTTGCCGAATTGTAACATGGAATTGTAACTGATAAATACTTCATTGTTCTCACCCTATTTTCCTTTTCTCATGTATCCCCAGTATAAAACATTCCGTCAAGAAATCCAATGGTTATAATATATTATTCATAATTTGTTCATCTTTTATTTCAAATTCTTTCATTACTATTACATTGTTTATTCATTTCTAAAGAATATACTAATACTAAGTCAAACAATAAGAACGACATCATCTTAGTAGTTCATACTATTTGAATAAACTTTTTCATAATGCATGCCGGGAGCTGACCGCCAGCTACCCGGCATCCTCCCTTTTTACGAGAGACTTTATTCCAATCGCAGAAACTGTCACAAATACCAGAAACACAACTACGATCCC
>PDYJ01002450.1_pt1 | contig 11022 bp, 9 predicted proteins | sample 1430841 | NCBI WGS metagenome assembly PDYJ01 (sample SAMN07237672, study PRJNA390542) | Gut metagenome, whole genome shotgun sequencing project. | isolation source: fecal pellets | host: Mus musculus | place: USA: New York, NY | collected 2016-10 | reverse complement strand
GATGGACACCCTCGGAATACGGATTCCTGAAAAACGACAGAGTGCTCACACGCCTCAATCTCAAAGGCAGCTACGGCAACACCGCATCACTCGCCGGAGTTTCGGCGGCGCAGACCATCGCCACATTCTCCTATCTCGAGGACGCCTACGCCACGGCCCGCATACTACAGCTTCTCGCGCTCTACAACCGCGACCTCAAACCTGAACACACCACCTCAATCGACGCCGGAGTCCAGGCCGGATTTTTCGACCGCCTGAGCCTCGACCTGCGCTGGTATCGCGCCAGACAGCCGACGCCCTGCTCGACGTGCCTATTGCCGCCAGCAACGGATTCAGCATGATGAAGCGCAACATCGGAGTGCTCCGCAACGACGGCATCGAGGCCGGAATCAGCATCTCGCTGCCCGACATCACACCCGACTGGGACTCCGATTCAGCACCAGCGTGGCCTACAACAAAAACAAAGTGATCGACCTCTATTACACCGACAAGCTCTACACAAGCGACTACTCCCTAATACCCGACTTCCAGATCGGAAAGCCCTACGACACGCTCTACGGACTGCGGCAGACAGGCATCAACGCCGTCACCGGACTCCCCATATTCATCGGCAAGGACGGCCGAGAGATAGTGCCCGGACAGACACAGCTCACACGCGACGACTTCATCACCCTCGGACATCTCACTCCGCCCTACTCCGGAAGCTTCAACCTCGGAGTAACGTGGAAAAATCTCGAACTCGACGCCGATTTCTACTGGGTGGCAGGCGGCATCAAGCAATACAACTACACCTACGTGCGCAACCGCGACGACGTGAACTACAACGCACTGCGCGGACTGACACAGACCATGTGGCTGCGCGAAGGCGACGTCAACAAGATCTACTACTCCCCTTCTATTCATCGGCTGCGATCGAGACTCTCCAGTATGCCAACACCTCCAACACCGGCAGCAGCAACTATCTGCGCCTGTCGATGCTCTCGCTCCGATACAGAGTGCCACAGAAAGTGCTCAGCTCCACACGCATCATAAAATACGCCACAGCAGCGCTGCAGGCATCCAACCTATTCACACTCACTCCCTACAGCGAGTCGGATCCCGAAACCGGCACCCTCGGCTCGGCAGTGCAGCCGGTCATCACGCTTAACCTCAGCCTGACATTCTGAAAATGAAAAAGATCATATCATACCTCGCGGCTCCCCTGCTACTGACCGGATGTTCGCTCGACATACCCTACGACAACCAGTTTACAGATCCCGACGCCATAGCCACACCCGAAAACGGACGCGAACTGATCGCATCAGGCTACAGCTCCCTGCCGGCTACAGGATTTGACCTGGCAGTGCTCAGCGACGACTTCATCCCCACCTACTGGGCATCGCGCAATCCGTCACTCTCCAACCAGTACAACTGGCAGCCGTCGGCGCTCCACGACCTGTCGATCTATGCGTGGCCGCAATATTACTCGGTGATCTCTACCGCCAACGCCCTGCTCGAACGACTCCCCGGCATCACGGCCGCCACCGACGCCGATCGCCGCGAAGTGGCCGACCTCACTGCCGAAGCCTATACACTCAAAGCCTACTGCTACTTCCAGCTGCTGCGACTGTTTGCTGCAGATCCGGCCGACGGCCTCGACAACGAAGGCATTGTGATCAAAAACAGTCTGACGATGGACAACCTCCCGAGAGCCACCGTCGGAGCCACCATCGACGAGATACGCCGGCTTCTCGAAGAAGCCATCGCCACCGGACACTCCGGCACTGATCCCTCATGGCTTACGGCCGACGCCACCACACTGCTGCTCGCTGAGGTCGAACTCTATGCCGGCAATTTCCAGCGCGCCGCCACTCTGGCATCGTCGCTGCTCGACAAGCGCGGCTACGAATGTTTCAGCCCGTCGGTCTACCGCACGCTCTGGGAAAGCACATCGTGCGAGGAACAGATATTCATCTACAACGACCCCGACCAGTCGCAGACCTACTATCAGGGCATAGTTTACGACACCACCACAGGCGACTACTACAGCGTCAGCCCGTCACTGGCCATGGAATATACCGACACCGACTGCCGCAAGGAGTGGACCATCTGCCCCTTCAGCAGTCAGGCTCTCGGCAGCCAGTCGTTCATCGGCAAATACAATCTTCTGCGCCGCGAGAAGCGCGAGATTATGTTTGTCAATAAGATGCGCCTGTCGGCAGCACTCTTCACCGCAGCCGAGGCATGGGCACAGGCCGGAGGCGACGGCCCGCAGAAAGCCATCGTCGCGCTCAACCGATTCCTCGACAGGCGCGGTGCCGATCCGGTGGATACATCCCTCTCTGGCGACGCCCTCCTCAAGGAGATACTCCACCAGAAACATCTGGAATTTCTCGGCGAAGGACAACGCTACTTCGATCTCAAGCACTACAGCCGCCTGCTCGGCAGCACATCGGGACGCATACCCGCGCCCGGCGACTACCGATGGCTATGGCCAATCCCCAAGGACGAATACCTCTACAACGACAACATGACTCAAAACCCCGGATGGCCCAAAGACTCGTTCAACGACTGACAACTATATCAGAAAACATAACAAAACCAATCAGATGAAAGCATTACACTACCTGGCATCGGCGGCCGCGCTGCTCTTTGCCTTCACGGCAGCATCATGCTCCGACAGCAATGAAGAGCCGGAATCCGAAGTGATCAACCATATCTACTTCAGCATCCCCGACGGCAACTCCTCGATAACCGACAACACCGACGAAACCGTCACAGTGGCTATCAGCCTCAGCTCTCCGCTGGCCACGGCCACATCGTTCACCGTCGAGCTGACCGGCAGCGACGCATCACTGCTGACCATAGGCAACAACCCCGTCAGCATCGCCGCAGGCTCCACCACCGGCACATTCACCGTGGCATCGGCCAACGCCGGCACCATCACCGAATCGACATCGTTCGGATTCACCATCCGCGATCTCGACCCGGCCAAATTCGACATCGCACAGAATGCCACCGTCACCCTGCTCCCCGCAGCCAACGAATCGACGCTCACTCCCGAGGAGCAGGCGCTCGTCGACCAGTGGCGCACAGCCTACGGCATCGACCTCACACCGTGGATCGGCACCGTAGCTCTCCAGGGCACTATCGAATTTCCCGGCAGCGGTAACCGCGCTCCGTTCATCAGCCCACAGACCATACAGCTGAGCGGCAGCACAGTATTCGCTATCAGCAAGGACGCCGACGACACCACTCCCGTGCTCGACATGACCGAAAACCCCATGGGCATGACCGAATATCTCTACAAGACACTCCGCCAGCTCACCGTTGACGACAACGAGTATTTCGCGCTTGAAGATGACGGCAGCGGCCTCGAACTCATGGAGCTGATCAACTGGAACGACAAATCGGAAGAATCCTTCACCGTTTCGCTCCCCGGCCTTAAGATCACTGAAATCCAGGACGGCAAGGCAACAGTGGAATTCGTGGCCGAGGGCGACGACTACATACTCAACGCCCAGGGCGAACCCATTTACAGCCCCAACACCGACGGGTATCTGACCTATTACTACCACAGCAGCTGGATACCCTTCAGCTACCAGTTCACGGCTTGGAACCGCCAGCTCGCCCTCATCGAAAACAACGATCCCATAGCCATGGAGATGCAGTCTTACGGCATCAGCGCGGCGCCGGCCACACATCTCGGACTCTCCGACGTGCTTGAGGACTCATGGGAAATCGACGAGGACGAAGACGGAGTGTCAAACCTCTATGTGGCTCCCCACGCCGAAATCGACTTCAATGCCGGCACCATGACATTCGTATTCCCCTTCGACACCGAGGACCAGTACGGCTATTCGCGAATCACCGTGACCTACACACTCCAGAAATAACCTCAACACAACACCCACAACATACACTGTGACAAGGATTTTAAGCAATCTGAAACAGGTATGCACACTTGCCGTCCTTCTCGGGACGGCAAGTATTGTGTGTACCCCACACGCCGACGCGGCCACACCATCGACCGTCATATCGCTACCCGAAGGCACCATCGAAGGATCTCTGCCCAACGGACTCAGGTATATAATACTCCACAACGACTTCCCCGCCAAAAGAGCCGAATTCAGGCTCGTCTGGAACATCGGAGCCGTGCAGCAGGACGACACGGAGGGAGGATGCGCACACTTCCTCGAACATATGGCCTTCGGCGGATCGGAGAACTTCCCCGACCGCGGAGCCGTGGCCTACCTTGAATCGCTCGGCATGAAATACGGCATTGACATCAATGCGTTCACCGGCCACGACCGCACCATATACCTCTTCGGACTCCCGACCGACTCGATAGCCGCCGGAGGCTACGACCGACCGCTTACGATCATATCCGACTGGATGGATCGCCTGACCATAAATCCGCAGCGTGTCGAAACCGAAAAAGGCATAATACTCGAAGAACTGCGCAGCTCGTTTCAGGACGACCGCTTCTACGACCTCAAGATAGGCCAGAACCGCTTCAGCGCCCGCATGCCGCTCGGCACACCCGAAGAGGTCAACCGTGTGACGGCCGACGTGCTCGAGAAGTTCTACCGCCGCTGGTATCTCCCGCAGTTCGCCACGATTGTGGTTGTGGGCGATGTGGAGCCGGCCGAAGTGGAGAAAGCTATCCACCGTCAGTTCTCGTCGCTCAATCGACGTCCCGACCCCGGACTGATACACTATCCGCTCACCTACTCGCCCGCACGCCAGATAATGCTCGACGTCGACACACTCAACAACCGTGAGACGGCCGAGATAATCATACCTCACCCGACGGTCGTCACCCGCACCATTGATGACGCAAGGCGCAAGGCCATAGGCCGCGTAGTGGTCGACGCCCTGAGTTTCAGGCTCGCCGACAAGGGCATGGACACCGACATCTCCGACACCTGGTATCTTGCCGGCAGCAATCATCTCGTGCTTAAGGCTCTTGAAAGCCGCAACGTGAGTCTTGACTCATGCGTGGCAGCCATAGCATCGGAGATCAGCGGAGTGATGTCAGGCGGATTTTCCGACAATGAGATCCGCTATCACGCCGACCGGGCAGCACGCCGCATTGGCAACGCGTCGCATTCGGGCTACACGTCGGCCATGTGGTGTGACGACTTCACCGACTACGCCCTCACAGGCGACCGCTACATATCGTCGGCCGCCCAGTCGGCACAGCTGCAGGAAGCCGTCAGAACCATCACTGCAGCCGAAGCCACCGCCACGCTCCGCGAATGGATGAGCCACTCCGACACGATGCTCATGGCCGTCAGCACATCGCCGATCAATGCGCCCAGACGCACGCTCGACGCTCTGACCGCCGACTGGCAGAGAGGCTTGGCGGCGCCGCGCACCGACTTCAAGTTCAGCGAACCATACCGTCCGACAGCCGACACCATACCCACACCCGAGATACTCACACGCCGATACCCTGTCAGCCCAAGCGACATAGCCGACACAATCGACTACGCCTCGCTCGGCATCCGCGACCTGCGCCTTGCCAACGGCATGAGAATCATCATCAAGCCTACGCTCGACGACGGCGACGTCTACTTCGCCATGCTCGCGCCGGGCGGCTACGGAATCGTGCCTGCGGAGCAGCTGCCCCTCTACGGATCAACAGCGAGCTATATCGACATGGGAGGCATAGCCAAGTTGCCTGAAACCACCGGCGAATATATGTATCAGAACGGCATGGCGCTCGGCATGGCGCTCGAAAACGACTGGCACGGCTTTCTCGGATCATTCACAGCCGACAAGGCCGGAGAGTTTTTCAATCTCGTATATGAGAAAATCACCGATCCCGAACTGCGTTACGACGACTTCGACGAGATAAAGCAGTCGATGATCGAAGATCTCGACAACGACGACGAATCGGTGCTTGAAAAGATGCTCAACCGCGCCCCCGACCGTCAGCTCATGGCCCGCATGGACCGGCTTATGTGCAACGTGCTCCCCACCGACCGCGCATACGCAGGAGTCGACGATGTCAAAGCCGCCCGACTCCGCGACATGCAGCGCCTCGACCTCGACAGCATAGCGGCATTCTACCGCTCGCTCTACACACGCCCCGACAGCTGCGTGGTGATACTCACCGGCAACTTCGATGCCGCAAGCCTGACCGATGCCGCCGTTGCGGCATTCAGCCGTCTGAAAGACGAATCGTCCAAGCCTATCACCTTCACGGAGCTGCATCTGCCCGAAACGACAGTGAAGGAGCGTTTCACAAACGAAAATCCATCTCAGACCGAATTTGACTACCTGTATTTCGGCCGATTCGAACCGGGACTTCGCAACTCGCTTATCCTCAAGCTCATGAGCAACATCATGCGCAACCATGTGATCGCCGAGCTGCGCGAGAAACGCGCACTCGTATATTCGCCCTACGTGATGCTCAACTATGAAGGACTTCCGCGCGGCTACTTCTACTTCGACATCAATTCATCGTCGGACAACGCCAAGATGCCCGCCGTGGAGGAAGCTCTGCGCTATGTCATCGACGATCTGCGCAACAATCCCGTGGACAACACCGAACTCGAATCCATCAAACGGGCTTGCATCATCGCCAAACGCGAAACGCTCACCCCCTATTCGCCCTCGGCATGGCGCACCACACTGATGAGTCTGCTGAAAAACGGCGAAGCGCTCGATGATTTCGACCGCTATGAAAGCGTCATCGAGTCAATAACTCCGGAGGAGATCATGCAGTCATTCCGCCGCTATATCAATCCCGATCTATATGTAATGCTCTATATGAGCGACGAACAAATGAAATGAAACGAATCATAATCAATCTGATGCTGTTGCTGCCCGCAATAGCCATCCAGGCCGCATCACCGACAGCCTACCGCATCTTCGACTCCAAGGGTGCAGAGACCGACTTCGACACGATGGTCGACTCTCTCGCGCGCGCCGACGCCGTGTTTATCGGCGAAAAACCATAACTGCCCCATCTCCCACTGGATGGAAACTCGAGATCAGCCGCGCACTGTTTCAGCGCCACGGCTCCGACCTCGTTATCGGCCAGGAGATGATGGAGGCCGACAATCAGCTGATACTCGACGAATACATGGCCGGTATCACAAGCTACGACCGCTTCGAGGCCGAAGCACGTCTCTGGGACAACTATTCGACCGACTATTATCCCACGGTCTACTTCGCCAAAGACAACAAGATACCATTTGTGGCCACCAACGTGCCTCGACGCTATGCGGCAGCCGTCAGCAGCGGCGGCCTCGACGCCCTGCAGCGTCTTAGTCAGGAAGCACTGCAATATATCGCTCCACTTCCCATACCGTTTGCCTATGACACGGCAGCTGCAGGCGAAAAATTCGGAGCCATGATGCTGATAAGCCGTCGCTCGCCCGAGGAGATGCAGCGGCTCGCCGAAGCACAGGCGCTCAAAGACGCCACCATGGGATGGTTTATGGCACGCAACATGAAGCCCTCCACCAAGTTTCTGCACATCAACGGCTCGATGCACTCCGACAACCGCGACGGCATCATACCCTATCTGCTGAAATACCGGCCTGACACACGCGTCGCCACCGTCACATCGCGCCGTCAGGACGATATCGACACCCTCGACCCCGACTATCTCGGCGCCGCCGACTTCTATATCGTGGTGCAGACCGATTTTCCGACATCCTACTGACACCACTGCGGGATACGGCACCGTTCAACACAATGCGCTGCGCCTGATGACTTATCGGCGCAGCGCATTGCATGTATTATCAGATCTACGGATAGTTCTGTGGTCAGCTTTCGACATCGAAGCCGCGACGCCGTATGGCGTCGAGCATACGGTATGACATCGCCTGACGATAATAATCGACAATATGCGACGCCCAGTCATTGTCGGTCTTGGCTCCCTCGCGGGTGTGGTTGAAAAGACTGACCGTATGGTCATAATCCACCAGCTTGTCGGCCAGACCCTCGTCATTATAGCGGTCGGAGTGGATAGTGACATCGGCCGGCTGCTTTGGCTTCAGATCGGGATGCTCGCGCGGAACACCCAACGCCAGACCGCACACCACAAACACCCCCTTCGGCAATCCAAGCAGACGCGAAATGGCCTCCGGCGAGGCCGTGCGGGCATATCCTATGCAGCATGTGCCCAGACCCGAAGCCTCAGCAGCGGTCAGAGCGCTCATCATCGCAAGCGTGGCATCGACCACACCCACTATCACGCCATCGAGCGTATGCTCGAAATCAGGCATGTCAATATCCTTACGGTCGGCGATGACACGAATCTTATGGTAATCGGCGCAGAAGAGCATGAAATGCGCGCAGGTCTTGGCCTGCTTCTGCTGCGTAAGCTCGTAGATCTTCTCCTTCACCTCCTGATCGGTCACATCGATGACAGAGAACTGCTGCCCGTTGTAGCTCGTCGGGGTATTGCGGATGGCCTCATAGATAAAATCCATTGTTTCGGCCGGAATCGGCTCACGCTCATAGCGGCGGATGCTTCTCCGCTCAAGAAGTGTATCTTTGACTGTCTTCATAGGATGATGCTTTATGTTTCACAACAATCTTCCACACCGCAAAGTTCGGCCATGGACAAAAAAAAACGATCGACAAACTAAGAAAACGGATTTTACTACATCAGGAAATTGTAGAGGCAACTTATTTTTTGTAGCTTTGTAATCGACACTAATGTTGTCTTATCCTCCCAACTATGAACATGAAAACCTTCCTGCACAATATATTGTTGACTGTAATACTGCCGGCAGCCATGGCGATAATCGCTCCCGACTGCCATGCAGCCCGGCTTGCCCAGCCTACCGACAGCCTCCTGAGGCAACTACACAAAGCCACTACCGCAGCCGACAGCCTTCCGACACTTCTGCACCTTTACGACGCAGCCGACAGAGCCGGGAGATCCCGCCTCAACCATATCATATACTCCGTGGCACAACGAGCCGGAGCACCAGAAAGCCTGCAACTCGACCTACTCCGGCAGATAGCCAACTCATACAACGGATCCGACTCCATACAGCTACTGGTGCTACGCGAAACCGCGACTCACCCCGAATCACCCGACAGGCTGGAGACAGAGGCCTTCATCAGGCTTCTGATCATAAACTCACAGGCTCATTATCTATCCGATCAACAGCGCGACAAGAATATAAGCGCAATCATACAACGGCTGACAAACGATGCACCTGACGATCGGCTCGAACTGCTCGAGCTATACTACAGTCTGTGCATATACCTGAGCCAGATGAGCCGAGGAGAAGTGCTCAGCGCATATATGGCGCGGGCCGAAAAGATCATTCTCGACCGTCAATGGGTCAGCAATGCCATACCCAACATGTATTACACCCATGCGGGAATCATATATACCGAAGCAGAGCTTTACGCACGAGCCGTGCAGAGCGACAAAAAACTCCTTCTTCTGATCGGCGACCTAAAGAAAAAATATTTCAGTCAGGGACGCACCAACCGCAACTACCGCACACACAAATATATCTGCTACCGGCGAATGCTCAGCAACTATCAGGCACTGAGCGCACGCGAGATCGAGGTTTTCGCCGATTCGATCACAGCACTTGCCGAAGCCGACAAGGATGTGGCCGACGACATCAGCCAGAACCATCTCTCCGACATTTACTATTTCATGGCCACAGGCAGATATGCCGAAGCAATGCCGCTGCTCAGACCATATCTCGACGAGAATACCGCACCCCTCAAAAAATTCAACCACCACAAATTCTACCGAATGCTCGAAGAGGCCGCCGAAGCCACCGGCGACAGCACCACACTGCTCGCCACCGCAAGGCTACGCAACAAGATGTTCGAACAGCTGCTCAAATCAAAGAGCGAGGAATGCTACCGCGAGTTGAGCGTGCTATACGAGGTCGACAAACTTAAATCCGAACGCAACAACGCCGAGATAGAAGCACGCGAAAGCATTATATCATCACATAAGACACGGCTTGTCATCACTGTCGCCGCACTGGCCGTGCTGCTGGTCATCACCATAGCACTGTTAAGACTCTACCGCCACGCTAAAGCGCTCTCCCGACAACTACGCGACTCAAACACCCGGCTTGAAGCACAGCGCGATTCACTCACTACCACACAACGCAACCTGATCGAGGCTCAGGATCGAGCCAGAAAAGCCGGAAGAGTACGCACCGACTTCATCACCAACATGAGTCAGGCTGTCCGCGATCCGCTCGAAGCCATCGCCGGATACACACAGCTTATAGCCGACAATATCGACGACAGCAAGCGACAACATCTGCAGACCTACGTTGACATCGTCACACTCAATACCGAACTGCTGCAGACACTCGTCAACGACGTACTTGACATTTCGGAAGCCGACAGCGACCGACTCAACATCACCCGACGGCCGGTAAGAATAGAAGATGTGTGCCACACAGCGCTCGAATGCGTGCGCCACAGGGTGACTTCAGGCGTGAAGCTATCCTTCGATCCGGGCGACTGCCGGCCCGATCTGATAGTCGACACCGATCCACGGCGCGTAGAGCAGATTCTTTTCAATCTGCTGCAAAACGCCACCAAATTCACATCAGAGGGCTACATTACCCTCTCCACCGGCATCGACGCCGACAGATCCATACTGTCGATGACCGTTACCGACACAGGCACGGGAGTCCCCAGAGGCATGGAAGACCGCATTTTCGAACGCTACGAGAAAGGACATCCCTCGGCGGAAGGATGGGGACTCGGACTGAGCATCAGCCGCCAGATAGCGCGTCTGCTCGGCGGCGACGTGGTTCTCGACCGCTCCTACAACGGCGGCGCCCGGTTCATCTTCACCCTTCCCCTCTCCTGACACACATAAAACAAAGACCCTGCGCCACAAACCGTATGTGACACAGGGTCTTGTTTATGCGGACACCATCCGGTGGACGGATATTGGCGTCAGCTCATATTACTCGGCCTTGCCGTTGCTGCCAAGCACATTGACGATCTTGTGCTTGTAGAGCTTCTCCATCTCGTCGCGGGCCGGGCCGAGATACTTGCGGGGGTCGAACTCACCGG
>PDYJ01001622.1_pt1 | contig 11038 bp, 12 predicted proteins | sample 1430841 | NCBI WGS metagenome assembly PDYJ01 (sample SAMN07237672, study PRJNA390542) | Gut metagenome, whole genome shotgun sequencing project. | isolation source: fecal pellets | host: Mus musculus | place: USA: New York, NY | collected 2016-10 | reverse complement strand
ACAGAACAAATTAAGGTCATAATGGCAGCAATCCAGAATGACCTAGTCTTCATAATACTCATTAGATTTTCTAACCCCCAAATAATAATTGATACCTTACCACTTTAACAAATATGTCGTGATAAACAAGAGGAAATTTAGAAATTAATAACAAATTGTTTAATTGTATCGTTTATCTCAGATTAAGGTTATACTATTCTTTGTAATTTCAACATTTAAAAATCAAAATGAGGTGAGAAAATGGAAATTAAAAGTGTTAACTTAGATCAACCATATTCGTCTCTAGATATTTATCATAGTAATACTGATAAAGCTTTACCCGGTCTTGTTATCTTGCCAGGAGGCAGTTATAACAAGATTATGGAACGAGATTCTGAGCGGGTGGCATTAACGTTTTGCAACCCATGCATGGCAAACATTTGTTGTACGATATCCGGTGGTTGAGCATAAGAATTATGAAGAAGCCAAAATAGCGGTTCACCAAGCATTTGAATATATCGTCAACCATGCAGCTGAATTAGATGTTGACGCTGATCGGTTGGGGATTATTGGTTTTCTGCAGGAGGCCAAATTGCCGCTGCGTATAGTAACGAAAAACTAACACACGCTAAATTTGCCGCATTAGGATATCCTGTTATTCAACCCTTGATTGATGAACGCATGGGGGTTACAACAGAAAATGTAGCAAAATTGGTAAATCCACAAACACCACCAACCTTTATGTGGGGATCGGCAAAAGATGAATTAACTCCCTTTGTTGATCACCTCCAAGTATATGCAGATGCGTTAATTAAGAATGATGTTCCATATGAATTACATGAGTTTGGCACTGGGGGACATGGAATCGCGTTAGCTAACGAATATACTGGTATTGTTAATAATGATCGGGTAGATAATCATATGGGGAAGTGGTTCCACTATTTCTTGAGTGGTTAACTGACTTGAATTTAATTTAGCTAATGATTGTGAGTGGGAATTAACCTTCTCAACAAGGCGGTGGGCTAAGGATAGAACGGTGATTAGCACGGCACGGGCTGATTATCGTTCGGACTGTGCGCCCGGCATGGGTATTAACTAGGTGGTGAAAGTCCACTATGGGCCGTAGTAGTCGGAACCATGAGCCAAGGACAAGGGTGTCCACTGCGAGGTGGAATCTGAAGGAAGTCTAAAGCAAAGTACTGCACCGATGAACAAGAAGTAGCTATAAGGCTGAAATTATCTGGATGAAACTGCAGTTCAAGTCGAAGTCCAATACTACTCGAAGCTAATTTCAGTAAAGCTAACGGTGACATGGTACGAAAGTTAATATTCTTACCCGGGGAGGCCTGACCTACACGTTTCCGACAAGAGAAATAAGATAGCTTTCCACAGAAACAAGCGATACAGTGATGTAGCGTTGAGTAGGCCAGGAGTCAGCCGAGGTCATAGTAGTCCCAAAGACGAAGGACCGAACGACAATAACTCATGAATTATATTGGAGGTGGAATTGGTGCGACAATCGCAGAAAACAGAAATAAAAGCTGACCACTTGTCGAGGATAGATTTGGAAAATCGAAAGTACACAAGGGTGCGTAGTACCAATTCTGGTGAAAATAAAGGCATGAGTGTCACTTTCCAAGACATGGTCTTGGACCGCAATAACCTTAATCAGGCATACTTGCGGGTAAAGAGAAATAAGGGAGCAGCGGGAGTTGATGGACTAACCGTTGATGATCTACTTCCATACCTAAGAGAAAACAAAGAAGAATTGATCGCAGAACTGAAGGATGGTAGTTACAAGCCGTCCCCAGTCAAGCGAGTTGAAATTCCTAAGCCAAATGGGGAACAAGAAAACTAGGCATACCGACAGTTGTGGACCGAATGGTCCAACAGGCAGTCGCTCAAGTACTAACTCCAATTTTTGAGCAAGTTTTCTCAGATAGTAGTTTTGGATTTCGCCCACATCGCGGGCCCAAGACGCAATTGCGCGGGTAGTTGAGTTATATAACCAAGGTTATCGGCGCGTCGTTGACTTAGACCTAAAGGCCTACTTCGACAATGTCAATCATGATTTAATGATGAAATATCTCCAACAATACATTGATGACCCATGGATTCTAAGACTTATTCGTAAGTTTCTTACGAGCGGCGTCCTAGACCATGGGCTTTTCGCTAGGAGCGAGAAGGGTACTCCACAGGGAGGACCATTATCACCGCTTTTGGCGAACATCTACCTAAATGAGTTGGACAAGGAATTGACAAACGTGGTCACCATTTCGTGCGTTATGCGGATGACTGTAACATTTATGTTAGAAGTCAACGGGCCGGAGAACGAGTGATGAAGAGCGTTACTCTTTTCCTCGAAAAGCGGCTAAAGGTCAAAGTGAACCCAAATAAGAGTAAAGTTGGTACTCCTGTGCGACTAAAATTTCTTGGCTTTTCACTAGGTGCAGACAATAACGGTGCCTATGCCCGACCAGCCAAAGAATCGCAAAAACGAGTGAAACAAGCACTGAAGCTGATTACTAAACGGAATCGAGGGATTTCTCTTAGCAGAATGTGCAGAGAAATAAACCAGAAGATGCGTGGTTGGCTTCAATATTACTCGATTGGGAAACTGAAAAGCTTTATTCAGCGTTTTGGACCAGTGGCTTAGAACACGAATCCGGCAATATATTTGGAAGCAATGGAAGAAATCCCAAACAAGGGTTACTAACTTAAAGAAGTTAGGAATGTCATATCATGATGCATACAAATTCGCTAGTACCCGAAAGGGCTACTGGCGAATAGCACACAGTCAGGTATTAACATACTCTCTAACAAACAGAAAACTGGAACACCTCGGGCTTATAAATATGTCCAAGACGCTCCAGTCAATTCAAAAGTGATTAAGTTGTCGAACCGCCGTATACGGATCCGTACGTACGGTGGTGTGAGAGGTCGGTAATTGAATTAATCAACTACCTCCTACTCGATTAGCCTCGAGCCTTGTGGTTAATTTCCACGATATCTTGCTATTGTTCGTGAAAGCAGTTAGAGCTGGGAGAAAAATAAATTTTCTCTCATTTTTTTACATTAAGTTGGTAAAGCTGATTATTTCCCAGGAAATATTAAATTTCGATTTTCTTTGTGGCAATTTGCTTAATGAAATTTTGATCATGTTCAACGATTAGCATTGGTGGTCGCTTTTCTTGAATTAACTGAATTAGTTGTTGCTGATTATAGGTATCAAGATAATTTAGCGGCTCATCCCATAAATAAAGGTGAGCGGGCTCAGCTAATGACCGTGCTAGTTCAACCTTCTTTTGTTGTCCCATACTCATTTCTTCAATCGGAACATTAAAAGTAACACGTTCCATTCCTAATTTACGAAGAAGGTTAAGAAATTGATCGTAGTTAATTTTAGAAGAAGATGCAAAACTACGTAAACTTCCATGATTATCAGAATAATCTTGACGTACTGTGCTGAGTTTAAGGGCACTGCTAAAAAGTATCTCTCCGCTTTGCTTACCACTGAATGTCCCAATGATTGCATTAATAATACTAGATTTCCCAGTACCATTCTTACCACAGAGCAGGACCTGGTCATTTTTTTCAATGGTTGTAGTGATATTAGAACAGAGTTGTTTAGTTGGATACGATAACGTTAGATCATTAAAGGTTAATAATGGTTGATGATTGGTAGGGAGGATATTAATCGTTAGCGGAACAACTTTTTCAATTTCTTTTAAAAGCCCTTTTCTTTCCTCGATTGCAGTATCTAAGCGTCCTTTCATTATGGTTGCCTTTTTCATCATTTTTGCAGCTTTGGCACCAATAAAGCCTTTATCCGCATGCGAATTATTCTTCTTTTCATTTTCTGCTTGTTGAGCCCATTGAGATTTTGCCTGACGTGTTTGCTTTAAATGATGAATATCTTTTAATAAATTTTCGTTTTTCTTGATGGCTGTAGAATCTCGTTGCTCCTTATGAACGAAATAATCACTGTAATTACCACGGGTTAAAACAAGCTGGTGTTGTTCAATCACTAATGAATGGTCAATGACTTTATCGAGAAAATCTCGGTCATGACTAGTGATAATGAAGCCGGTTTTTTTTCACTTTTAGATATTGAGCAATTTGTTTTCGACCATCCTGATCAAGGTGATTGGTAGGTTCGTCAAGCAGGGGGAAAGATCCATCCTGGGCAAAAAGGGTTGCTAGCATCACACGTGTCTGTTCGCCACCGCTAAGACTACTGAAGGGTTGCCATAGTAATTCAGTAGGGGTTGCCATCAAATTTAATTCTCGTTCGATTTGCCATTGTTCACCTTGATAGCCACTTCTCATAAGGACGTTCAATGTGTAATCATCCGGTTCACGAATTACTAATGGATAATAGTTAAATTTAAGATTGGTTTGAATACTTCCTTGAAAGGAAAGTTGTTTTTGCAAGATTTTGAGTAGTGTAGTTTTGCCCCGACCGTTTCGTCCAAGAAGGCCAAGTTTCCAATCGCTGCTAATATTAAGATCACAATGATTAAAAAGCGGTTCTTGTCCTGGATAAGCAAAAGTTAAATTATTTATCGTGATTGGTTCCATTAAAAAATCACCCTTTCATTACTCGCAGAAAAGGTAACGAAAAAAAGCCTACCACTACAGGTAGACTTTTAAACTAATGGTATTGGCCCATTAGTTCTCACTTATTGATCAATCATTGAAAAATAATTCTACCCGTAGTACCTTTCTGCGTGAATCCACAGTTCCAGATACATTAAATTGTGTAGAATTAAAATTTCAATGGATGATCCCTCCTAAAATTTGCTGCTAATAATATAGCAATTTACCTTCAACTTGTCAATCAACTAATTTAATTCGCCTTCAGCAATTTGATCCAACATTGGCCGCGAAGGAATAAAGAAGAGTTGACCACCTAAAATATCAGAGAAAGTTAGGAGGTAATCGTTTTGCTCAAGCATATTTTCGAGCATCTTTTTAGTTACAGTCCAATGCCGTGAATAACCGATAAAGAAAGTTCCGGTATTATCAGCGGCAGGGTCTGAATATGGAACATTCATGCGCACAATTTTCTGTTCAACACCATTGATTTCCGCTTGGGAAGCGACATTATGAGCATTCTTAAACTTTTCTTTTTCGCTTAATTCTAAGTCAGAAAACTTCTTGCGGCCGACAGCTTTTTCTTGTGTTTCAGTAGTTAGCTTATTCCAAATGTCCATGTTATGCCGCCATTTTTGTGCAAAGGCATATGAACCATTTTCAAACGTAGGATCCTCATCACCAATAATTGCGTATTCAGCAGCATCCTGAGGTTCCGGATTTTCAGTTCCATCAATAAAGCCAATAATGGCCCGCCCTTCAAAATAGCGAAAGCCTTTTGTTTCATCAACAACATTAGTAATATCTCTAATGAAGAGCATTACTTGAGCCATGAATTCGTAAACTGCAGCCTCATCGTTTGCCCGAATATGGAGGAAAATATCTCCTTTTGCGGCAGGCATTTTGTATTTTGGCCCGGTTAATGTTTGGTAAGTTTCTAATTCTTTGGGTTTAGGGCATTTGGGAAAAGATAGTCCCAGGCATCGTTGCTAAAGCCTAAAGAAACTTTAAGATTACCTTTATTATCCCTAATTCGCAATGATCGAGTAATTGCTTGGAACCGTTCAACAAATTCTTGAATTGCTTCTTGTTCCTTTGCCTGATTTTCACGTTTTAATTCTAATACAGTAAATTGGACATGTTCACCGGCGTCTTTCCAAACGTCTTGAGCTTTACTGGGATTCATTACCATTAGCTTCAGCCTCCTTAAAATTATTGCAAGGCAATTATAGCATTCTTTAAGGATAATTCTTAGATTAAGTTGAAGCCGCTTTCAAACTGAATTAAAATAAAATTGATACTAATTTTACAAAAGAGGCGGTTATTGTGCAGGAAACACAAACGAAGAAAAAACATCATTTTCATATGCCCTCTGCGTTTACAATTTTATTTTTAATTATTATTTTAATTGCAATTTTAACGTGGATTATACCAGCAGGGACATATGAAACGGATAAAGCTGGGAATATTATTTCTGGCACATATAAGGCGGTGACAAATAAACCCCAGGGAATTTGGGATGTCTTTATGGCACCTGTTATCGGGATGGTCGGTGATAAAAAGACGGATGGAGCCATCTCAGTATCACTATTTATTCTTGTTATTGGTGGATTCTTGGGAGTAGTCAATAAGACAAATGCATTAAACGAAGGGATCGGTTCAATCGTTCGCCGGTATAAGGGGCGAGAAAAACAATTGATTCCAATTTTAATGCTTCTGTTTGCTCTTGGCGGATCAACATATGGAATGGGGAAGAAACGATTGCATTCTATCCTCTCTTGATTCCCGTGATGATGGGCGTTGGCTTTGATTCAATTGTAGCGGTTGCGATTGCTTTAGTGGGAAGCCAAGTTGGTTGTTTAGCATCAACTGTTAACCCCTTTGCCACAGGAGTAGCTTCGCAAACGTTAAATATTTCTCCTGGTGATGGTTTAGTTTCCCGGGTAATACTTTTAATTATTACGATAACGATTAGTATTATTTATGTTTACCACTATGCATCGGTAATTGAAAAAGATCCAACTAAATCATTGGTTTACAATCAACGAGCAGAAGATGAAAAGCACTTTTTAGTCAAGGCTGATCCTAATGACGACCATAAGATGACCGGCCGTCAAAAGACAGTTATTTGGCTATTCGGAATTACTTTTGTTGTGATGATTCTAGGATTAATTCCATGGTCAAACCTTAATAGCCATTGGACATTTTTTGATAAATTTACAAAGTGGTTGGTTAATATTCCATTCCTAGGCGATTTATTAGGGCATGATATGGCACCCCTTGGAACATGGTACTTCAATGAAATTACCATGCTCTTCCTCTTTATGTCGGTCTTGATTATGGCTGTTTACCATATGAAGGAAAGCGAATTTATTGATGCTTTCATGTCAGGAATGGGAGATTTCTTGAGCGTTGCAATTATTGTGGCAGTTGCACGGGGAATTCAAGTAATAATGAATAATGGGATGATCACTGGAACAGTTCTTCACTGGGGAGAATTGGGCCTTCATGGATTATCGCAAACGATCTTTATTATTTTGACTTACATTTTCTATATTCCAATGTCATTCCTAATTCCATCAACATCCGGGTTAGCTGCCGCAACGATGGGAATTATCGGGCCAATGGGGCATTTCGCACATGTTTCAGGGAGTCTTGTTATTACCGCTTATCAAGCAGCTTCAGGATGGGTGAACCTTATTACCCCAACTTCAGGAGTTGTGATGGGAGCATTAGCAATTGCACATATTAATGTCGGTATTTGGTGGAAGTGGATGCTGAAATTAATGATTTATCTCTTTATTGCTACTTGCTTGTTCTTAGGAATTGCTGCCTTGCTCTAGGAGGGGATTTGAATGGATAAAATTATTACAGAGGATAAACAAAAAGCTGCTGTTAAAACTTTAGAACGATTAATTTCTGTCCCATCATATAATCAGCCAGCAGAAGAAGGGGCACCATTTGGTAAAGGAATTCGTAACGCCCTCGATGAGATGATGAAGATTTGTGATGAATTGGGCTTTAAGACCTATGAAGATCCAGACGGGTATTATGGCTATGCGGAGGTTGGCAGTGGGGATAAAGTTTTCGGTATAATTTGTCACCTTGATACAGTTCCTGCAGGCGATTTAGGAAAATGGAAACATGATCCATTTAAAGGCACGGTAATCGATAATGCAGTTTATGGCCGAGGATCACAAGATGATAAAGGGCCTGGAATTGCAGCCTTATATGCTGTTAAAGCATTGATGGACCAAGGTTATCACTTCAATCAACGAATTCGTTTTATTTATGGAACAGATGAAGAAATTCTATGGCGTGGAATTGCTGAATATAATAAAAAGGAAGCACCAATTGATAGCGGGATTTCTCCTGATGCTGAATTTCCATTAATTTATGCTGAAAAGGGTTGCAACAATCTTATCTCGTTGGTCCAGGAACAGATCAACTAAAGCTCAACTTGAAGAATGCGTTTAATGCTGTCCCTGATAGTGCAGTGTACGATGGTCCAAAGCAGGATGAAGTGCAGACCGCTTTAGATAAGCATGGCTTTGAATATACAAGTGACGGCAATTCGATTACTGTTATTGGCAAGTCTGTTCATGCGATGATGGCACCAGAAGGAACGAATGCTATTTTGCGGTTAGCAATTGCCCTTGATGATGTTTTTGATTTTAAGCCACTGGATTTTATTGGTAAGCTGTTTAAGGAAGACGCGACGGGGAGCAATGTTCTCGGTGATGTTCGCGATGAATCTGGACAATTAACCTTCAATATTTCTAGTCTTGAAATTAATGAAAATGAAACGCGGATGCAAATCGACTTACGAATTCCGGTAACGGTTGATCGTGATAAATTACTAGCAAAACTAAGTAAGCAGGTAGCAGCTTACGATTTAAAGTATGTTCATTTTGATTATTTGGCACCATTGTACGTTCCCAAAGATAGTAAATTAGTGCAAACTTTAATGGAAGTTTATAAAGAACAAACTGGGGATGTTGATGCTGAACCGCAAATTTCTGGTGGAGCAACATTTGCCCGAACGATGAATAATTGTGTTGCCTTTGGGGGAATGTTACCAACAACCCCCGACTATATGCATCAAGCTAATGAACAGTGGCCATTGCCAGACATGTATAAAGCAATTGAAATCTATGCTCAGGCAATCAAGAAACTTTGTGTGGATTAAGTAAATATTAAATTGGAAAGGTGAGTGTGACATAAGTTAAGTTACTTTCATAAAAAGCAAATACGCAGTACAACAATGGCTTCTAACGTCCGGCAAAACCGAACGTTAGAGGCCTATTGTTGCTTGCGGGGGCTCGAAAACGAAGTCACAAGTGACTTCTGTCTCGCTCCCTTTTTTAATAAAAAAATTATAAAAATATAATGTGCGGTTGTTCACAAGTCGTTCAAAAGAGACCTAAAATAGCGTTATCATCTGTTTTCATCTTCTTTCATTTAAAGCGCGTTATAATAACGATGTAATGGATTACAATTTTTCATAAGGAATCTTTGTTAAGCGTTTGACATTTCAAAAAGTTCATTGTATATTGTTGATGTACATTAATGATAAACGTTTATCAAATACCTATAGAAAGAGTACCTACTAATTATGAATAACAAAAATTCTCTTGTTACCAAATTGGCATTCCTGTCAGTTTCATTCATGGTTACGAGTGCTTATGCCATTCAAGGTTCTTTACCGCAATTAAAGGCGGCACTCGGAATCTCGCAGACACAGTCAGAATATTTAGTTACAACTCCATCATTTGCTGTAATGATTTTTGTTGTCCTTTCACCATTACTTCAACAATGGTTCAACATTTCTGATAAAAAGATTATTATGGCTGGGGTTACAATTGTTGGGCTTGCCGGAATTGTTCCTATGTTTGCTAATGACTACACTGCGATTTTAATTTCTCGGTTAATTTTAGGAGCTGGGTTTGGATTATACAACTCTCAAGCAATTTCGATGATTTCAGTTTGGTATGAAGGTACAACTCGGGCTCAAATGCTTGGTTGGCGTGCTGCGGCTGAACAAATCGGTCAAGCTTGTACCCTGGCAATTGCTGGGTTGATTCTTAGCTATGCAGGTTGGCATGCATCATTTGCCGTCTACCTTCTTGCCTTTGTTGTTCTCTTCTTCTTTGCCGTTCGTGTTCCTGACGATAGCAAAGCACAAGATAATAACGTTGCCGAAGACGATCTTGCTGAAGAATTAACTGAAGTGGAAGAACCAATTAAAAAAATTAGTCCAGTAGTTTACTTACTTGTTCTTTTCGCTTTCCTATTGGTTGTAGACTATGTTGGAATGGAAAACCGGTTCCCTGGTCTAGCAGTTGCGATTAAAGGAAATAGCTATACTGGTTCATCAATGTTCCTTTCCTTGATGTTAATTGGAGCAACGCTTGGTGGTTTATTCTATGGATCAATTAATAAAGTGTTAGGTTTTAACACTGTTTACCTTGGTCTTGGGTTAATGGCCATTTCGAACTTCTTATTTGCCTTCGCAAACGGCAACTTTGTAATGTTAGTAATTGGTTTGCTTTTAATCGGTTTCCCACTACAATTAGTTTCTCCGTTGATTTTTAACTTGTTGCCGGATTTAGCCCCTGCTAAGCGTCAACCTTTAGTAACTTCGATGGTACTGATTGGTTTTAACTTCGGAGCTTTCTTCTCACCAACAATTGCTGAATGGATGAATCGGTTAGTCGGTCGCCCAATGAGTGGCCTTGATCTTGCCGCACCATTCCCAATCTACGGGTGATGTAATAGTTATTGCCTTAATTATTTTCTTTGCAACTCGTCATTCTAAACAAGCTAATTAAAATTAAATTATTGGAGGATATCATTATGCCAATCAAAAACGAAGCAATGTTAATTACTTACTCTGACTCAATGGGTAAAAATATTAAAGAAACTCATGAAGTATTAAAGAACTATATCGGTGATGCAATCGGCGGTGTTCACTTACTTCCATTCTTCCCATCAACTGGTGACCGTGGTTTCGCACCATACCGTTACGATGTTGTTGATTCTGCCTTTGGTAACTGGGATGATGTTGAAGCGTTAGGTGAAGACTACTACTTAATGTTTGATTTCATGATTAACCATATTTCCAAGAAGTCTGAAATGTACCAAGACTTCAAGAAGAAGCACGATGACTCTAAGTACAACGACTTCTTTATTCGTTGGGAAAATTCTGGGAAAAAGCTGGTAAGAACCGTCCAACTCAAGAAGATGTTGATTTAATTTACAAGCGGAAAGATAAGGCTCCTAAGCAAGAAATTACCTTTGATGATGGTACTACTGAAAACTTATGGAACACTTTCGGTGAAGAACAAATTGATATTAATGTTAAGAGTAAGGTAGCTAACGAATTCTTCAAGGAAACATTAATTGACATGGTTAAGCACGGTGCAGATATGATTCGTCTTGATGCCTTTGCTTATGCTATTAA
>PDYJ01000274.1_pt1 | contig 11042 bp, 11 predicted proteins | sample 1430841 | NCBI WGS metagenome assembly PDYJ01 (sample SAMN07237672, study PRJNA390542) | Gut metagenome, whole genome shotgun sequencing project. | isolation source: fecal pellets | host: Mus musculus | place: USA: New York, NY | collected 2016-10 | reverse complement strand
CAGACCCTTCTTTGCATCTGTAACGGTCTTTTTTTGCTGCGCCGGCGTCCGAAAACGGCACATCAAATCCACGCGGACCGGAAAATCTTTCATTCTCTGAACAAACGTATTGTAGTGCTGCTGTGCAAGGACCGTCGTAGGAACAAGATAGACCACCTGCTTGCTCTCCTGTACCGCTTTAAATGCCGCCCGGATAGCAATCTCCGTCTTCCCGAATCCGACATCCCCACAGATAAGCCGATCCATGATCTTCGTACTTTCCATGTCCTTCTTCACAGCCTCAATAGCAATCTCCTGGTCTTCTGTCTCCTCAAAGGGAAACATTTCCTCAAATTCCTTCTGCCAGATGGTATCTTTTCCATACTGATATCCCTTTGCCTGCCCTCTTGCTGCATAAAGCTCTACCAGATCTTTGGCAATTTCCCGAACAGCTCCCTTAACTTTCGTCTTCGTCCTGCTCCACTCTTGTCCTCCAAGTCGGTTCAGCTTTGGCTTCTTTGCATCAGCACTTGCGTACTTTTGGATCAGATCCATCTGCGTTGCCAGAATATAAAGATTGCTTCCGCCCGCATAGGCAACCTTCATATAATCTTTCGTCACCTTATCGACTTCGATTTTCTCGATCCCCTGATAAATACCAAGCCCATGATTTTCATGTACTACATAATCTCCGACTTTTAGCTCTGTAAAACTATTTATCTTTTTTCCTTCATAGCTTTTTCGTTTCTTTTTCTTCTTTACACGCCCGAAAATGTCGGTCTCTGCGATGACAATGAATTTTAACATCGGGTATTCATAACCATTGGCAACATGCCCGTAAGAGACCAGAATCTCTCCCGGCTCCACTTCTCGCTCCAAATCCTCGCTGTAATAACTTTTCAGATTATAGTCCCTGAAATCCTCGGCGAGACGTTTTGCCCTCGTTCTTGACCCCGACAATAAAACAACACGGTATTCATTTCGCATAAACCGTTTCAAATCTTTGATCAACATATCAAAACTGCTGTTATACGAATTTACGCTCTTGGCAAGTACACTGTACATTGCTTGGATTTTCATTTCTTTCGCACGTACTTCTAAAGCCGAAAATGCCACTCCGGCATACCGCTCCATCTTTGCCGCAATCTCTTTTGGCGTATACAGCTTCGCCTCTGCCGTTGTCACTTCGTACCCGCTTTCCATACGATTCGCCTGTGCGGTCAGAAACTCCTTTTGCACCGCCTCTCCCTTTTCCATAAGACGCATCGGTTCATCAAGAAACAATATACTTTCTTTTTCAGGAAAATAATCTAAAAATGTAACTCTTCCTTCCGTCTCTTCTACGAATTCCGTTGCCTGATAGACGACTGCCTCTTCAAGATTCTCGATCGAACGCTGACTTTCCAGATCAAACGTACGGATGGAATCCACCTCATCCCCCCAAAGCTCAATACGAACCGGTACTTCCTCCGTCAATGGATAGACATCAATGATTCCTCCTCGAACCGCAAACTGTCCAATTCCTTCAATCTGCGCTTCTCTTTCGTAGCCAAGGCCGGATATCTTCTGTATCAGCTCCTCCAAATCTACAGTATCTCCCAAGCGAATGCTGATACTTCTCTTCTTCACTTCCTCCAAAGGGAGCAACGAATCCATAAACCCATCAAAACTTGTAACAACTGTCGCCTGCTCTTCTTCCAGTAAAGCCTGCACTACCTCCATGCGCTCTTTCAAAAGCTCCTTGCTCCTTAGATCCGCCTGGTAAAACAGCAAATCTTTTGCCGGATAAAGATAGGTATGCTCATCTAAAAACTTATATTCTTCATAGATTTGCTTTGCTTTTAACTCACCGGAACAAGCGATGATTTTATATCGAAAACCATCGCTAAGTGCATACATCATATGTGTTTTCTGAGAATCTACACATCCCGCAATCTGTAAAATCCCCGCCTGCTTTTGTAACTGTTTTCTGATGTCCAGAAGTTCTGCCAACCCTTCTAAAGGCTTTATAAGCGTCTGCATCTGTCAATTCTCCTTTCCAGCTACCTTTGTATTAAACGCATTCATCGCGCCGTCAACGTCACCTTGTACGATCCTTGCCGCTGCCATAACCGCTTTGTCATATCCTTCTTCCATCTGCACCCTCTCGGTCTTTGAGAAATGTCCCAGAACATAATCCGCCAGATCATATCCTTTTGGTTTTTCTCCTACCCCTACTTTGATTCTTGGAAATACATTGCTCCCCAAATGCGCAATGATATTTTTAATTCCATTGTGGCCGCCTGCACTTCCCTTCTTACGGATACGAAGCTGTCCTACATCAAGACTGATATCATCATAGATGACAAGCAGTTCTTCGTCCGGATCCACTTTATAAAATTCAACTGCACTTCTTATACTTTCTCCGCTTAAATTCATAAATGTCTGCGGTTTCAAAAGAAGTACTTTCTGACCTTCGATTACACCCTTGCCGCAATATGCACGGTGTTTTTTGATATCCATGGCAATCCCATATTTATCCGCTATCTTATCTATGACGTCAAATCCTACATTATGTCTTGTTTTTTCATATTCCTTTGATGGATTTCCAAGTCCAGCTATTATAAACATCTTTTTTCACCCCATTCTTTCTCTATTCTACTAAAGACCTTTCTATTTGTCACGCAGTATTTCCCTTTCCGGTTCTTCCCTCTCTTATGCATATTTTTCCATTTTCATTCATACACTATATTAAAAGCAAAAATTTATTTTTATCATAATCAGGAGGGTTTTTCATGAGTTCCAAAACGAAAATTGTCGTTCTTCATATGAAAGAAATCATCTACACCGTATTATTTGTTATCCTGGGAATTCTTCTCCTTATACTGCTTGCAGTCATGTTCTTCCCAAAAGATAAAGAGACATCCGCCGGCACGGCAAACTATACGCCTGGCGTCTATACCTCCTCCGTTACCTTAAATAACATGGAACTTTTGCTTGAGGTAACCGTGGATGAATCACATATCAATTCCATCCGCTGTTCCAATCTTGATGAGACCGTTACCACCATGTATCCGCTCTTTTTACCGGCAGTCGAAGACATCGCCGATCAAGTTTGTGAAACACAGTCGCTGGAAAACATCTCCTATGCCGAGGAAAATACTTACACATCGCAAGTCATCTTAAATGCCATCGACGATGCACTGCAAAAAGCAAAAGTGGACGGGGAATAATCCTCCGTCCATTTCCTCTTTTCCAGAATCAATCGTCACTTAAGACTTATCCTTCCACGATCAGATACTGTCCGCTTGAAAGCGGAAATACTTCTGAAGCTTCTTCTAATTCGTCATAAGACATTCCATCCACATCCGCTCCATTTTCTTCAAAGTATTCCTTTACTTCCTGGATTGAATCCACAACAACCGCCATGCAGTCTTCCAGAAAGGCTTCTGCCTCCTCCAACGTCTCTGCGACTGGCTCGTCAAAAAGCTGCGACTGTTTTTGTAAAAATGTCTTTATGCACTCCTCATCATATTCATACATGTTTTCCATCCTCCCTTATGTAATATTATATCCATTTCTTTAATTCTTCCGGACAATCCACCATGTCTTTTGCTCCGGCGCGTCCTAGCATCTCTCTTGTGCGAAATCCCCATGTCACGCCAATGGTTTTCGTTCCTGCTGCCTCTCCTGTACGGATGTCTACTTCCGAATCTCCTACATAGAGACATTCTTCCGGTAAAACCCCAAGTTGTTCTAAAATATAAAGAACTCCTGCCGGATCCGGTTTTCGCTTAATTTTGTCACATTGCCCCTGAACATGGAAAATAGCTCTTCTCCAAAAAAAGTTTTCACGACCTTTATCGTCTGTCCATGCGGCTTATTGGAAAGAACCGCAAGCTTAAGTCCTGCTTCTTTCATATACGCTAACAATTCAGGAATCCCTTCATACGGCTTCACTTTATAGGTACAGTTTATGCCAAAAATCCGCTTATATACCTCCTCGGCCTCTTCTATTTTCGTAAGCTTAACATCTCCGGCGGCCTCGAGCGCTTTTTCTAACAGTACCTTAGCTCCATTGCCCACAAATTGCCTGCATTGATCTGCTGTAATACAAGGAAGTTTTAGCTCTTTTAATGTTGCATTGACGGAGTATATTAATGACTCCAACGTGTCTGTCAATGTTCCGTCCAAATCAAATATACAAGCTTTATACATTCTGTTTCACCCCTTTGTATCAATATCATATTATGAACCTTGCCAAATTTCAACTACTATCTTACGTTTGTTCAACAAAAAAGGAGCTCCCGCCCCTTTTCATCGCTCTTTGAGATATTGCCTCATCATCGCAAGTGCATTCTTTTCCAGCCTGCTTACCTGAGCCTGTGAGATATTGACTTCCTGTGCTACTTCCATCTGTGTCTTCCCTCAAAAAACCGAAGATTGATAATATAACGTTCCCTCTCCCCAAGCCTCTTCATTGCCGCCTCCAAAGAAAGGCTCTCAATCCATTTTTCTTCTTTATTATTCTTATCGCTGATCTGATCCATCACATACAGTGCATCGCCGCCGTCACTGTAAACCGGTTCATACAAACTTACCGGCGTCTGTATCGCATCCAAAGCGAACACGATATCCTCTTTAGAAATTCCTATTTCCTCCGCGATTTCCTGCACTGTCGGCTCCTTCAAATGTGTTTTCACATAATGTTCTTTTGCATAAATTGCCTTATACGCAGTATCCCGCAGGGAACGGCTTACGCGTATAGAATTATTATCCCGCATATAACGTTTGATCTCTCCAATAATCATGGGAACTGCATAAGTCGAAAACTTCACCATCATGTCCGGATTAAAATTATTGACCGCTTTGATAAGACCTATACAGCCAATCTGAAACAGATCATCTGCATTTTCATTACTGTTCGAAAAAACGCTTGATCACACTTAATACTAGCCTTAAATTCCCCTTAATATAAGTTTCTTTCGCCTCTTCATCCCCTTCCTTGATCCTTCTAAACAGCTCCTCTTTTTCCTTTTCCTTAAGAAGTGGTAATTTAGATGTATCCACTCCGCATATTTCTACTTTATTCAACGCCATTGCTGTCATCCTCCCAGAAATATTTCTAGTAGGATTTTTTGCATTTCCATGTCCATCTATTCAACCGCAGAAAAAATATAAAAATTAATAGACCTTGACAATCCCGTCAAGGTCTATGTTCCGCATGGATATATATTTTATTTTTTATTATCTATTCCAGTTTTTCTCCTGCCTCTACCGCATTGATCATACTTTCGATATTCGCAATCGATTCCATGTCCGGAATTGTTACATAAAGAGAATTTCCGCTATATGAATAGCAATATGCGCGGTCACCGGTACCCGTTGCTGCTACCGAATGGATATTCCATCCCTTGAGCGTCGTCAACTGATTCTTTACGAGACTTTGCATTTGCTTTTCCGTCATGTTTGTCTCTGCGCTTTCACTGACTTTATCTAACAGCTTCGGAGCACGCACCAAAATCATCGGCGACATTACTTTCTTGATCATCGCCTCGATCACCGCCTGCTGATGCTTTCCACGCTGATTATCCCCATCCGGAAGATTATGTCTCTCACGGCAAAATGCAAGCGCTTGTTTCCCGTTGAAATGATTCATACCTTCCTTCACATCCATCACACATTCCGAGTCTTCACTCGTCGTAAATGCCATATCAGATTTTACATCAATACCGCCAAGAACATCTACCATCTCTATCAAAGAAGTAAAATTCACACGCACATAGAACGGTACTTCCATCTCATACAACGCTCCTAAGGTTGCCATAGAACGGTCGATCCCGTAGATACCTGCATGGGTCAGTTTATCCTTTTCCCCATTGGTCACACCCGGAATCTCCACATAATAATCTCTCGGGGTCGTCGTCAGAAGCACCTCATGCGTATTCGGATTCACCGTAGCTATGATATTCACATCGCTTCGGCTCTCCTGCGTAATCTCTCCATACACATCAATACCGCTGATATAAATGCTAAATGGCTCTTTCGCAGTATTAATGCCGCTGACATCGGCAAGATTCTGACCCTCTACGCTGATTTTATCCAAAGCTGCCTTCGTAATAATACTGTAATAACAGCCCCCTGCCGCAAGCAGTATCATACTGCAGGCAAGAACCCTTCCGGCCCCTGCTTTTTTCTTCCTGTTCTGCATCCAGTAGGCCGCCATCACAAGGAGTATCCATAAAAGAGCTAAGATCGCAATATAATGCAGCGGAATCATTCCCAAATACAAAAATGCTGCTAAAAGGCAACCTCCGGCTGCCATCTGCACCTTCGCAAGTCCGCCTCCCTTTGGCTTTGCAGGAGCCTCTTTTTTCTGCTGCGAAGAATTCCTCCTCTGCCCTTGCCTAGGCCGCCGATTCTGATTCTGATATCTCCGGTCCAAATCCTCCGCACTGCGTCTTCTTCTAACCGGCATCTCTTCCTCTATTTCTATATCATCTATTTCTATATCATCATAATCATCCATACCATATTCTATTTCATATGGATTATAATCTCTCATTCTTGCATGATTCTTCTGTCTTTCCAGCTGTCTTTTTTTCCTTCTTTTTAATTCCTCGTACTCTTCCCTTTCACGTCTTCCTGGTCTGGCCATCGTTTTCTCCTTTGTTAAATATTATTCTCCCCAAATTCTCAAACCTATCAGCGATCCCACTTATCCGCCAGATTATGAATCTGATTCTCGAACTTTGCAAGATCTTTGTTGGCAAGCCCTTCATTCTTCATTACAACCTCAAGCAAACGTCTTGCTGCGATCACTACACGATCAAATGCATTACGTGCCCTCGCTGTTGCCGGTTTTTCCGGCGCCTTTTTCTGTTTTTTGATTCCTTCACTTAGAATCATATTTGTCGCCAGATCTACGCATCCTCCGGAATATGGCGCAAATGCAGGTATCCCAAATGTTTTTGTTACCGTATCTGCAAACTCTTCCGTCACCGTATCCTCTCCATGTACTACAAATACATGCTCCGGCTTCTTTTCAAAACCGTCCAGCCATGCAAGCAGGCCATTCCTGTCCGCATGTCCGCTAATCCCTCTCAGACTTTCAATCCTTGCTGCTACTTCAATCATCTCGCCAAATAACTTCACACTCGCAGCGCCATCAAGAAGTTTTCTTCCGAGCGTGCCCATTGCCTGATATCCCACAAACAATATCGTACACTCTTTCCTCCACAGATTGTGTTTCAGATGATGACGGATACGCCCCGCCTCACACATGCCGGATGCGGAAATGATCACCTTCGGATTATCATTAAAATTGATCATCTTTGACTCATCACTGGTAACCGTAGTCTTAAGTCCAGGAAATACAAGCGGATTGATTCCTTTTTCCACGATCGCCATCGCTTCTTCATCAAAGCATCCTTTCATATTCTTTGTAAATACGTTTGTCGCTTCAATTGCAAGCGGGCTGTCTACATATACTTCAAAGCCCGGATACTCCGGAAGTAATTGTTTTTCTTTGATTTCACGAATAAAATACAATAACTCCTGCGTCCTGCCAACTGCAAATGATGGTACCACTAAATTGCCGCCTTTGTCAAATGTCTCTTTCAAAATACGCATAAATTCGCCTATGTAATCGGGCATCTCATCCCCATGTGTACGGTTGCCATAAGTAGATTCGATTACCACATAGTCTGCATCCTTAACCGGGGTCGGATCTTTGATAATTGGCTGATTCGTATTTCCTACGTCTCCGGAGAACACGATCTTTTTTGTTGCCCCATCCTCCGTAATCCACACCTCGATACTGGCAGAGCCAAGCAGATGACCGACATCACCAAATCTCACCTCAATCCCGTCATATAACGAAATCTTCTGATCATAATCACAAGGTGCGAACAACTCCACCGCTTCCAGCGCATCTTTCATCTCATACAATGGCTCATACAAGGCCGCTCCCGAACGCTTTGCTTTACGATTCCGCCACTCTGCCTCAAATTCCTGGATATGCGCGCTGTCTCGCAGCATGATATTGCAAAGATCCGCGGTCGCAAAGGTAGAGACGATCTGTCCCTTAAATCCATGTTTACAAAGTAACGGAATCAATCCGGAATGATCAATATGCGCATGCGTCAGCAGGATACAGTCAATCTGATTCGGCGGCATGGGAATCTCCTGATTCTCATACAAATCCGGCCCTTGCTCCATTCCGCAATCAATCAAAATATGTCTGCCGGCAGCCTCCAGTAAATGGCAGCTTCCTGTCACTTCATGAGCTGCCCCGATAAATGTCAGCTTCATAATGTCAACCCCTTTTTGTTTTATTGTACCACCATTTTATTCGAAACGCACCATCTCTTTTTTCAGTCTCTGCATAATCTTTTTCTCCAATCTTGAAATATAAGATTGTGAAATTCCCAAAATATCTGCTACTTCCTTTTGCGTCTTTTCTCTTCCATCCGGGGAATCCAGCCCAAAACGCATCATCACAATCGTCCGCTCTCTTGGCGACAGACAATTGATTGCTCTTCCAAGAAGTTTTCTTTCCACCTCATTTTCAATATCCCTCGAAATCGTGTCCTCTTCCGTTCCAAGAATATCCGAAAGCAGAAGTTCATTTCCATCCCAATCCACATTCAAAGGTTCGTTGATCGAAACTTCCATCTTCGTCTTACTCGTACGTCTCAAATACATGAGGATCTCATTCTCAATACATCTGGAAGCGTACGTTGCAAGTTTAATATTTTTATCCGGTTTGAATGTATTAATCGCCTTGATAAGCCCGATCGTACCTATGGAAATCAAGTCTTCTACTCCGACTCCGGTATTATCAAATTTCTTTGCTATGTATACGACAAGTCGTAAATTATGTTCAATCAAAAGTTTTTTTGCTCTCTCATCCCGTTCTGAGCCAAGTGCTCTGATCATCCTTGCCTCTTCTTCCACTTCTAACGGTGCCGGGAGTACTTCAGAACCTCCGATATAGTGTATATCCTGTTTTTCCGGGAAAAATACTGCCCGAAAATTCGGAACTAATTTTAATTTAAACTGATTTGGTACATTTACTTTTATGACCATCTATATACCTCCTATAATAACAGCAGGATTCAAAATCATCTCATATTCCCCAGACTTCGTCACGTTCCTCGTGCTCAGTGCCAGATATGGCTTTTCTATCCACTCTTTTGTGTCACGATGTATGCACATCCGGTCAATCTGAATCACCGGCATGCTTCCTTCTTCCTCTCCTACCGTGTGGTACTTTATATATTGTATGCTATGTATTTTTTGTGTGAGAAACACACTTTTTGCTACATCTGCATTCAGTACGCTTACCGGCTTTCCATAATAATTTTCCCGCAGCTGATTTCCGGTATCAATTAACGCATCTACCGTACATTCCTTTTCTCCCAAATACAGCGTCACCTTACAGCGATATGTATGTAACCGGTACAGTATCGCAATAAAATGAAAAATTCCCTGTATCAGATAAAAGCCCACGAGTGCAAGGATAAAAAACATCCCTGCGATTCTCCTTATGTACGGATGGAATACTTCCATGATTCCTCCAAATAAAAAGCTGCATATGTAGAGTAGGACAAAAGCCTTTGCAAATAAGTTCCTGCTATGAATTCTAAGTCCAATTTTTATCATGCACGTGCTTATCAAAGTGTGAAACAATATGAATCGAAACGTATTTCCAATTGGCATGACAGATGCCATAACCGCCGCAAACGCCCCTAAAAGCGCTCCTGATATCAATGAGAAATGTGTGGCAGAACATTTCAATATCTTTTTCACGGTCAGGAGTACCAGGTAATCCATCATGAAATTCGTAAGAAATAAAACGTCTACATACAATTCGTAGTACATGTTTCACCTTTCTTCTCTTTCGAGACTAAATCGATTTTGTTCTCAAGCAAAATTATTATAGGAAATCAAGGCTTAGAAATTTGTCATAAGATAGGAAAAAGTTTTGATTATTTTTCGACAAGCCGCCATTTATTTTTGGCAAGACTAATTAGGCATAGAACCAATAAAGAATGTGCTTCGCACATTCTTGCGTCTGCGGTGGTCGCATACGACAACTTCATTGTACGCCGCAGTGCGCATCCCGCGGAGCGTTTTATGCTATAGGAAAGTTCGAACTTTCCTATAGCATAAAAAAAGTTCAGCCTCTATTGGCTGAACTTTTTGTTTACTTTATGAACGAATCCTTATTTCTTGAAGAAATCCGGAATCTTGATAGACTGTTCTCTTACTCTGCTCTGTGTCGGTGCAGATACATTCTGATATGAAGGAGCGGATGTTCTTGTGCTCGCTGCGCTTGAATCAGCTGTTCTGGATGCATATGAAGAATATCCTGATCTTTGAGCTGTTCCCTGCTGCAGAACGGATTTACCCTGACCTTCCAGTCTTGATTTTAATTTGGAAGCAGAACCTCCAACGTTATGTAATCCTGTTGCAATAACAGTAATCGTTGCTTCATCTGTCTTGCTGTCATCGAACATTGCTCCGAAGATAATATTTGCTTCTTCGCCTGCAAGATCCTGTACATATTCTGCTGCATCACTTGCATCCATAAGCGTGATATCACCGGAAATATTGATGATAACATGTGATGCGCCTGAGATCGTAGTCTCAAGCAAAGGACTTGCAACCGCTTCCTTTACTGCTTCAAGTGCTTTATCATCGCCTTTACCATATCCGATACCGATATGCGCAATCCCTTTGTCTAGCATAACAGTCTGGATATCTGCAAAGTCCAGATTAATCAAAGACGGAACATTAATTAAATCTGTAATCCCCTGAATACCCTGCTGTAACACTTCATCTGCCTTTTTCAATGCCTCCGGCATTGTGGTTCTTCTATCAACAATCTCAAGAAGCTTGTCATTTGGAATTACGATCAGAGTATCTACATTCTCTTTTAATTTTTCGATACCTGAAAGAGCATTCTGCATACGTGTCTTGGATTCAAAACGGAAAGGTTTTGTTACAACACCTACCGTAAGTGCTCCCATATCTTTTGCGATTTTAGCTACTACAGGAGCTGCACCAGTTCCGTTCCG
>PDYJ01000104.1_pt1 | contig 11050 bp, 12 predicted proteins | sample 1430841 | NCBI WGS metagenome assembly PDYJ01 (sample SAMN07237672, study PRJNA390542) | Gut metagenome, whole genome shotgun sequencing project. | isolation source: fecal pellets | host: Mus musculus | place: USA: New York, NY | collected 2016-10 | reverse complement strand
GCACCAAGTTCAACGCCCGCATCAAGCAGAGCGAGGTGTTTCAGGGCGCCGACATCACTCCTGAGGTCAAGGCCTGCAGCGCATGACCCGCTATGACCGCAACAAGGAGTATCTCGACCAGATCTATTATGCCATAGGCAATCTCTATCTCTCGCGGCGCGACACGGCCAATGCCATTGCCAACTATGTGCTTGCAGCCGAAAAGTCGACCCGCGGAGGCATCGAGAAGGCCATCTCGCAGGTGACGCTCGGCGGTCTCTACTTCGACCGCCACCGCTATGACCTCGCACAGCCATGCTATGCCGAAGCCGTCCCGCAGTTGCCCGACAATTACCCCGATCTGGCCCGCCTGCAACGCCGGTCAGACGTGCTCGACGAACTTGCTGTTTACTCTCAGAACGTGACTCTCAACGACTCACTGCTGCGTCTGGCAGCCATGCCGGAAGAGCAGCAGTTAGCCGTGATCGACAAAATCATATCCGACCTCAAAAAGAAAGAAAAAGAAGAAGCCGAGGCGGCCAAGCGCGAGGAGTATCTCGCTCAGCAGGAAGCCCTCGGCTCGAACCTCAACAACAGTTCGGCTTCGGCACCGACCACGTTTACGCTCAACACCGACAAGTCGTGGTACTTCTACAACACGGCCACCCGCAATGCCGGACGCACCGACTTCCAGCGCCGCTGGGGCTCGCGTAAGCTCGAAAACGACTGGCGCCGGCGCAACAAATCGTCATTCAGCATGGACGATTTCAGCGGTGACGGCGACGAGTCAGACGCAGACCCCGACAGCGGAGCTGACGAAGCCGACGACTCCTCAGCCGACAAGGCCGACAAAGAGCAGGAAGCAAAGGCCAACGACCCGCACCACCGCGAGTATTACCTGCGCCAGATTCCCAAGACCGATGTGGAGAAAACCACTGCCGGCGAGGTGATCCAGGAAGGGCTCTACAATTCCGGACTCATACTCAAAGACAAACTCGAAGACTTCGATGCGGCCGATGAGGAATGGCGCCGGCTGATGAACAGCTACCCTGACAACGTCTACCGCCTCGACATCTACTACAATCAGTATCTGATGAACGTGCGCCGCGACCGTCAGGCCGAGGCCGAGCGCTACCGCCAGCTCATACTCAGCGAATTTCCCGACTCAAAATATGCCCAGGCAATGGCCGACCCGAACTATATCGACAAGCTGCGCTCCATGCTCGCCCGCCAGGAAGAACTTTATGAGAACGCCTACAGCGACTATCTCGCCGACCGCAACCCGCAGGTCCATCAGGCCTACGAGACAATGGCGCGCGACTATCCCCTCTCGCCGCTCATGCCGAAGTTCATGTTTCTCCACGCCCTGGCCTACGTCACCGAAAACAAGCCCGAAGAATTCGGCACCACCCTCAGGGAACTGCTTGAACGCTATCCGGAAACCGACATGACCCCGATGGCCTCGTCATATCTCAAAGGCCTCGCCCAGGGCCGCAAGCTCCACAGCGGCGCCTCAAACATGCGCAGCATGATCTGGGATATCCGCCTGACCAACGACTCGACCCTGCTTGACGGCGAAGCCGCCGATCTTGACTTCACGCTCGCACCGGAAGAGCCCCACTATCTGGTGTTGCTCTTCTCCACCTCGCAGATCTCGCCCAACCAGCTGCTCTTCGATGTGGCACGCCACAACTTCACCACCTACATGGTGCGCGACTTCGACCTCGAAGTCATGAACTTCGGGCAGCTCGGCCTTCTCCTCGTCAAGGGATTCAGCAATGAAGCCGAGCTCAACCACTACCGCTCGCTGCTCAGCCAGGACCGCGGAGTCATCATACCCGAAGGAGTGCGCCCCGTGCAGATAAGCAAGAGCAACTTCGAGAAACTGCTCCAGGGAGGCGGATCGTTTGACGACTACTTCCGCTTCATCGGCGAAGAAACCGTCCGCGAGACCCATGAATCAGTCCTGCCACCCGAAGAATATCCGGCAGCATCTGAAATGTACACCCACGAACCAAACACGGAGACCCCTGAGGCCCCCGCAGAGCCTGCTACAGCAAAGCCTACTACAGCAGAGCCTACACAAACAAGCCCCGCAGAGCCAAAAGCGCCCCAAAAGCCCCAATCCCCCAGCACTCCAAAACTCCCAGTTCTCCCAAAACTCCCAAAACTCCCACCCCGCCCAAAAAGCCAACCTCGCCTCCGGTCTACCCTGACTATCCCCTCGGCAGCGAAGGCGATGAAGACTGACCCTCCACCAAAAAACCATAACCAACCGACAGCAGAATGCCATCAACCATACTCTGGGCCGACGACGAGATCGACCTCCTCAAACCCCACATAATGTTCCTCAAAGGCAAAGGCTATGACGTGGTCACCGCATGCAGCGGCGCCGATGCCCTTGAGCTTGCCGGACAACAGAACTTCGACCTCATCATCCTTGACGAGAACATGCCCGGCCTGACCGGACTCGAAACCCTCCAGCGCATAAAACTAACCTCGCCTCACATTCCGGTAATCATGATCACCAAAAGCGAGGAAGAAAACATCATGGACCAGGCCGTAGGCAACAAGATTGCCGACTACCTCATCAAACCCGTAAACCCCAACCAGATACTGCTCTCGATCAAAAAAAAACCTCCACTCAGACCGCCTTGTCTCCACCCAGACCGGCAGCGACTACCGCCAGGAATTCTCGCGGATCTCATCGATGATCGACTCGGCATCCTCGATCACCGACTGGATGAACCTCTACCGCCTTCTGGTCCACTGGGAGATGCAGCTCTCGGCAGCCGACACTCAGATGGACGAACTGCTTGACATGCAGCGGAAAGACGCAGCCACAGCCTTCGCCAAATTCATCAAAAACAACTACGCCTCCTGGATAGCCGACAAAAACACACCCGCCGCCCAATGATGTCGCCCGACATCTTCAAAAACCGGGTGTTCCCCTGCTCGACGCAGGCGAAAAGGTGTTTTTCATACTGATCGACAACTTCCGCCTCGACCAGTGGGCCGCACTCAAGCCCCTGCTTGCCGACACCTTCAACTTCAGCGAGGAACTCTACTGCTCAATACTCCCGACCGCCACACAGTATGCCCGCAACGCCATTTTCTCCGGGCTGATGCCTGTCGACATCGAGCGCTTGTTTCCCGACCTATGGGTCGACGAAGACTCCCCGGAAGGCAAAAACCTCAACGAATCGCCGATGATAGCCACCCAATTCGAACGCTATCGCCGCCAGTGCAGATTCTCCTACACCAAGATCAACGACTCGGCCGCAGGCGAGAAACTCCTTCGCGAGTTCTCCAATCTGCTTGACAACGAACTGAACGTCATAGTGTTCAACTTCATCGACATGCTCTCCCACGCCCGCACCGAGTCACGCATGATCCGCGAACTTGCCGCCAACAACGCCGCCTACCGCTCGCTATCCGAATCATGGTTCCGCCACTCGCCGGCCATCGAGATATTCCGACGCATAGCCGCCAAAGGCTATAAGATAGTCCTCACCACCGACCACGGCACCGTGCGCGTGGACAACCCCGTCAAAGTTGTCGGCGACAAGAACACCAACACCAACCTCCGCTACAAGATAGGCAAAAACCTCGCCTACAACGCCCGCCAGGTCTATGAGGTCAAGCAGCCGGGTCGCCTGGGCCTGCCCTCGCCAAACGTCTCCTCGACCTACATCTTCGCCACCGGGCGCGACTTCTTCGCCTATCCCAACAACTACAACTACTATGTCCAGTACTATGACGGGACCTTCCAGCACGGCGGCATCTCGCCCGAAGAAATGCTCATCCCGATCATCACACTGACAGCCAAATAGAATTCAACAAAAGTCACTTATAACAAAAGTCACTTACCGCATGAAAAAGATAATGATTCCCTCCGTCGAAGCCCTTCCGCAGGCCGCTCAGGAGTTTCTAAGCCTTATGGATGACGCCACTGTCTACACCTTCGAGGGTGAGATGGGGGCCGGAAAAACAACTTTCATCAACGCCCTCTGCCGCGCACTCGGTGTGGAGGAAGACCCGACAGGATCGCCAACATTCTCGATCATCAACGAATATCGCTCCGACACAACCGCCGAGCTGATCTACCACTTCGACCTCTACCGCATCGAGTCGCTCGAACAGGCTTTCGACATCGGCGTGGAAGACTATCTCGACTCAGGTGCCCTCTGCCTCATCGAATGGCCCGACCGCATCGATGACATACTGCCCGACGACACCGTCAGAGTCAAAATCGACGTCCTCCCTGACGGAGTCCGCTGCCTGACCATCGACAATCCCGCCGAAGCCTGACACAGACAGGCACCTCCAGCATGGAAATAATCGAACTTGAAGAGACAGCCTCGACCAACAGCTATCTCGCAGCCATAGCCCGCGAAAGCCCCGACGGACTGACGGTGGTCTGCCACCGTCAGACTGCAGGCGCGGTCAGCGCGGCAACAGCTGGGAAGCCGAGCCGGGCAAGAACATCACCATGTCGCTGCTGCTCAGACCCGCCGGACTTCACCCCTCGCGCCAGTTTCTGATCTCTCAGGCCGTCTCGGTAGCCATCGCCGATGTGCTCGCACGCCATCTGCCCGGCATGGAGGTCAGAATCAAAATGGCCAAATGACATCTATGTGGCCGACAGAAAGATCTGTGGCATCCTCATTGAAAACTCCATCACCGCCAACGGCATCAACCACTGCATCGTAGGCATGGGAATCAACGTCAACCAGACCGAATTCCGCTCCGACGCCCCGAACCCCGTGTCGCTCTCTATGCTGACAGGCCTCACCTATCCGCTACGCTCACTGACCGAGGAGATCATCACCGGAATTCTTGGTGAGGCGGCCCGCATCTCATCAGCCTGCGACAACCTGCAGAAGCGTTATTTCAGCCTGCTCTGGCGCCGTGAGGGCTACTGGCCCTACACCGACTGCCTGCGCGGCGAGCAGATCATGGCGCGGATAGCCTCAGTGGCTCCTGACGGCATAATCACCCTCGCCCTACAGCCTGAGGCTGACAGTGACGCCGGGCAGACCCGCAGTTTCGCATTCAAAGAAGTGGCAGCCCGACTTCAGCCCGAACCGTAAGAGGGTGTTTCATAACAAGAGTTAAAATCTGAGTGGTGTATCTTTTAGATAAATTGTTGCAAGAGAGGAAGAAGCATAGCGAGCTATGCGACTGACGAGCTTCAACAATTTAGCAAAAGAGACACCAAGGCTCAGGTAACTTAAAAATTTTCACAAATGGAATATACTATTTACAAAAAAACAATACAATCGCCTCCGAAAGCTTTGAGCGGCTATGGCTCTTCATCTCAGTCACATAGCTCGCTATGCTCCTTCAATTCAGAGCCATATCCATCTCAAATCTTTCGCTCAGATTTTAACTATTGTTATGAAACACCCTCTGAGAGCGGCACCAGCCAATATTCGTTAACTTTTATTGGGAACTCCTCCGCCACCAGCAAGCAAACCAACACACAGCCGGGCGCGTTATAAAGGCACCAAACTGAATTTTTCACTAAACACCTTTATTATAATACGCCTTAGCTATGAACGATTTCAATGAAATAATCGGCAGCAGCAAGCCAACACTAGTCGACTTCTTCGCCACATGGTGCGGCCCGTGCAAAATGCAGGGTCCCATCCTCGAACAGCTTAAAAACAAGGTAGGCGACGCAGCCAACATCGTAAAGATCGACGTTGACCGCAATCCCGACCTCGCAGCCAAATACCAGATCAGAAGTGTGCCTACACTCATCATCTTCAAAAACGGAGAGCCACAGTGGCGCGCATCAGGTCTTCAGCAGCTTGAAATACTCGAAGACAAACTCCGCATCCAGGAAGAACCGGGCAAATAGCCCCGGCCTTCACACCTCCTCAAGCGGCTGCCAAAGAAAACAATTTTAAGCTTCCGTAAAATCTCTCGTCCCTCCGCCATGCACCCTACAGGCCATGACGGAGGGATTTTTCATGGACAGACCCGCACAGAAATTTTATTTTGGAAGATAGTTCGGGATTTCATAAATTTGTGCTTATATAGTTTAAAAACATTCATCATGGCTGAAACACTTGAAATTTCCGAAATCTACCGCGCGGCCCAGGTGTTGCGCGACGTAGCACGTCATCCGCGCCTGATCGGGGTGCCGAATATCAATCCTGAGGCAGAAGTCTACCTCAAGCCTGAAAACCTCCAGCACACCGGAGCCTTCAAACTCCGCGGAGCCTACTACAAGATCTCCCAGCTGACCCCTGAGGAAAAAGCCCACGGCGTGATAGCCTGCTCGGCCGGCAACCATGCGCAGGGAGTGGCACTCGCGGCCACCCGCAACGGCATCAAGTCAATCATCTGCCTCCCCGCCGGAGCGCCGATCTCAAAGATCGAAGCCACAAAGCGTCTCGGCGCCGAAGTCTGCCTTGTGCCCGGAGTTTATGACGACGCCTATCAGAAAGCGCTCGAACTTCAGAAAGAACACAACTACACACTCATACATCCCTTCGACGACCTCAAGGTCATAGCAGGCCAAGGCACCATCGGCCTCGAAATTCTTGAAGAGATGCCTGACGTGGAAGCCGTCATCGTGCCCATCGGCGGCGGCGGTCTGATAGCCGGCATAGCCTTCGCGCTCAAGCAGCTCAAGCCCGACGTGAAAGTCTACGGAGTCCAGGCCGAAGGCGCTCCCTCGATGTACCGCTCGGTCAAGGCTGGCGAACGCGAGCGTCTTGACAAGGTGGCGACCATAGCCGACGGTATAGCAGTCAAGGAACCAGGAGTCAACACCTTTGACTTCTGCAGCAAATATGTCGACGAGATCGTGACCGTCAGCGAAGACGAGATCGCAGCCGCCATCCTTGCCCTGATCGAGCAGCAGAAGCTCGTTTCGGAAGGAGCAGGAGCCGTATCGGTAGCCGCAGCCATGTTCAACAAAGTCCCCATCCAGGGCAAGAAGACCGTCTGCGTGGTTTCAGGCGGCAATATCGACGTGACCATCCTCAACCGCGTCATCACCCGCGGCCTTGTCAAGAGCGGACGCAACTGCACCCTGACTCTCGACCTCACCGACCAGCCCGGACAGCTTTCAGGAGTCTGCCGTGTGCTCGGCGAAAACGGAGCCAACATCATCTCCGTCACCCACGAACGCAACTCCCACATGACATCCATCAACGGCTGTCTGATCCGCGTCGAAGTCGAGACCCGCAACAACGAACACATCGAGATCCTGCGCAAAGCCCTCTCCACCGCAGGCTACCACGTGGTCTGAACAATCGGTTCCGAATCCACCTTATACATATATAATATATAAGCTCATCCGTACAACACACTCACTGCCATTATGTATCGACGCTTCAATTTCATGCGGCTTCTGCCCGTTGCCGCCGCACTGACAGCCACTCTTCTGACCGTCAGCTGCAAGACCAGTGAAAGCAACTACCGTCAGGCCTATGAGACGGCGGTTGCCAAAAACCGTGAGGCTTCAGGGTGGATTCGACAATCTATGCCCGCATACGCAACAGCGCGCAGACCTCTGATCTGATAGCCGGATCAGACACTCTGCCCATGCGCACAGAATATGTAGGCTATACGGAAAACGGAGGTGCCTCACGCGAGATGCTCAAGCGCTACAACGTGGTTGTCGGGCAGTTCAAACAAAAGTTCAACGCCCGCGAAATGCGTGCGCGCCTGCAAGCCAACGGCTATCCCGACGCATTCATAATCCACACCCGCGAACCGCTCTACTACGTCTGCACGGCCACCTGCCAGACCCCTCAGGAAGCCGCCACGGCTCTTGAAAAGGTGAAGACCGACAAGTCGATAGTGCTCCGCTCTCCCCTGCCCTTCATTCTCCGCCCGGCCCATCTGGCAAGATAGCGGAGAACAGACCACACTCCCCTTTCAGAATCACAACTACATTCTCTATATCAGAAAACACTTGCAACATGAAACAGTCATTCCCATACATTCCGCCTGCCACTGACTCACAACAGGTCTACACAGACGGAGAGACAATGGACGAGGCTGTCGAGGCTTTTGAAAACCACGACTACCTCAAGTCACTGCAACTGCTGATCGATGCTCTCGACTGCGATTTCCGCGAACGCTACGGCAATCCGGAAGGCACTTCGTTCAGAATTCCCCACGGCTCGATAGTGGTCCGCATCAACATAACGCCAGAAACACTCCATATCTCGGCCGATTTCCTGCGTCTGCCCGAAAAGGGGCGCGTGGCCATGCTGCGCCAGATCGCGGAAATGAACATCAACAATCTCATGCTCGCCCGTTTCGTCAAGAGCGGCGACTATCTGAAGATGGAATACTCTTGCCCGCTGACTGACACTCATCCCCACAAGATCCACGCCATCATCCACAACATCTGCCTCATCGGCGACAAATATGACGATGAACTCTGCACCCGCTTCAATGCCGAGCGCTGCTACACTCCCAAAGTGACACCTTTCACTCCGGATGAAGTCGACACTGTCTATGACGCGCTCCATACCATCGGACAGCTTGCTCTCAATGCAGCCGCCGACTACAGTTCGCAGCGGCGCTACGTCTATGCCTGGACAATCTTAAGCGGTGCCATCCACCAGTTCACATTCATTGCCAACCCGCAGGGTCAGCTGATCAACGAAATCGAAAAGGCCATCGAGTCAATGAATGACGAGCGGCCGATCGAAGAACTTGTCTCCCGCGGCACATCGTTTCTCAAGAAACTCTTGTCGATGCCCAAGGAAAAACTGGCCGAAGACCTCTACACGGTCGAGATGATGGTGTCAATAAAGCCTAACGCACCACTCCAGAGTGTGCAGGATGATTTCGAGAGTCTCCACGAAGGTGTCACCGAAGCCATGCAGAAGAGAGACTATGACCAGGTGGCCGTGCGCATCTACTTCTCATTCTATCAGCTGCTCGCCGAAAACAATATCTCTCTGCTGCTCGAATATCTCATCATCACCGCCCTGCGCGAGAGCGCAGGCCTGCCGCTTAAGGAGGCGGCTGAAATCCTGCTCAAAGCCCTTGACAAGATCATGGACGGCGACATCGAACCGGATGATGACGACGATGATGACGAGGACGAAGATGATGAGGACGAAGATGACGAGGATGATGACGAGGATGACGAGGACGACGATGAGGACGATGAGGACGATGAGGACGATGAAGACGATGAGGACGATGAAGAAGATCTCTCCGAGGCTCACGCCAACATCATGGCCGCACACCAGAAACTGGCCGAAGCCATGAGCGGCGAAGAAATCGTGGCGATCCAGCGTCAGATGGATGAAGCTCTGAAAGCCGGCAACATGACCGAATACATGCGTCTCGCCACCGAACTCCAGATGCGTATGCTCAGCTCTCTCGGCTCATGAAACGTAGGCTGAAACGCCATGCTTCAACCAATTTTTTAGAGCTTGTTTCTTAAACGACCTCTTAACCAATCATTCTCTACGCCTTATGAATCCAGAAATAAACAAACTGATATATAAAGTGACCCATGCCGATGGGTCAGGCAGCTGCTTCTACCTCCGGAATCACGACATTTTCGTCACCAACTACCATGTAGTGGCCGGCTACCGCACAGTGGCCATCCATGACAATGACCGCAACCCATACGAAGCGCGAGTAGTGGCCGTCAATCCCGAACTCGACCTTGCTCTGCTGGCCGTCGACGCCGATTTCAGCCATCTTCCCGATTTCCCTCTCGCAGGAGACGATGATCCGGCCATCGGATCGAAAGTCCACGTTGCAGGCTATCCTTTCGGCATGCCTTTCACCATCACCGAAGGCTCTCTCTCTTCACCCCGCCAGCTGATGGACGGAAAATATTACATCCAGGTCGATGCCCGGTCAATCCCGGCAACTCCGGAGGCCCGATTGTCAATGACAAGGGCGAGGTGATCGGTGTGACCGTCAGCAAATTCGCGACTTCATCGGCTGACAACATGGGTTTCGGCGTACGCATCGAGGCCTTGGCTCAGCTGCTTGACGCCATCGAGGATCTTGACCGCAGCGAGTTTCACGTGCAGTGCGACAGCTGCGATGAACTGATCAGCGGTGACGAGGAATACTGCCCCTCATGCGGCGCGCATCTTGACGAAAGGGTGTTTGCCACCCACGAAATGTCGCCCCTTGGAGAGTTCTGCGAAAGCGCCATTGCCCGCATGGGCATCAACCCGGTGCTTGCCCGCAGCGGCCACAACGTGTGGGTGTTCCACCGAGGCAGTTCCGAAATCCGGCTTTTTGTCTATGACCGCAACTATCTCTTTGCCGTGTCGCCGATCAATCTTCTGCCAAAGAAGAATGTAGAGAAAGTGCTCGACTTCATGCTCGACACTGACTTCTATCCCTACAAGATGGGAGTTGACGGACGCCAGATCTATCTGTGCTACCGCATCCACCTCGCCGACCTCACCGAAGAGTCGCGTGAACGCATTCTCAACAACATTGTAGGTCTTGCCGAGAAAGCCGACGATCTTGACAATAAGCTTGTGGATGAATACGGCTGCGAGTTCTCGCTCTACTCCAAGGCCTGATCCCAATCCATAAACCTCCACCGGGGCTGTCAGAGGCTCCGCTCTATAGCAGCGAACGCTGTGCCCGTCTGAAAGGCACAGCGTTCGCTGTTTTTATCATTTACGCATGTCAGGCCCTGCTCACTCTTTCGGGTCAGATAGGAGTTGTAGAGAGCGGGACTGTTGATGATCTCTACCGCGGCGGCAAACGTGGGGTCGAGCGGACTGACCACACGTGAGTAGACTGACTGGTCATAGAGGTCACGGCCTACGAGGCCTTTGACTATGGCGCGGAGCATCGGTTCGGAACGGCGGAACTGCGCTTCGTCATAGGTCACACCGTCAGCCGTACCGCGGTCTATGAGGCCCTGCATGATTTCAGGAGTGACGGTGAATCCGGCAATATAGCTCTCTTCTGTCGGATAGGCGCTCTTGATTTTAGAGCGGTTGGCATCTACATAATCGACAGTGAAATTATTGACCGCTCCTTTGGCTATAAGGTCACGGTAGTAGGTGGAATACATGGTGGTGTCAATAGGCACAAAGCGGTC
>PDYJ01003583.1_pt1 | contig 11073 bp, 9 predicted proteins | sample 1430841 | NCBI WGS metagenome assembly PDYJ01 (sample SAMN07237672, study PRJNA390542) | Gut metagenome, whole genome shotgun sequencing project. | isolation source: fecal pellets | host: Mus musculus | place: USA: New York, NY | collected 2016-10 | reverse complement strand
AATACTCCAATAGTAATTGGCAGCATACCAGGCTCGTCAACCAATCCTTTGATGAGATTAGCATGGACTTCAAATCCTAAATAATCTTTTTGGGCAATATTATCCGACCACATGATAAATATACTTTGTCATAAGAAATTTAATAATTTGAATCGATCGCATCAGAATGATGGGTCTTGACTCTGATGTCAAGCATTTGGGTGTTAAATTCGGGTCAATGTTATGGCATTGCTCCTTAACAATGCCCCGGCGAGCTATGGCAGGTTGTAGACAGTAAGTGTCGAAGTCGTCAAAGTTGACATCTTCTATGGATCGCCAGTGAGAAAAAGAAGTTTCATCGCAGCGGTAGCTATCTTCTTTACTGCCTTGAAGTCTCGCATGTCGGCTTTCTTGTCGTATACAACAAGGTCATCGAACAAGAGGCCATATGAATTTTCAGTGCGGAGAGCGTGGAGAATTTCGGAGAAATACTCAACATTGATAGTCCAACCTTTGTATATCATGCTCTTGTTAATGCGCGGTAGATACCACCCCTCAATGAAGCAATGGAAGCGGTCAAGGAGAGCAGACTCACGGAAATAAACCGGGAGAGCATCGAAGTAGCGAGGACTCTGAGGCAAACGATTTTGATGTGAGTTGGATGTTGCCCATAAGCATGAGACCACACTCCGAGGTGAACTCGTTGTTGTCAATGGTGGTCTTGCCGCTTTCAAGATAAGATTTGAGGCGGCTTGAATTTCAGAAGGTTCTTGGAAGGTGATAGTCTGTATTTCATCAAACACGGTGAAATCGTGATTTTTGATGATTCCGTTCTGCTGCTTTTGCTTATCGTAGAACAGCTTGGCACGGGTGACTTTACCTCCGCTGACAAGCCAACCATATTTGGAGAGATTGCCAAACACATAGCTCTTGCCGGTACCTTTCGGAGCAAGCTCTACAACATTTAAGCGAGGCTCTACAAAGATGAAGAGCCGTGTAAGAAATTCAAGTTTCTGATGCATATTCTCGAAAGAGTCTGCATCATACTCCATAGCCGAAAGGAGCAAGTCAATCCATTCATCGGTAGTGAATGATTGACGCGCCTCCCTAAGATATGCCACGTCTACTGACTTGTAGGGCTTGAAAGGTTTGTAATCAACCATTTCGACGTGGTTCTTCTTACCGTCATCATCTGGCATCAAACAAAGTTTGATTATCCCCCAACGCTCACCGTCTACAAGCGTACCTGTGTGCTGATTGTAGACGTATTCGGGGATAATCCCTCGTTCAGTTTTATGCCGAGGTCGGGAATGGCGAACCGACGAACACCTTAACAAGGTCTATATAGACGATGAAGCGCACCAAAAGAGTAAGGGAGTCTCCTCAGCCAATTTTATCTTTAACCTCGCTGGCTTCCTTAGAATAACCATGTCAAGGAACGCAGTCAATTTACCTCGGTCAATTGAGCCATCGGGTTAAGATATTTCTTTAAAAGAAAATCCTTAACAAAGGCCGGGAGGTTTCGACCGGCAAAAAGGCTGTCGGTTGAATTGGGGTCTTTATATATAGACATCGGAGCGAAATGCTGCCTAACTTTTCAGAAATCACGTCACGCATACGAGTGGTATTAGAAATCAAACAAATCTTCCTCCTCGGTGCCAAGGCTAAGTTTAAGATTGAAAAATTGGGATTTATCGGCAATCTTCAAAAGTATTGTCTGAGCCGAAGCATCAAGAGGTAAGTGCGGTGTAGAATATACATCGCCGGGCAGAGCATTGAGTTGATACTCGATGCCATTGTATTCCACCATTGCGATTTGGTCAATGGGAATACCCTTGATTTTGAACTTCACAACGGGATTAGAGGCAGAGATTTCAAATCTTCAATGGTCGCTGACCAGGTGGCGGCGTTGGGTTGCGAAGATATGATAAATATTGGCACGAGCACTTCTTCGGGAGTACAACCTCCGTGGCAACCGCAGCCCTCATGAATCTTGGCGCATAGTGAGTTGTGACGCAGAGCGCACAAGGTTTTATTATCGTCCAAGATAATATAACGGCTGTCAATAGTAGGCTTTTTGGCTAAGGCCGTACGTCCTCCGTGGTCGGATTCAAGGCCTGGGAGGTTTAGGCCGGGCAAAAATTGACTGAGGAAAGAAAGGCCATGATCTGATACTATGGCTATTTTCTTGCCCGGGTTATTATTTAGATTTTATTGATTGTATTGCGCACAAGAGCAAAATCATCAATGATATACTGAGGATATTGACGAGTTATATGTGAGTATTTGTCAAGGTCTCCTGACTTTGGCAAATCATCTTGTTGTGTAAGCAGCTGAAGCGACTTCTTGTTGATGTCGGTTTTTGTAGGAAGTTCAGAACGTGCGGCAAGTACTTCGTTAAGATAGTAATTGTCGTTATTCCGTTCTGAAATGATTTGCTGAATGAACGGAACCCAATCAAATCCGAGGCCGTCTATCCAAAAATAAACATCAATGTCCTTACGACTGTGTAATAGAGTTCGTGTATTACTGAAAGAGTTATACCAGGAATAGAATGTCGCGGTGTCTTGATTATGAGAGCCAATGGACTCCTCGATATTAGGAGAGTACGAATTGGCGACTTTCGCCAATTTGTAATCATCAAAGTATGAAAGCAGCCATTTGCACTCAGTGTCTTTAACACCGAATGTTCTGCCGAGGTAATGATAGATGTCGGGATAAAGCTCCTTGATAGCATCTCTTTGGATGTAGCCTTTACCCAACCATTCAATCAGTAAGGCTTTTTCAGCGTTAGTTACTAATGAGAAGTAGCGAAGTGCGGTAGGATAACCTTGAGTCTGAGCTATTCCTATAAGTTTCTCAACAAGTTTCTTTTGTACGCAGTCGCTGAGGATAATGCCCTCTTTCCTGACAAAGGTAAGCACATCTCTACGCTCATCAATATATGCTTCCAGGTCTTTCAAATCAAAGATAGTGAGAAGCAACGACTGGGCAATGTCTGCGTTGGTATACCCTTTGATTTCTTTGAGTGCTGCACAGATATAGCCGGTGTCACAGAATTTTCTACGTAGTATGAAACAAGCAGCCATCGGTCGAACGGCTCATTATTCTCGAACCAGGTTTTGATGAATACGTCGTGACCTGCAAGAGCGTGAATGTCGAATTTAGCGTTAAAGAATTTCTTGAAGTCGAATGAAATCGCATTGATTTTCTTTTGCGAGGGTTTCCCAATGAACCGATGTGGTACCCTTATGGGAAAGAAATTCGAGTTTCAAGCCCAAGCCTTGGGTGAGAAATTCGCGACAAGAATTGCATGTGATGAAGTCAAAAGCATTGTCTGGTTGGGCATATTCGGCAAAAGCAAAAATAGAGCGAGAGGTGCAGATGATATTAGGTTTCATCTGCTGGTCTCGCCATAGGCGCAACCATTCGTTTACGTTACGCACCACGCTATAATTCTGCTCTAATCCGTCAACTCCATAATCAGTGTTATTTGTCAAGATTAGCCGATAGTTAACTGGCGCTACTTGATTTTTGAAATACCAAATATGGGTTTGTGAATCGGTGAAAGAAACGCGACATTTTACCCTCCAAACCAACAATTGGAATATACACACGCTGCTTTGCGTCAAAAGCTAATTGGGAGGCTTCAATGGCTTTAATTGTTGAGATTAAAGCGTCAAATTCCTTGTTGGTATCGTTGTCGTAGAAACGAGCCAATTCAGAGAATGGGGCAATCACCAAATCAGTGGTCTCTTTTTCTCGAACTAGTGAGACAATCTTTTCAGAGAGTCTAACGTAGTTTATAAGAATATCGGGAAAGCAGGGTCAAGCCATTCGTTAACACTACTGAGTGCGATTCCATTATCCATAAGACGCTCAACAAAATCATAGCAGTCGTTGAAGCTGTCAAACAAAACGAACCTAACGGGAAAACGCCCGGCTGTAGCCGAGTTAATTCCCGAAATGGTTTTGTCCTCATTGATGCACTGCATAAGTGCGTCTATGTTCCCGAATTCTTTATACATAGTCAGTTCAATATGGCGTCCACTATGTCATCATAGCCTAAATCAATCAAGCGAAGAAGAATTTCTTGAGCTTCATTGATAGAAGTAATGCTATGAATTTTATCTTTAGCCTCTTCGACTTTGTCAGGCGAAGGAGGCGTGGGTGTTGGTTGCGGCGTTGGTGTCGGGCCAGGGTCTGGAGGCGTAGGCGGCGTTGGTGTCTGTTTCTTGCTAAGACCCCAATGCAATAATTTGACGTCCACATCTTCCTTTCTCCACTCTCCGACTTCGCCGGGCATATTCTGCTTGATGTATTCAAATGCCTCTTGTATGTCCTCTTGTTTAAGAGAAACATGAGTATTTGACATTAAGAAAATCTCGAAACCCTGACGGAAGGCGTTGGAGTCGTGAACCCAACTGCGTAATTCAAAATCCAGTGTTTTTAAGGATTCTGCAAGAGCACTCATCATCTGGGATTGCGGTGGGCGGTTTCAAAGCAAATGGTCAAAATATCATCAATTATTTGCTTGGCTCGCTCTCCATTGTCTGAGCCCAAAAGAGAGGAAGGTACAGCATACTTCAACGCCCAAAGGGGATATCCCATAGACGCGGAGTATTTATGGAGAATAGTCCACCGGGTATCGGTAAGACTGCTAACGTCCGGATAACCGTTTTGGGCAGTGAGTCCAAAGACCTTGATAAGGCCTTTACAAATCATGCCCTCCTCTTTAGTCTCAAATTTATAAGAGAGTTTAGTGTTTGGAGTTCCCTTTTCCCAACACTTGAAGATGTCAACAACGTCTTCGACAAGATGTTGAGCTTCGCGAGGCTTTCCGCCGGTGTCAAACATCTTGCCGATGTGCTTACGCATGGCGAAGGCAAGCATAGCCATACACGAACAAGTTTCAAAAAGTCCGTATGGAGGGCGTGACAAATCCTCAAATTTCTCAGCGAGATTGAACAGGCTCTGCTTGTCGGCATGTTTAATCTTATTGTCAACGAAGCGACAAACAAGATACAGCGGATTATGTTCGGTGTCAATATCCGCCTTAAACTCGAGATTGTCGTCAAGACTTTCCTCAAAAAGGATTTTGACAAGCGACTGCTGATTATTCAGTTCAGCAAGAATATCTTGTTTTGAATTGAAGTTGAGAATTAGCTGAACAATCTTTTTGGTAGATTCTTTCTTCCAAAAAGTTTTTTGACTTGCCTACGCACTTGTCCAATCCTTCGGGCCCAAATGAGAATAACTGAGGGGCGATAATTCTATCAAGCGTCGAAGTCAGCTTCGATGCCGAGTAGGCGTTGGATACTCCTCTAAGATACAAGTAGAAGTTGACTTGTCGCACCTCTTTGGAAATCCAATCTTCGACCATTTTACGCGCATTTTTAATATGTGCGTTGTATTGGTCGGTGAAATTAAACTTCTGTGCTATCTTCGCGTTAGCTTGATACTCAATGAAACGCTCATAGCTCTTTTCTGTGAGCGGTGCATCAAAAACAATGAATACAGTGTTTTTGAATCTTTGGTCTGCGGATGCTTTCTCGGCTATGTCACGCAACTGCGAGATTTCGGCAGGGGTCTTACCGAAAAGCAATGCGAGGAATATTTCGTAGCCTTTTGCCTCTTTGCTCCCGTTCTCAATCTTGTTGAGCAATGTATATTCATTAACATCAAGAGAGTAGAATCTGAAAGAGTACGGGCGGCAAAGGTTGATAAGTAACTTATCTATCTCCTTGGCTGCTGCGTTATTGAAATTGAGGATTTGAGAAATATACTTAAAATCGCGAGTCCGCAATTGTTCCTTTGCATCCTCAATTTCCTTTGTCGGAAGGGCAGTAAACTGAATTGAGAAGATATTACCTGGTGCCCGTTGGATATAGCCCCTTGTGTCAAATAGATTGAGCACGGTGGGTACGAGATGACTAAATGGCGTACCCTCAAAGAGGCGAAGCACATTTTCTTCGCTCGGTGTAACATCGTCATGATTGGCGATGTTATTGAGCGCGTTGAGTAAGAGTATTCCTTTGAATACTCTGTACTCAACATCTCCGGCGTCCTCAATTTGAGCGCGGTAGGTGTTGAATCGTTCAGTGACAGCACCGAATTTTGCGACGTTCTCGTTAAACTCGTCAACCACATAATCCCAAAGATAGTCTGCGGTGATAGTGTGACGATTTAGGAAGATGTTCTCGCTATCTAAGAACTCACGGATTGTTTTGTTATCGCCCAGGAACTCGAATACACTACGCGAAGCAGAACCTGCTTCACGGGCGTAGAACGTGGCGAGTAGTGCGGTAGCCGGGTGGAGTGGCATTAAATTTCTTATGTCGCGTGAAGTTTCTACCGCATTGGGGCTGTTCTGTGTATAGTGTGCGAGAAGTCCGTCAAATTTCGACAAGATTGGACTGAATACATCAATGTATTCTTCTTCCGAAGCCACTTGACGGAATTTGCGCGACATAATCTTATAGGCAGATACCGGCTCCATATTATATTTCATGAAGTGGTAGCGGCCTTTGGTCTTGGTGCGTTCTTCGGCCTTTAGCGAGTTAAGAGCGGAGGGGTGAGTAATGAACAGGAAATAAACTGTCATTTTCTTGCGCCATAGCTCGCTCGGAGATTTCCTGAAGCGTTACGAGAATCGTGGGCCCAATATCCATTTGAAGGAGATTGGTGAACTCATCCCAAAGAATAAAAAGCCCTTCATATTCGGTTTCCTCTTTCAGTTTATCTTGAACCTCAAAAAACCAATTTATAAGATTGGCACTTTTCATTCTCACGTGTAGGCCACTTTCCCGGACAGCATCCTGGGCTTCGCGCAATGTCTTGCTGTTCATTTCTTGAAGTTCCGTCCGAAGTTTATCAACCGTGGGACACCAAGCGGCAAAGTTTGGGAGATTGTTCAATAATCAGCTCCCAAAAACTTGGGTTTTCATCGATATGTTCAACGTAAGAATCGAAGTCGGTTTTTACGTTGAGATCGGTAAGCCCGGCTTTGATGAGCGCAGACTGAATCTTTCTTTGAAGTTGAAGCGAGAGGTCGTCGGGGTGAGAGATATTTGTATTGCCGTACATAGTGACCGGCAGTAAGCGTTTCTTCTTGCGAAGGGCGAATATAGAGGAACGCAGGGTGTCGAACTGCGGAAGTTTATATTCGCCGTTCACCCATTCTTCTATGTTCCTCAACAGTATCGCAAAGGAGGTGCTTTATAACAGCACCTGCGTGGCTCTTGCCGGAGCCATAGGTACCCTCAATCCAAAACGATTTATGAGCATCATAGTCATTGTTTTGGGTTGAGCGAACAACGTTGCGGAGTATGTCGTTAAATTGCTCGTTGATGATAAAAACGCTCCATTCACCGTCTTTCTCATCTTCGATGTAATATGTGCTTCTCCCGGAACGGAGGTCTACTATGTCTGAATACCTGTTAGCCATACTTTATAACATCTGTTTAACCACAGAAAGAGCGTTAAGGTCGTCACGCAGAGTGATGTGGTCAAGCCCCATATTCAACTCAGCGATCAATAGGCGGTTGTTTGCCGAGTTAAGCGTACGGAGCGCTTTCTCAAACTCAGTTTTGCCTATACCGAATTCGACAACGGGGCCGTGTTTGGTTTCGACATCATATAAATCGGCCACCCTAAATTGCATATACCCCACGGACTCGGCATATTTATATAATGAATAAGCCAGTGACGATGCGGATACATCTTCATAAATCGTTCGTTTGAACATCTTGCCTTTTGCGGGAGTGGCAAGGTTAAAAGCTGAATTAGAGGGCAATATTTGAAGAGTTGGAATAATGCCGAGACAGCGTTGTCGACGGTTCGCTTTCCGTAACCAGATATTCTTCCGATATTTGTTCAGAGATGTAAGCTTTGTCAAAAAGCTGACTGGAGCAATGTGTTCTACGAACCAATTTACAATAAAGGATTCGTATGTGAGGTTTGTAAATATTACAGACCAAACAAATTCTGGATTGTCTATGTAAATTTGAGACAAGTATTTACCAAGGTCTGTTAGATTGAGCTTAGAATCCACAATGCCGGATTCCTTTAGCCAGTTCTTGAAGCCGGGGACTTGCTTGGGACCAAGACCGTTATTTTCCCAAAAATCTTCGGGCGACATTAGGAACTCTGTCATCCATTCTTCATGAATGCCAAAGGTATTATATCTGTCAATGCCGGCTTTTGCTTTAATGTTGGTTTCAGTTGTCATACTTGTTGAATTTGCTACAATGCAACCCTTATCGTGAAAATTCAGACAGCGGTGGCAGTGTACACATGTTTTTTGTATCAATTTTAACCGTAGGGAAGACTGATAGAGCTCCAGTCGGACATTCTATTTCGCACGATTCACAATTGATGCAATATGCGCCTTATAAATAACGCGCTTTATGGAAGATATTAGAGTTAAATCTTTTAGCCCTATAACCTCTAACGTGTAATCGGAAAGTGAGCCTATAATTTTCGTAAGAATAGATTGAGTCTTTATACTTAATATCTCCACAAACTCGCTCTCCTTCAATTGTGCACGTAATAGGTGCTAAAACTTTAAGCCATTCTACAATTGAAGACTTTCCTCCTCTGACGGTTACAAAGAAATTGGCAGAGGTGTTTTTGAAAATAACTTGGGTAGGTATCGTTAGGAATTTACCACTTGCGCGGAATTTCCACTTCCTATCTCGATATAATTTTCGACATCCTTTATACCTTCTCGTTCCGACCACTCGGCGATGCGTTCGATGAATGGTGAAAGTTTTTTGTGGGTAAAGTTTGTCCACTAACATATCATCCCAACATGAAGAATAAGGGCAAATGATACATCCAACACGTGCTTTACCAAATCTATATGCAAGATTGATTGGTAAGGAATGGTAAATAGATAGAGGAATATCTCGGTGGTATTCCAATTTAATATCGGGTGTGCGTTAATCACTGTTGAATGCTTAACGCCTTTACCTATCCTGTTGTAATTACTACGGCGAGTAGATTCCTCTGCTCTTACGCCGTCAAATGTTAATACTCTCGCTTGCTTATTAGTGCCATGGACTTTAAGGGAACGATATAACGGCGCAGTTTTCATAACCGAGCAACACCAACGATGAGTATCGCTTGGAGTGCCGATTTTATCCCAATAGCTCAGAACGGAGGCGTGGTTACGAGCGGTTGAGAACTTTAGGCCGGGGTATAATTCGGAGTAATGCCTTTTAACGTCCTCATAAAGGTCAAGCGACGAGGGCAACTCATAGCCGGTGTCGCTATAAATTACTTCAAAAACACTTGGGGGAAGTGCTCGGTGCAGAGGTCAAGGATGACTTGTGAGTCTTTTCCACCAGAGAATGATGCAAGAAAAACATCTATCTTTGTAGTAAGTAGACGTTTTTTTCCTTGCTGTTGGGCAGTATCTTCGTCCATAAGATCGAAGCTGTCGCAATCTTCTTTGACGATTGCCATTTTTTCGCTTCGTTCTTTTTTCTATAGCGGCAGCAAGTGCTTCGTAATCAAGTTGATTTGCCTTGAACTCCTCGAACTTTTTGGAGGCTACGGAGTAGTCTATAAAAGTCTCTCGGATAAATTCAATGGCTTCGCTTTCGAGCAAGAACAGGATGTCTTGGTTTTGGCGAAGCATTTCATCCATATTCACAGGTTCAAGAGTTAAATTCTCGAAGCCGGGCTTGATGTCAATAGAGGCATCATCGTAGAGATTCGCGCCTTTTGCCTCAAAAACGAGTTGACCGCGATAGAAGTATTGCTTGTTGCAAGCCCAAAGGAGCGGTTCTTCACAATGCGGATAGGCCCAGCCCAATTCATTAAGCCTTAACAGGTCAAGTTCCTCAAAAAAACACAGGACGCGGAGATACACTTAAAGTGTCAGCTACAACTTTGTGGTTGAGCCGAACACCTCCTGTTTCTATGTCCCATGTTACTTTATACATTTGTATTCTTTGTCGAGCATAACAATTCTCGCACATCCACATCAAGAAAATGTGCAATTTCTTGAAGTTGTACCACTGATGGCTGAATTTTATTATTGCACCAACGAGAGACGGAGGTTTCATTACGTCCTATTGCTGATGCTAATTCTTTGGCCGATACTTGTTTTTCCGCAAGAACAGCCTTAATTCTATTGGCTGGTATTGGTTTATCTTCAGTCGTCATGATTTTACAACTTCTTGTAATTTTCTGCAAAGTTAGCAAATTATTTCGAAATAATCACCAGCTTTTGTTCTCAAAATTAAAATATAAGACTTGTAAAGGTCTACATTGAGACTCATTCATCATAAAGGAATGATGAACCGAATAATTGCATAATTGCCAAAGCAACATCTTGAAGCATTTGAGGTAAATCCCCAATATGTAAAAACAAGATTGCATACGAGAGATGAAATAACAACTCGTGTGTAGAATCCCAAATTAGGGAATTTATGTAAACTCTCAGTAGAGAGATGCAGCCTCCGTAATTCGGTCAGCCGTCTTAGAGAAGTACCCTTCACTTGGAAGAATAGTCTTCTCGGAATTCGTAGCGGTTAAAGTGAGCCTACTACCCCCGAAAAGAGCAATTCTTCCGCGCGGTGCTTCGCGGTGCGAAAATACAAATATGACGAATATGGTTAACTTTAACTTTTTGGATCATCTCACGACTTATAATATTAGTCGTAAATACGCCACCCCGGCGATGGTGAATCGCCGGAGTGACGTGGGAAGAATTGGAGAGTTCCGTCAGGATTTCATCGCTTTGTGGATGTTGGGTTGTTTTCGGAGTTTAGCTCTTGGATTTTCTCTTCGAGGAGGTGCTTCTGGTCAAGGGCGCGTGCTGTTTCTTGCACTCTTTCTTCGTAGGCTTGGACTTCTGCCTCTATTTGTTTCACTTTCTTCGGGTCGTTAAACCAGCTTTCGATGCTGTCGAGTCCTACTGTTCCGACACCTCCATTCATCAGGATGTAATGGTACTTAATGTCGGAAATTCTGCATTGCTCTATGCGTCCTTCCTGCCAGAAAATCATTGCGAAAAACAGGAGCGTTGAAAATATAGTGAAGCAAGGGTGAGATACCACTGCCATGATTCGCGTGCGATACGGA
>PDYJ01001677.1_pt1 | contig 11073 bp, 9 predicted proteins | sample 1430841 | NCBI WGS metagenome assembly PDYJ01 (sample SAMN07237672, study PRJNA390542) | Gut metagenome, whole genome shotgun sequencing project. | isolation source: fecal pellets | host: Mus musculus | place: USA: New York, NY | collected 2016-10 | reverse complement strand
TTTTCCCCGGTGGCTTTAAAGGCTTCATGTTCTCACTCTCGATCATCGTTGGTTCCTATCAAGGGATCGAACTTTTAGGGATCACAGCCGGGGAAGCAGCTAACCCTAAGCATGCGATCGTCGCAGCCGTTAAATCGATCGTTTGGCGCATCTTGATCTTCTATATCGGAGCGATCTTTGTGATCGTAACGATCTACCCATGGGATCAACTAGCTGCGATCGGTTCTCCATTTGTTGAGACTTTCTCTAAAGTTGGGATCGCTGGGGCTGCCGGGATCATCAACTTCGTGGTCTTAACAGCTGCGATGTCAGGGGCTAACTCTGGGATCTATAGTTCTAGTCGCATGCTCTTTAAACTTTCACTCGACCATGAAGCACCTAAGATCTTCAGCAAGTTATCTAAGCACGTGGTTCCAAACGTTGCGATCTTAGCTATCTCAGGAGGGATCTTACTAGGGTTTATCTTGAATATTATTTTGACTACCTTGAACAAAGATACCGCTAACCTATTCGTTATTGTTTACAGCTCTAGTGTCTTACCCGGGATGGTACCATGGTTTGTGATCTTGATATCAGAATTGCGTTTTAGACGCCAAAAACACCCATGAGTTAACGGATCATCCGTTCAAGATGCCACTTTATCCGTTCTCAAACTACTTTGCGATCATTTCGCTTGTTGTGATCATGCTCTTTATGTTCATCAACCCAGATACCCGCGTATCAGTCTCTGTCGGAGCTATCTTCCTTCTCATCTTGACGGCTATTTTCTTTAGTCGCAATAAGAAAGCTAGAAACTAAAAAAACAAGCACCGTTAACTACTTTGCTTAATGAAGTGAACCCCCTAAGTTGGACAAAGGAATCTAACTTAGGGGGTTTTACTATGACTAAATTTTCTTTTGAGGATAAGTTGCGAGCTGTAAATATGTATCTAAGAGGCTATGGAAGTAACACAGTAGCTAAAGTTTATAAAGTGAAGAATCACTCAAATATCCTTATGTGGGTCAAACGATATCAAAAATATGGTATTGATGGGTTAAAGGTTCGCTACCCTAAATACGATTACGATGGAAATTTTAAGCTCAACGTTTTAAAATGGAGAAAAAGACATAAGGCTTCCTATCCGGAAACAGCACTTCAGTTTGATATAAGTAATCCTGGGACGATCGCGACTTGGCAACGTAAATTGGATACTAAAGGTGTTGATGCCTTATTTACTAGAAGAGGACGGGCTAAACACATGACGACCAACAATAATAAACAAGCAGAAAAATCAGAATTATCTGAATTAGAACGTTTACGAGCTGAGAATCGTGCTTTACGGGTTGAAAATGAATACTTAAAAAAACTCGATGCCTTGGTTCAGAAGCGCGGACATCGCAAGAAAAATATCAAATCATCCAAGAATTAAGGCAAAAATTTAAATATACATTGGATGAAATACTACCTTACACTAGTCTTAAACGTAGTACATTTTACTATCAAGCCAACGAATAAACAGGCGAAAAAATAAAGATGAGGAGCTATTAAAGCTTATAAAGGAGGTCAAATCAAAGCACCCGTGTTTTGGTTATCGTACAGTAACACTGAAATTACGATCTCAAGGCATAAAAGTAAATCATAAGCGTGTTAGTCGCATCATGCGAGAAAATGATCTATCAGCGCATATGTATAATAAACAAAGGCGAAAATATAATTCTGCCCTTGGACCACAAGGTAAGAAAGCTAAGAACTTATTACATCGACGTTTTGATACACATTTACCATTTCAAAAAATGGTGACCGACGTAAGTGAATTTAGGTATGGAAATAAGACACAAGAAGAACGTGTCTATCTTTCACCTATCAAAGATCTATGTACAGATGAAATAGTAAGCTATAGTATCAGTAAGCATCCAACAACAGCCTTCGTGGTAAAACCGTTGGATGCATTGATAAAACTTAGACCTAAATTAAACTATCGTATGACTCTCCATAGCGATCAAGGTGTCCAATATCAGAGTGTCCAATGGCGAAAGAAGCTAAAAGAAAATAGGATCTTTCAAAGCATGTCTCGTAGGGCAACGTGCTTAGATAATGCACCCATGGAAAGTTTTTTCCACACAATGAAAGTAGAGCTATATCACAATAAAGAATATACAACACAAGAAGAGTTGGTCAAAGCAATGATCAGCTGGATCAGCTATTACAATAACGAACGGATAAAGGTCAAACTAAAAGGCAAGACACCGGTAGAATACCGACATCTTGCCTTAAGAAATATAGTCTAAATAGAGTGTCCAACTTTATGGGTTCACTTCAAGTAGCTAACGGTGCTTTTTATTTCTTGTGTTTAAAGTACCAAGTTTGAACTATGATCCAAAGGAGCAAAAGCCCCAACCAAGCAAAGCTATTTTTATTCCTATAAAAAATGCTTTTGAAGGTAAATAACCGATAGTAACTGTATGGCTTCCTTTTTCCAATTCAAGCTGTACCGTATTTCGTTTACTGTTCTGATAAGAAACTTGTTTCCCATCGACTGATACTACTGTATGAACATAGTGGACTACTGGTAGATCTATTTTACCCCTTCTAGTAAGCTCTACTTGATATCGTAATGCATTGGCACTCGCATATGGCTTTATTCGCATCTCTTGTCCATTTATTCTTGTAATACCAGATATAATACTGTAGACATCTTTATTTGTTCTGTAAGCTTTGTCCCAATCCATAACGATATATTCTAAGAAATGATTTTTTCTCAATGTTTTAGTTGGAAAATAATCAACTTCGCCCGTTTGTGCCCAATAGTTAAACTGTGCTTGATAGTTTTTATCTGTTAAGATCCCGAATATAAGATCGCTTGTTCATCTGCTTTTAAAGGCTTGATGACCATTTCCTTGTTCTTAGCCGTATTAGCCAAGCGATCAGATAAATTACTGATCGAACCATAATAACTGATCAAACTCACTAGTAGTACTGTTAGCACAGTCATGGCTTTACGCCAATTCGTTTTTAATGATCCATACTTTGCCAATAATTCAACGATCACTCTTGAGCCTAAAATAGCGGTCAACAAAACAACATATATCAAGTAACGATAAGGTAACTGTAACAAAGCTAGGAAAGAACCATTAAAAGATTTCCACGGAAATATTGCCGTTGATATCAAGGTTAGACAGATCGCCAAAATATAGAGCGGTAATTCCAAAGAATCTTGCTTGATCCATTTCCAGCCACTGAGTAGCACTAGCAATAAAACGATCCCGATACTTGAACTAGTAGCAGTATTACTTAGTGAAGTCGTAAACACTTCACCTAAGTTTTGGATCATTCCTACTCCTGGATAAGTTGCTGTTATTCCCTTTCCAAAATAATCTGTGACCAGCGGAATAATTACTGGTAAAACTAAGATCACAGTGACGCCTGCACTTATTAATAAATATTTTGCTCTTTTAAGATCAAGGTCACCTTTAAAAAATGCTACAAGCAATAAGATCGTAAAAATCTCACTGATCAATAAAATGCTCAAGATATGACTATATGCTAGTAGTGTCATTCCAATAGTCAACCAATACCATTTTCTTTTATCACCACAGACAATATGATAAAAGCCTAGAAATGCTAATGGAATAAATGTACTTGCAATATACTCACCTACAACAAAACTAGCTGGACCTAAGTAAAGTCGATATGGTGCTAGCGTATAGAGGAGTGCAAAGATAAAACTCCTAAGATATTTCCCCTTCGAAAAAGATAGCATAGAAAAATAGCTGATCACGAAGGTCATAAACATAAATGCCCCCACCCAAATATAGTAAGCAGCTATTGGTGTTGTAATAAAACGCAACCATGCCCAAGGATAAATAAAGATCACTGGATAAAATAAAAATGACCCGACACCTGTACTTTGAAAGGTAGAAGTTGCTATATAAGTAAATAGACTCCCCTCACTCAAATTACGATAGATCTGCTCTACACGTGCCGCGTGAAATAACCAATCGACTTGAGCTGCAATTCTGCCTGTTGCAACTAGAGGATAGATCATGCATACCGTGATCACCAAAAAAATTAGCAGCACTATACTATTTGTTTTTATATTCTTCATTCTATTCATCCCCATCACTACTTTGGATCTTCATAAAATCTGTATCTTTTACATAATTTTTTTCCAGCAGTAATATCATACTGAATGATCCTCAAATCGCTCAATAGCTCTTTTTGCTCTTCTGTCAAATTTTGTTCATTCACAATTTTCTCATCTTCAGTAACATACTCAACATTTCTCACTGATGTATCATTGGATTCAGTACCAATATAAAAAGCAGGTAAACTTTGATAAATATTCGTCAATAAGGCATAGTATGGAGAAACTTTCGAATTTGTTGTTTCAGCCACCATTGCTGGGAAATCATTCGGAGAAATATAGCGTGTCTTCATCAAATTAGTCCTAGCGCCTTGTTCACGAGCCACTTTATTTGAATAAATAAAGTAATCTGTTTCATGGAGATTCAAACCATCTTTGGTCATGTCATTAGCATACATTCCAGGTAAATGATCGCCATAAAAAACGAGTGTGATCGGCTTATCAATAGCTTCTAACCGCTCGATAAATCCAGCTACATACTTATCTGTGTAATGGATCCCTGTTGCAAAATTATTGATCTGCTCACGGATCTCATCGTTTAATCCAACCGCTTCTTCTACTTCGAATTTTGTATTGTCACTATAATACGCTTTGTTATACGGCATATGGTTTTGCATTGTTACCAAATTGATAAATTGTCCATTTGCCTTATTTTCATTGATCACATCAAGCGTATTAGCATATGCAACTTTATCCGATAAATATGGATTATTTTGGATCTTTTCTTGATGCTTGATCTTTGTCTTACTTCCTAAGTAGATAAAATCATTGAATCCCAAATTTTCATATGCTTTTGGGCGACTATAGAAATTCCCTACATATGGATGAATAGCTACTGCATTTGAAAAGTAATTTACGATCGACGGATTATAGTTATGAGTCGAAACTAATTGTGTATACGGTGTACTCAACGTTGGTGAAAAATTAGCCAACGGTAAGCCTGTCATTGTCATATACTCAATATTAGCTGTGCCACCACCAAAACCTGAACTTATCATATACCCAGAAGTTGTCTCATTCATCAATTGATGGATATACGGGATCGGATCTCCCTTTAATTTAGTGGCTTTAACGTGATTAGGGTCACTAAAGCTCTCACTTAAATTAAAGATGATCGTTTGTTTTGACAGATCATTTGTACGCGTTTTATTGAGCTCATTAGCTCGTATTCTATACTTAGTAACGATCTCTTCGACTTTAGTTTTAGAATAGCCTTCAGGTCGTTTCATGATAACAAAATCCAAATTATTTAAAAACTGTAATGTTGGGCCATTTATCTGAGCTCCGTTTAGTTGATTATAAAATGTTGGGTCTATACCTAACATTTTCATCGGTTTTTTTCAAAATAAAATCATCATGATTCCAAAAAAAGCTACTACATACAATTACAGTTGGTATCATTACATATTTTATGCGTGTTTTCAAAGATAATTTTTTGACCTTCACCTTCCACGATAACCAAAAAATCACAATTAACAGGATAACTAAGCTAGCTACCCTAGGAGCAAAAGCCAATGGGGACCATGTTCAAGAGATTACGGTAAGCACCTAACATGACGACCTCGGAAGGTAAAATAGGCTCACGCCGGCTGGCGATCTTCAAATATGTCGCAATACACCAAATAACTATCAAATAATCACTTATTAAAAATGAAACCCAAAAACTATTAGTCAACCCTCGCAAAAAAAGATATAAACCAACAAATAATAGTGCGTTGATCACAATGATCTGAGGTCGTTGTAAGATCGCATAAGTCAAGGCATTGTACGACTTATCTCCTTCGATAGTGTCAGCCACATGACCACCAACATTTGTCACAACCATAGAAATATACGATAAAACTAACATTACCCCACTAACGATCAACATCAATTTATGGGAACGTAAAGACCGCTTAGTTTTCACCAAGGTCAGTTTGATATTATTTTCTAAATCAGCTAAATGCCAAGAATCTAGCATTTTATCTAATTTACTAAGCTTTATAAAGAATTTAGACTTAACGTATATATGTACTACTGACCAAATCACTAAGGATACTAAGATAGCTTCAGATAATTCCAGATATCTAATACCCCAAGTAGCTTTCTCATTGGCAGTATTTAGTGCCTCGATCAAAAATGATGACACTGAAAATAAAGCACTTCCCAACAAGCTAAATAACTGCACCCTATTTAACCTCAGAGGCAAAAGGAGACGCACTAAATAAAATGAGAATAACATAGTAAACAAATTGGCTGCGTCTGTTAACCTAGTAGCTGTACTCAGATCTCCGTGAGTTCCTTCAGATATCAAGGGCATTATCACTAACATGATCGCTAATACTATAGCTGAAACACTAGTTAAGAAATACCATGCTTTCTTGGGCAATTCACTATCTGGTAAATTAGCCCCTAATGTAAATACCATCCATGCATATAGCGCCGTTGTACCACCATTATAGTTAAAAATATCCTTACCAAATATTGTTGGCACACCAAATGCAATGAAGAAAAAAATATAGTAGGCATATCGGTTATTCATCAAGCGCTCTGCAACAATTTTATTAGTTAAGATCGCTAATAAGATACCACTAAATAATGGCGAGGTATTGCGTAAGAATGGAAAAAGTGCATTATAAAAATGCCCGATCCATGTCGAATCTTGCAAAAAACATACTACTAACAAGCAGCACCAGGTTCCGATAACTAAAAAACCCCAAGCTTGAAAAATACCGATTTTTCTGATCCTTGTCATAAAATATCCAAGTAAAAGAAGCATGATCGGTATACTTGTCACTGAAAATCCACGTATTACATTGGCTATCAAATACTTTTTACTGAGTGTTTCTTGCAAAAAGATCTGGGGAGCATGCTGCCAATATAAACTGCTAAATGCAGTCAACACTATCAATCCATAAATAAGTAGATCTACTTTAAATCTACTTATTCCTTTCTTTTTATCCTGTACAGAATATATCTCATCTTTAGTCATAGCTACTCCGAATTTCTAACTTTCTATCATACTGCATATCAATGTTAGTATAACAAATATATCATTGTTAGTGCTATCATAGTTTATCCACACCATAAAAAATACGGCGCAAGCACAGAGCTCACGCCGTATTCATTATTTTAAATCAAATTAACCTTTATGTTCTTTTTTCCAGAAACCTAAGACCACACCTGCGATGATCGAACCGATCGCAACGGCTGCGATATAGCCAAGTGGGTTAGTTGCTAATGGCGTTACCCAGAAACCACCGTGTGGCGCTGGTACAGAAACATGCCAAAGGCCAACTAAAGCCCCACCGATCGCAGAACCCAAGACACATGATGGGATCACACGACCTGGATCAGCTGTAGCAAATGGGATCGCACCTTCTGTGATAAATGAGAACCCTAAGACCCAGTTAGAGATACCTGCACGGCGTTCTTGCTCTGGGAATTTATTAGGGAAGAAAGCTGTTGCGATCGCTGTAGCAAATGGTGGGATCATCCCGCCGACCATAACTGCCGCCATCAAAGTCGCAGCTACAACAGATTTAGGATCGTTAGCAAATGCACCAGAAGCAAAGACATAAGCAGCCTTGTTGAAAGGACCACCCATATCGATCGCCATCATCCCAGCTAAGACTAAGGTAAGCACGACTAAGTTACCTGTTCCTAAGTGGTTCAAGAAGTTTGTGATCCAAATATTGATCGTTGAGAAGATCGGATTGATGATAAAGTACATGATCAAAGCGATGAACAACAACCCTAAGACTGGGTAGACCAACATTGGCTTCATACCTTCGACACTCTTTGGTAAGTGAGCACAAAGTTTCTTTAGGCCGACCATCAAGTAACCTGCGATGAAACCAGCTGCGATCCCACCTAAGAAGCCAGCTGCGGATTTAGCATCAGCCATTACGTTAGCTGTGTAAGCCCCGCCAAATGAACCACTGTAAACTGTTGCCATGAAACCACCAACAAAACCTGGCATCAAGGCTGGACGATCGCCGATAGCTTCAGCGATGTAAGCAGCTAAAACTGGAACCATGAAAGCAAATGCCATATTACCAGCATTGTTCAAGAAGATGAAGGCTGGTGACTTAGCCCCACCCATGTATTGTTCGACGATAAAGGAGACCGCCATCAAGATCCCACCACCGATAACAAATGGTAACATGTGGGAGATCCCGTTCATCAATTGTTTATAGATATCGCCCCAAACAGAACCGGTCGAGTCACTTTCTTCAGTTGCATCATTAGCACTTGCATGAAAGACTGGTGCTTTAGCTTCTAAAACTTCATTGATCAATTTTTCAGGGTCTTTGATCGCATCGGTAACTGGTTTGTTGACCAAGTTCTTGCCATCAAAACGTGCCATTTCGACTTTCTTGTCGGCAGCCACGATAACACCTTTAGCGCGCTTGATCTCATCAGCTGTCAAACGGTGCTTGATACCTTCAGAACCGTTTGTTTCAACTTTGATGTCAACGCCCATCTTATCAGCTTGTTTTTTTCAAATTTTCTTCCGCCATGTAAGTATGCGCGATCCCGTTTGGACAAGCTGTTACAGCTACGATGTATGGCCGAGAATCATCAGCTGGTTTGTTAGCAGCTGCTTTTTCACGTTCTTCTTGCGCTTTATTTTCAGCTTCCTTTTGAGCAACTGCTTTAGCAAAGATGTCTTGGACCTTTTGTGGTGTGTCAGCTGCTTTCAAAGCATTGACTACATCTGGGTTCATCAAAACTTGGGATAAAGCTGCTAAAGCTTGTAAGTGGGTATTATCTCCACCTTCTGGAGCTGCGATCATAAAGAATAAGTGCGCTGGTTGGCCGTCCATTGATCGGTAATCGACCCCATTAACACTGCGCGCAAACATTACAGCTGGTTTCTTAAACTGCTGTATCGTGAGCATGTGGGATCGCGATCCCTTCACCCATACCAGTTGAGCTTTCAGCTTCACGTTTTAAGATATCTTTTTTATATAATTCTTCGTCGTCGATGATGCCTTTAACAAATAAGTTATGCACCATTTCATCGATAACTTCATTTTTGGTCGTAGCCTTAAGATCCATGATCATAAGGTCGGTCATCAATAAGTCACGAATGTCCATGTCTTACACTTCCTTTTTAATTATTTATATTCTTCGATCTCGATCATTGGTAAGATCTCATTGATCTTTTTAGCATCAGCCAAGTCTTCAGAAAAGGCTGTCGCAGACCCACAAGCTAAACCGTATCGGAAAGCTTCGAGTGGATCTTTAGTCTTAGCGTATGTTCCTGTAAAGCCACCGATCATAGAGTCACCCGCACCGACTGAGTTGATCACGGTGCCTTTTGGTGCGTATGAACGATAAACTTTATCTTTAGTGATCATCAAGCCACCATCGCCTGCCATCGAGATCAAGACGTGCTTAGCTCCCATTTCAAGTAATTTCTTACCATATTTAACTATATCGTCGATACTATTTAGTTCTACCCCAAATAATTCAGCTAATTCATGATTGTTAGGTTTGACACTAATGGATTTTCTGGCAAAGTCTTCAACAAACTTTCACCGGTCGTATCGATCACAAATTGAGCACCTTTTTGACGGATGACTTTGATCAGATCAAAGTAAAAATCATCGCTCAAACTTGGAACTAAACTCCCGGCAAAGATCACCACGTCATCAGCGGTCAATTTATCGAATTGCGCTGTAAAAGCTGCGATCTCTTCTTTAGTCAATTCAGGTCCACGGCCGTTGATCTCAGTTTCTGCTTGGGCTTTGATCTTAACGTTGATCCGCGTATCAGCTTTGATCGGAGTAAAGTTCGTCTTAAGTCCTGTCTTTTCTAAAGTTTCTTTAACAAATTCACCGGTAAAACCACCTAAAAAGCCCCAAGCTGTATTATCCAAGCCAAGTTCTTTCAAGATACGGGAAACATTGATCCCTTTGCCCCAGGTAATTTATTGTCGTAATCCATTCGGTTGACTTCGCCTAAAGTTAGTTCATTTAACTGGACGATATAGTCGATCGAAGGGTTGACAGTTACTGTATAAATCATCAAAAATCCTCCTGAATCGTCGTTTGTTCGCAATAACGCGCTCTCACTGGTTGTGAAAGACTGCTGGTAATGATCGTTGCTTGCGAAAGTTCAGCTACTTTGACAAAGGAAACATTGTCAAACTTGCTTGGATCAGCCAAAACAAAACATTCTTCGCTTTGTTCTAACGCTGTTGTCTTGACAGCTGCCTCATCGGGATCAGGCGTGGTGAACCCATAACGAGGATGGATCCCATTGATACCCAAAAACGCTTTATTAAACCGTAATTGTGTCAGCGAACTGACTGCTTTGACACCAATAATTGCTTTAGTAGTATTTTTCAACTCACCGCCGACCAAGATCGTACGCACGTTTTGATCAGCTAATAGCGAAGCATGCATAACTCCATTAGTCACAACCGTCAGTTTTGGCTTATTTAAATATGGGATCATCGCTAAAGTCGTCGTTCCCGCGTCCAAGTAGATCACATCTTCAGCTTCGACTAACTTTGCAGCTGCTTGGGCGATCGCCTCTTTTTGAGCCGTATTCTTCGATGCTTTGCCACTCATATCAAGTTCACGTTGGAGCGAATGCTTGATCTTGGCACCACCATGCACCCGGATCAACAAGCCCTTTTCTTCCAAAAGCTGAAGATCGCGCCGAGCCGATGACTCAGAACAATTAGTTTGTTTGCGGATCTCTTTAATTTTAACGACATTATTTTCCTTTAACATCTGCAAAATATGCTGTTGTCTTTCCTCTGCAAGCACTTTCATTACACCTCCCAAGTTATAATATCATCTGAACCAGCAAAAATCAATCATAAAAAGTCAAAAAACGTCATTAAATTTCAAAAAAATTTAACATATTAGCTTGTCTTTCATGAAAATTTTAAGTATATGTCTAAAAAAGAGGCTGTGACATAAGTCTCTATCTTTAAAGAAGACCATTCGAA
>PDYJ01003467.1_pt1 | contig 11083 bp, 15 predicted proteins | sample 1430841 | NCBI WGS metagenome assembly PDYJ01 (sample SAMN07237672, study PRJNA390542) | Gut metagenome, whole genome shotgun sequencing project. | isolation source: fecal pellets | host: Mus musculus | place: USA: New York, NY | collected 2016-10 | reverse complement strand
GTCGACCACGCTCTCGCTACTATCGACGTGTTTATTTCCCGTATGGGCGGTATTGACAAAGTGTATTGCTCATTTTCCGGCGGTAAGGATAGCACGGTTTTATTACACCTTTGCCGAGTTCTTTATCCTGACATTCTGGCGGTTTTTGCTCTACCGGCAACGAATACCCCGAAATAATACAATTCGTCAGAGAACAAGCGAAGAAGGGCGCAAATATACAAGTCATAAGGCCGGAGATTACACCGCGCCAAGTCTGGGCGAAATACGGCTTTCCTCTTGTCGGAAAAGAAACCGCACAAAAGGTTCACAAAGTAAGATTCAACCCGAACACCGTAACCGCGTCTATCATTATGGGAACCGGCTTTTTCTGTCTGGCTAAGAAATGGCGATACCTATTAACAGAACCTTACGAAACATCATCGCAGTGTTGCGATATACTGAAGAAACGCCCGTTTCATAAGTTCGAGAAGATAACCGGACGTCGCCCAATTATTGGAGTAATGGCGGACGAAAGCGACCTACGAAAAGGCCAATATATCAAGGCTGGCGGTTGTAATGTGTTCGGAGAGAAAGCTGCTTCCCGACCGTTGTCAATATGGACGGAGGCAGACGTGTGGCAATATATCGAGGAGCAGCGGCTGGATATTGCCGAAATATACCACAAAGGCGCAGCGCGCACCGGCTGCATGGGTTGCGGATTCGGCGCACAGTTCGCAGACGACCGCCGGTTCTCTATTCTCCTCGATAATCACCCGAAGGCTTACGATATGGTAATGAACTACACGAACAACGGCGTAACCTTCCGCGAGGCTCTACGCAAAGCCCTCGCAGTAAATGGGCGATACTTGCCTGACGAGGAGCCGAAGAATCTATTTACCTCGCCGTCATGCTGATGAACGCGCACCACACGCATAAGGTATTTTATTTCGAGCCGGGAGCCGGGTCAACTCGTAACAAACGAGGCGCCCGGCTCCTTCTTTTTACCTCCGGCCTCGTCCGGCTCCTTCCTTGCCTCCCCAATACCCCCTCCCTATTTTATTATAAATCTTTGTTACCTTGTAACAGAATATTTGCAAAGAGTGTAACAAAGTAAAAATCAATAGAAAATAAAGAGGGGAAGGCCGTAACAAAAGCGGTAACAAAGGCTATAACAAAAAAATTTCGGTTTGTTACGGCTGTCAGCAGGGGAAAGTGTGACAAAATGGCGAGGGCTGTCACAAATTGCGTTTTTGGTTTGTTTCGTCTTACTTTGTTGCTTTCAAAGGTTGGTAACGGATAACATTGTAACAAAAATTTCCGATGATTTTTGAACTTGTAGGGTAAATAAATCAACACCAACGGAATATATTACCCGCATGTCGTGAAATTATTGTATCTTTGCGCTGTAATAATCCAATCCCTCCCCACATGATTACCGTTAAAATATCCGTTGAACAACACGTGGCCGAGTATATCCGAGGGAAATACTACGACCACGAAGCCGGAGCCGTCCGATTTCCGTCGGCTCTCGATATTTACATATTGATTTACGACCTACTGAAGAAACGCCCCACGGGTTGCCCGGTAGATTCGGGCAATCTTGAATTTGCTTTACCTGAAGGCGCGAGGGTAAAGACCCGGAATATTACAACTACCTATCGGATAGAGCGCAGAAGGTTCTCGGTGATAAATTGCGCTGATGATGTGGGCGAGCTGCACGACTTTATGGACGAGAACAAACATATAAACGGGGTTCAGTTCAAAGATTCCGTTTTCCTGTTCATGTCGAAATATGGAATCGAGGGAATCACCGAGGATGCCTGTTGAAAAACTACCAGAGGTGGCGCGACAAGTTGCGCCGTAAGAAAAAACGCGGATATAATCGAAAATAAGTTCTTTTTATAGGGTATTATTTCCCCGACATCATTCTCCGTTTTGTCCTTTTTTTGCGGTATTTTTGTCGGAAAAGTGTCGGAAAAATGCCGAGTGATTGATTTACAACATTTTACAACTCCAAAATATGACCCGTTCCACTGTTTCAAGTTGCCACAGCCTTAAAATTATTCCGCTTTCGCGTGTATCGAGGTTCGCCCGGATAAAATCGCGTGTCGTTATGCTTATTCTCGGAGCGAGGACGACGCGGTGGCAGTGCCGGGCAGCGTCAAGGTATCGACAACCTCCGATAACGGTATATAAGAAAAAAATAACCTTTGAGCGTTCCGATGTTTCAGACATCACCGCCGACGCTCTCGGAGGTTACAAGGTTTCGAGGCTGATAGCTACCTACGTCGATGAATCCGGCAAACGGAGGGTGGCCGGTTCTCCTGATTGGCCGCTCTCTCTTGATTACAGTATCGGCGACGGAGTTTTCTCCGTCACCCTTCAAGGCGAGGACACCGCGCCTGACGCTTTCCTTATGGATTAAAGTCCTTCCGCGCCCGCGCGATATGTAGTTATTTTGCTGCAAAAATAGCTACATGAATAAGCTACAACGATTTTTCTCCGATAACTGGACTATCCAGCGGCACGACCTCGAAAACACCGTGTCGCTCCTTTTGCCGTGCATACTCAACGGCAATATAGAAGCGCCGTGGCGCAGCTCTCAAAAGCGAAATGCACCGTCAAGGCTACCGCCGCGCCTTATATGGCTAAATGGTACGAACTCGACGACATCACCTCCCCGTTGATTCTATCGCAGTGATAACGCTACCGGTACCCTCTATTCGTGGGAATCGGAATGGGTAATAAAGCAGATAGAGGCGGCGGAACTGAATCCGAATATTTGCGGCGTGGTGTTCGTTATCGACGGCCCCGGTGGTATGGTGTCGCACCTCGACATGGCAGCCGCAGCCGTAGAGAATTGCACCAAACCCACCGCCACAGTAGTAACCGGCATCATGGCCTCCGCTCATTTCTGGTTAGGAACTGCAAGCGACCGCACTTTTATAGCCTCGCCACTTTGCGAGGTTGGTAGTGTGGGTATCGTCTGCACTCATACCAGTTTCAAAGAATTTTTCAGGCAGAACGGAATCGACTACCGCGAAATTTACCCGGACACCGCCGACCTTAAAAATAAGGAATACCGCGCCATTGTTGACAACAACGATGAAACCCTCATAAAGCAGAAGGCCGAAAAGATTCACAAGGTATTTGCCGAAACCGTGGCGCGTAACCTCGGAATCACCTACGACCCTGAACTCCCTCTTTTCCGTGGCGAAATGTTCGCCGCCGACGAAGCAGTCGCCGCCGGATATATCGACCAGTTCGGAGGATTGAAAGACGCGGTTACATGGGTACTTGCACAGGCAACGAGCCGGAAGGCAGAACAATTATACAAATAATTTTAACAACCAAACAGTTACAAACATGAATTTTGCGAATTTAATCCCCGCGATTCTCGGTATTCTCGGCCTTACCTCCTTCAGTAAGGTGGACGGCAAGGAGTGCCTTTCGGACGAGGAACGCGCAGCGTTGAAGGGCTACGGTTTTACCGACCGTTTCCTCGACGACTTTAACGCCTACCTTCAGAATCCACCCACAGCCGCAACCGGCTCAACTCCCAATCAGCAGATGGCAGCCGTCGCCGCTGTTCTCGGTCAGACTACCGAGCAGCTTCAGGCTAAAACCGCAGAACTCGACGCGCTCAAACAGAGCGTCGCCACCGACAAAGCAGCCCACACCGCAGCCATTCAAGCGAAGGAGGCGGAAATCGCCGCTCTGAACGCCAAGATTCAGACACTTTCAGCTCTCCCCGAAACCGACCCCGGCAAGGGTGCCGGTTCAGCCACCGCCACCGCTCCGGCCTTCAATCTCGCCGATGAACAGCAGCTCGGCGGCCTCTCCGGCTCCTTCTTCAGCCTCGAACGCCCCTACAACCAGCGCGCCCGCGCCGCCCTTCTCGCCAACGAAGGCAAGATGCTGGCCGTCGCCGCTCCCTCGTCGGTCGATTACAAGGCCTTCAGGACGACCTCGGAGCGTTCTACCGCACAAGCTGGAGCGAACGCCTTCAGTCGTTCCTCGTCGAACTCCCGACAATTACCAAGCTGTTCCCCACCGAAGCCGGACACCAGGACCTCGAAACCCTCGTTAATCTGTTCCTCGGTGAGTTCTCACAAGCCGACACCTCCGATAAGAGCGAGTTCGACAAGGTTACAAAAGGCACTTACGAGTTCGGACACGAAACGCTCCGTATGTACGGCGTTATGTTCGTCCACAAGTTCCAGAGCCTGAAGCAGCTCGAAAAGAGTTGGATTGGCTACCTCAATCGCGAAGGCTCGAACCCCGTAAAACTTTCGTTTATCGAGTACCTCCTCGTTGAAACCGCGAAGGCCCTCCACAACGAACGCGAACTCCGCTATGTCAACGGTGTGCGCAAAGAACCCGACCCCGACAAGCCCGGCCGAGCTATGGACGCGGCCGACGGCCTCTACGAATTTTTACGCAAGCGCGTGGACGGTCATACCGATTTCACTCCCGACGGTGGCACAACCGGCAAAACTGTTTACCAGATTAAGCCGTTTGCGCTCCCCCGTATCACCCCCGGCAATATCGGCGAAGTGTTCTACCAAGGTACGAGCATGATTCCCTCCGTGTTCCGCGACACCGGCAAAATCGTGCTTTATATCCCCTCGTTCATGCTCCCGTGGTATCACAAGTACAACGAAACCCACTACGGCCAGAATCAGGACTACAAAGCCGGTATCAACTACGTTAAGGAGTTCCCCGGCGTAAGAATCGAAACGATTCCCAACGCCGACAACCACCATCGTATCTTCTGGACTATCGACGGCAATATACAGACCTTCTGCCAATCTCCGGCGAAATGCTCCGTTTCCACCTCGAACAGCAGGACTGGACCGTTAAGGTGTGGAGCAACTGGAAAGAATCAATTCAGGCCACGGCCGTAGGTTACAAGTACACCAACCGCGCCGACATGGACGGTTCTCGTCAGCTCATCTGGTGCAACGACTACGACCTCCCCGAAACCTACTACGTCGAAGGCGACAAGGATAAAAATCCCGACGCGCTCCGCCACTCGTCTATCGTCACCGTCGCAAACTCGACCGCTTTCGAGATTACCGACATCACCAACGCCGAGGTCGGCAAGGTTATCGCCCTCAAATGTGGCGCGGACGGTGAAAACGGCGTGACAATCAAGAAGGCCGGTAAATTCGAGCTGCTGACCGAGGCATGGACACCGAAGAAAGGCGACGTTCTCCGCGTGATGAAACGCGCCGACGGCAAGTTCATCGAGGTAAGCCGCGCAACTGCCGCCGCTGATTCCTACCAGTTCCCCACCGACGCAACAACCCCAGCGTTCAGGGCGCGACCGTGTTCATCACAGCGGCCAACACCAAGGCGACCGCAATCACCGACCTGACCGACGCAGTAGCCGGAGTGGTTTACACAATCCACGGAGCCGGAGCCGCCAACGCCTCGACCATTGCCAACGGTGGAAACTTTGTTCTCACCGCAGCCATGACTCTGAATGCCGGCGCGTTTATCCAGCTCGTTAAGGCAGCCGACGGCAAGTTCTACGAGGTGGCCCGCGGCTGATAACCGCACACCGACAAACACGGAGGGCGACTGCATCCGCTCTTGCCCTCCGTTTTATTCTCTAACTGTTATTATTTCAAGGATATGACATATATTAAAAAATCCGTACCACGCGCCGAGGGCAATCCCGGCACAGGTATTCAGCCGCGCGACCAGCTGACCCTTATCGACATCGACGACATCGCTTTCATGCCGTCAGCCGACGACAAAGGGGTGGTTATCGCCGATAACATCGTAATGAAGCCCGGCCGTTACGGTTATAACATCTACATGACACAGGGAACAATCGAGGTAACGAGCGCAGCCGAAGGCGATACCGACAAAATCGGTTTCACCCCCTCGATTAAGTTCGAGCACCCCGGCAACGAACAGGAGGTGCGCGAGTTCAAGGCCAACAGCATTAACCGCAAGTTCATTGTGGTTATACGCTATTGTTCAGGCAAGCCCGCCGACCTTATCGGTACAATCTGCAACCCGTGCAAGCTCACCCCCTCTTACACCGGCAACAACGAGAGCAACACCAACGAAATGACCTTCACCCAGATTTCAAAGGGTAGCGACATCTTTATTTATAAAGGTACTGTGACCCTCGAAGAGCCTGTTTCAGTCGTTGAAACAGGGGTACAGGTCGTGCCGTTCATTTCCGAAGGCCAGTACCAGCTCACCGCCGGTGCCGCGTTATCGACGAAATCGAGGGGGCGCACACGACGCAGTTATTACCCTCCTCGGTGCGGCGGAGGTTCATCGCCTACCGTTTCCGGCACCGGCGGTAAAATCCTCCTCCGTGGCGGCAAGGTGTTCACCGCCTCCGAAGGCTCACAGCTAACCCTCCGCGCTTTCGACAGCGGCGACGGCGGTATTGTGTGGATTGAACAAAGCCGTTACGTCGCAGCCTGACAAATATCACCTACCTGACACCCACGCCCCGAAGGAATTACCGACCTCCGGGGCGTTTTGTGTCCTTCTGATCCGGCTATTCGATTTTTCCTATTAAAAAGCCCTTTACCCCCTGCAGAAACCCTTTTGCGGCCCTCGCGACTATGCCGAAGGCGTGGCACTTTACCAGCGTTACGGCGTAAATTTGCGCCTGAAGCGTCAATTTGCGGTCGAAGATACCGCCGTTATCCGTGAAATTCTTTTCGATGAACTCCGTAAACTTGCCGGACTGTCGGAAATCGAGTTTAATCACCTTCCACGTCAAGCCGTCAAGAAAACGGCGCAGCTCAACGACGTACAAGCGAAATGCGTAATTCTCGACGACGAGAAAAACGACGAATCGGCGTTAATGGAACTCGCCGATTCTTTCGGTGTTACCGTTGACGAACTTGTTAGCCCTGATTTTCAGGAACGAGTGTTGGCAATGGACGAAAACGCCGACCGTATAGACGAACTTACCGACGAACTGGAGGCCGCACGTTCCAAGTATGCCGAAGCCCCGGAACCGGTTCGGAAAATGATACGTTTCCGCGAAAAATATCCTTCCTCAATTCTACCGACTGCCCCGACGTACTGAAGATACTCGTGGCCGATATGTTCACCGCATACGGTAACTACAAGGCTGCACACGCCCGCCTTCAGGTACTCGGCGACGCAGATTCAGCCACCGCCGCCGCTGATTGCGAAACAGTAGTTACCGAGTATCTGAAAAACCGTGAAATCTGGGACGAACTCGAATATTACCGCGAAAACGGCGTGATTCTCGGCAAAGCTGCAAAGTTCCGCGAAATGGAAGCCGCCGAGGACTTGACAAAAATCTCCGATGTTGACCTTATGGGCCAACTCCGGAGCGCAGGGGTTCAGGAATCCAAGGCGAAAAAGGCGGTCGAGGAAGCCAAGGCAAAAAACAACCTAACGAAAAGGCCGAAGCCGCTTTTGTGAAATGGTCTAACCGTAAAAAGGTACTGAAGGCGGAAATCGACCGCCGAAAAAAAAAGTAATTGAGGCTATCGAGAGCGCGGAACGGTCGAGGAGTATATTTTACAAAATACCTCTCCCGTTCCGGCTGTCACCCGTGCGACCGCTCCGAGGCCGGGCATCAACTCTCTATCGTTAACAAGAAAATCGACGCGCTGAATGTATCGTTATTCCTCTTACAATCTTTCAACGACTGACCTCCGCGAGTTTCCCGGCGGTACGTTGTTCAACGGCGACTGCCTCGACGTTATAAAGACGCTCCCGGCGGCCTCTGTTGACTGTATTATTACCGACCCTCCTTATTTTTAGGTATGACCCACAACGGGCAAAAGGGTAATTTCCGCGACTTGTCGATTTGCCGACCTTTTACCGTGATTTATTCCACGAGTACCGCCGAGTTGCCAAGCCCGAAGCCTGTATTTACTTTTTCTGTGACTGGCGCGGATATGCTTTTTATTACCCTCTGTTCGATGAAATCCTGAAGGCCCATAATATGCTCGTTTGGGATAAATTGAGCGGTCCTGGCAATCATTACGCATTTATCACGAACTTGTGTTGTTTCATGCCGGCAAGGGCGCGAATATCGGCGGAACAAACATAATTTCCGACATAAAAGTTTCACCTCCGGGGCAAAAACCGACGGCGCGAAGGTTCACCCCACGCAAAAGCCGGTAGCCCTGATTCAAAAGTTTATCGAGGACGCGACCGAGCCGGGCGCGGTGATTCTCGACACTTTCGGCGGTTCTGGCTCTACCGCCGTGGCTGCTGTACGCTCCGGCCGTCGCTTTATCCTCATGGAGCAAGACGAAGGATATTACCACACCGCTTGCAAACGCCTCGAAGATGAATACCGAGAATAACAACAAACCTACATTACCGGCCTTTCCTCTGACGAAAGCGGAGGAGGACGAGGTTATGAAACTGGCAGCCGTGGGATTCATGCCCCACGAAATCGCCGTGTCTATGGAATGGACGCGAGAGCGACGCACCGCCTTCTGTATTCTTGCAAATGTGCCCGGCTCCGCAATCTCCGTACTGATTACCGCCGGACGTGCAACCGGACGCGCTCAACCCCAGATAAAACTGCAAGAAGCCGCAAAAGCCGGTAACATAGAGGCGATAAAGGCACTCCAGAACCTCCAACGAACGAACCGATTTAATGAACTCGTTAACAATATGGACGATGACGAATTTACTCCGTAAACCCTCCCGAATTGATTTTGAGGCGTTGGATTCCCACCAGATTGAACGGATTCTTAAAACCGGCGACCTCGAAAGCCTTACACCGGCCGAACGCGAATATTTCAACCTTATGGAACTTGTTCGTGGCCTACGGGCGCGAATGATGATGCCCGGAGGCAATCGCATAGTTACCAAGGCCGGAATTATCAAGGTTCTGAAATCTGATGTTTACGGGCTGTCAGACTGGATGGCGCGGCGTGTCTATTCCGACGCGCTGAATTTCTTTTATTCCGTCGATGATGTCACTCCCCGCGCATGGCGCAACCTCTACGCCGAACGCCTCGATAATATGGCGAATTTGTCCGCGTCAATGGGTAAAACAAAGAGGCCCGTAGCTTCTGGTTGAAGCTGCCAAATTGCGAGGCTGCTACGAGACCAGCCCCCGAAATTCCGCAGGAACTCCTCGACGCTGCTCCCACGGTTATTTATACCGCCGACCCCGAAAGTATGGGCGCACCGAAGGCCGACCGCAAGGAACTGGAGGCGTTTATTGATTCAATACCGGATATTCCCGAAATATCGTTACGCCGTGTCAAGGAGGATGCCGGTATTACCAAACGTAACCTATTAAACCGCATGATTGAGGACGCTAAAGAGTTTGGCGATGAAGAATAAATTTAACGACCCTGATGTTCCGGTAAAATTCGGCTCTGACGCGCTGATTTTCTGCGACTGGATAGATACGACAAATTTCGTATCTATCGGCGGCCGTGGTGTGGCAAAGAGTACCGTATTCTGGCGCGACGCTCTGAACGCTGTGTGCGCCTCATGCCGGGCGCACCCGTGGCAATCGTCGCAAAACCTATTCTAACCTCGTCGATAACATCATGCCCGCCGTGCAAAACGGTTGGAAACTTAACGGGCTGATAGAAGGCGTTCACTATATCAAGGGTAAGAAGCCCCCGGAGGAGTGGCGGCGACGCTGCTCCGTTATTGTCGATGATTACCGGCACGTTTATAGCTTTTGGAATGGCTCGGTTATATTCCTCGGCTCTCTCGATAACCCCTCGTTACTGGCCGGTAAATCCGTGGCCCACCTTTTGTTTGATGAAGCAAAATACGCCTCTGATACAAGGGCGGCCCGTGTTCTGCCTATCCTACGCGGCGACGCTATCACCTACGGACGCTGCCACCTCTACGGCGGTGTTACCATTACCACCGATATGCCCGACGTTACCGAAGGCGAATATGATTGGTTTTTCCGCTATGCCTCCGAAATGAATCCGGAACGCATTATAAAGATTATGCAAGCCGCCGGGGAACTCAACCGCCTACGGATAAAACAGGAGCGCGAGAACCGCGCCCCTCGTCCTGATGAACGCAAGATCGCGAGGGTAGAAAAGAAAATCGACTATTATACCGAGGGCCTTCTGAAGCTGCGCAAGGGGCAAACCTTCTTTATGAATATTTCGAGTTTCGTTAATATCGACATTCTTACGGTCGATTATGCGAAACGCCTCTATAATGGCGCGTTGGAGCTGCACGAGTTCCTTAAATCCGTGTTAGGTATGCGCCCCGGCGTTCGCAAGGACGCGAGGTTTTACGTTCTGTTTGGCGATAAACACAAGTACACCGACGGAACTTATTCAGGTGAAGCGGCGTTCACATGGAACGAACTCCGTTACCTCGACCCCTCCCGACCTCTCGACGGCGGTATGGATTTCGGTAATATGCTTTCTTTGGTTATCGGACAGGAGGACGGTAAATATTACCGTGTGCATAAAAATTTCTACGAGATACCTCCGGGCTGGATGCGGAACTTGCCGACCAGTTTCTTGACTTTTTCGCCGATTACCCTACAAAGGTGCTAAACCTCTATTACGACCGTTCAGGTAATAACCTCCAGCGTCAGGGCGTTGACTATGCCCGGCAAATAAAAGAGGCTATCGAGAAGGACGGCGACGGGCGGCGTACCGGCTGGACTGTTAACCTTAAATCAAGAAAACAGTCCAACCTTCTGCATGACGCCGAATATAATTTCATGCACGAACTTATGCGCGGTGAAAATAAGAAATTGCCGCTTCTTCTGGTTGATGTGCTGAACTGTTCCGAAATGGTATCAAGTATCGAGGGAGCAAAAGCCGAGATAAAGTACCGGGGCCGTACCAAGATAGTGGCTAAGGTGAAGAAATCCGAGAAGCTGGAGGCGAAGAAATTGCCGAGGTTATCGACCAATTTTTCCGACGCTTTCAAGTACCTGATGATGCGCCGCCGTTGTTGACAGCAACACGAGCCGCCGCCGATTCCAACACAGGAGCCGACGCAATGGCAGCGCAGTGGGTAGCCGACAAGTTCGACGGCTGACCGACCTACATACCGACTATTATCCGACCATGTTACCGCCGACGACAGCACAGCCGCCGGGCGGTGTCGTGTGCGCCCTCTCATAACG
>PDYJ01003230.1_pt1 | contig 11096 bp, 10 predicted proteins | sample 1430841 | NCBI WGS metagenome assembly PDYJ01 (sample SAMN07237672, study PRJNA390542) | Gut metagenome, whole genome shotgun sequencing project. | isolation source: fecal pellets | host: Mus musculus | place: USA: New York, NY | collected 2016-10 | reverse complement strand
GAGGAGAGAGGAGAATGAGTAATTGTTGAGCTTAGGCCCACGTTACTCATTCTTTTTTTATGCCTTTTTGAAATGAAGCCTGCGTGCGTGTAGGGGTCAGCGGATTTTTCCGGTGGGCGGAAGGGGATGTCGGAGCATAGTGTTATCTTTGCAAAATGAAACCAGACCAACTACTCAGATCCATCCTCCCCGAAGTCCTGATAGACAACTTCGACATTGACCGCTTTGAAAAAAGCGAGAGCCGTTCAAAGCGAGCCTTTCCAACGACTATTTGGCCGATATGCTGCTTAAAGCGGGTCAAGCCGAAATCCCGGTGCATTTGTTAAAATTGAAGATTTTAAATGTTAAAGTTTAGGCGTATAGTTTGACGAGTCTGAAGATGAAGAAGTCTCGGTCTCTTACTCCACGCATCTGCGATCGGAAGATCTTGACCTTTGAGTTGAATGCCTCGGCCGAGGCGTTGGTGGCCCTCCTGCGAAAGTAGTTGATTATTGTCGGGGCATGGTTCTTGAATGTCTTGATCACGGAACGGAAGTTATTGTTGTCCAATGCCATTACTTTCTCATACCATTTGTTCATCTTCCCTAATGCCTTGGTCGGTGAGATTTTCAGATTAAATATGCGGCGTAGCTCCATCGCGAGCTGATACGCGGCTTTGAGTATCGGATAGTGCTTGAATAGAATGTTGGCTCGATGTCGCTGTATGTCAGTCCATTTGTTCTGCGACATCATCAGTGTGTGCTTGCTGCGGGCAAGTATCTGACGCATGGTCTCGCCGTTGGAGTACGTCATCGGCGGCTCGGACTTGTCGCGGGAATTGTCCTCTGCTATGAGCTGACGGCGGATGTCGACACGGATTTCATCGACAGCCTCGTTGTAGACCTGCTGTACGTGGAAACGGTCGTTGACAACGTGTGCGTTGTAGAAAACCTCGGCGGCAATGAGCATCATTGACGGCGACAGATCGCACGTCACTTCTTTCACCCGGCGTCTGACTGATTTTCCCATCGCGCCGATGAGAATCGATATTATCTCATCGCTCCTGGTGCCGGGAATGGCCGCCGCCAGCGTTCCGGGGCCGCCATGACCGTCCTTGTTGGTGAGGAAAGTCCATACCTCCCCGTTGCTCAGACAGGTCTCGTCAAGGCTCATGTACGGGCCGATGTTGGCGGCGTTGAAGTAGAATCCGCAACCGAGTTCGCTCTCGCACCACTGGGCGTAGCCGCTCAGCTTATTGCGGTATAAAGTCAGCAAAATACTTGCCGCTTACGCAGTACATCCGCGCTATGTGCTTAATCGACAGGGCTGTCGTCTCCACCTTCGTCTTTTAAAAAAGCCACGAACTCGGCACTGAGTCGTGTCCCTTCTTCGTTGGGAAGTTCAAGGTTGTAGGAGAATATCTCGTTTGTTTTCTTGTCCCACCACTTGTTCTTGCGCATATGCAGATACACAGGACGACCCCGCAAGGGATAGTCCTGTACGGTAACATAGTCCGTGTAGCCTCTCGCTACGATATGGGGATTACGAAAATCCTCATCAGACAATTTCTTCTTCTCGTCAAGCCATATGTCGTAGGATTGGTCTGTCTTTTCAAACCTGACCATCTCAAACAGCTCGTTTAAGCCTTCGGGTAAAAACTGCCAAAATGCATCACTGGTTTTCATGACGCAAATTTAACACTTTTCCCAAAATTCATGCACCGCACTTTCGGCTTGAGCCCTTAAAGCCAAATTTTGATGCGGTTGCCCTGGTTTCCTTAATTTTCTTATGTGTAAATTTATAGTTATTTTTGCATTGCTTAAATATTGAGAGTAATAAGCCTACAACATATTATGTAGAAGTTTACGATGCTTTTGTCTTGTTTTTCAGAGCCTGCTTAGACGCCTGCTTTATAGACGAAGAAAGTAATGGTGTGGCACTTTTAGTGTATTATAGAAACATCGTTAGCGTGTTCGACTAATCTGGCATAGGACTGGCTTGGAATGACGACAGAATACAATAGTACAGATTCCTAATATTCTACGGTTGTTGTAGATTAGATTTATAAACTGTCTGGTCTGGGGAATCTACAGAGATTTAACGAATCAAGATGGGAAGAATCAGTCTTTGTCTTGTCATAATGTTCTTCATCTGTAGTGCTCAAAAAATTGATGCACAAGTACAGAATATCAGAGAGAAACAAGATACCATTTTGGTGACTAAATCATTAGAGCATATCAGGCCCGAGAATATCAAGAAGGGACCATTGAATAGTGCTTTGGATGTATTGAGTGGTCAGTCTGCCGGTGTGAACGTCACCACTAATGGGACTGACCGACTCGCTATGCTGAATAGTATCCGTGTGCGTGGTACCACATCCATTATGGGTGGCAATGACCCGTTAGTAATTATTGACGGAGTGACATCTGACATCGCTACGCTATCTACCATATATCCCGCAGACATCGAGAGTTTCACTATTTTGAAGAATGCTACCGAAACGGCAATGTACGGTTCCCGTGGTGCTTCAGGTGTAATTGAGATTAAGACCAAGAAAGGAACGGGGCGCGGTTTCGAAATATCATATGATGGCAACTACGGATTCGAGTCAATGTATAAACATCTGCAAATGCTCAACGGCCCTGAGTATATAGCTACAGCAGAGGCATTTGGATTAGATTACAATAATGGTGGCTGCAACACCAATTTTCACGATGTAATTACTCGTTCGGGCTTTATACATCAGCATCACTTGGCTTTTAGCGGTGGTTCGGAAAACTCAAACTATCGAGCATCGTTCGGTTTTATGGATCATAATCTAATTGTAAAAGTTAACGATTACCGAAATATAGTGGTAAAACTTGATGCTACACAAAAGGCTTTCAATGGTCGCTTAGTTGGCGATTTTGGTGTATATGGCTACTCGTCAAAGATACACGACGTTTTCGATACACGAATGCTGTTTTACTCGGCAGCTGCACAGAATCCTACATATCCAGCAGGAACTGATGTTAATGGCAACTGGGTGAAGAATTCGGCTGCTTCACACATAAACCACCCCGGAGCACTCCTCTATGAGAAAAATGACTCCGAAGAACGGAATTTCAATACACATTTGGGGCTGAAATTTAATATCCTTGACAATCTGATATTGTCGGCTTTCGGCTCTTATTCATATTCATCTACGGGAAATGCTCAATTTTGTCCTACATGGGTGTGGGCGCAAGGCAATGTTTATCGTGGAGAGTTCAAGGGTGAAGACTACTTTACAAATGTGTCCCTCTCATATAACAAAGCTTGGGGAGACTCACACCTTGATGCTGTTGTTGGCGCAGAATATCTTAAACAGGTAAGGACTGGTTTATGGGTGCAGGCAAAAGGAATAACAACAAATGATTTCTCCTATAATAACATCGGAGCAACATCATCGCGTCCTTTCGGTGGTACGAGCAGTAGCTATGAAGACCCGTCACTTGCTTCAATAATGGGTAGTGTCACATATAGTTACAAGGATAGATATTATATTGCGGCAGCACTCCGTGGAGATGGCTCTTCAATGGTAAGCGATAACAATACTTTCGGATTCTTTCCATCAGTATCACTGAGTTGGGATGTAAAAAAGGAAGGCTTCCTCTCTGATACTGATTTTATAACAATGTTGAAACTAAGAACCGGATATGGTCGGTCAGGAAATCTTGGAGGTATTACATCCTATACAACACTTAATACCGTAAAGGAGAATGGTATCGTATCCATCAACGGTGCACCTACCGTAACAATGGGAAGTATACGCAACACGAATCCGGACCTTAAGTGGGAGACTCGTTCAACATTTAATATCGGTTTTGACTTAGGTCTATGGATAATCGGTTGATGCTTACCTCGGAATTCTATTACTCAAAGACAACGGATATGCTCTATGAGTATGATGTTCCCGTTCCGACCTTTGCGTTCGATAAGCTGATGGCAAATATCGGCTCGATGTCTAACCAGGGTGTCGAACTCGGAATCTCGGTAGTTCCCATTCAACGAAAGGATATGGAGATGAATATCAACTTCAATATGTCCTGCCAGAAGAATAAGTTACTTTCGCTTAGTGGAGAGTATAATGGTATGCATATGACAGCTTCAGATATTACTTCGATTGGCTCGCTTTATGGCGCAGGCCAGAACGGTGGTGACAATAATGTAGTATATCAGATTGTAGGTCAGCCATTGGGAGTATTCTATCTGCCTCACTGCAAAGGGATTAAAGAAAATGAACTTGGTGGCTACAGTTACGATATTGAAGATTTGAATGATGATGGCGAGATTGATTTTAGCGATGGCGGAGACAGGTATATAGCAGGTCAAGCAACCCCCAAGGTAACTATTGGATCAAACATCAGTTTCCGTTACAAGTCCTTTGATATTGCCATGCAGATAAATGGTGCTTTCGGTCATAAGATATTCAATGGCACGGGCTTGGCTTATACCAATATGTCGATATTCCCTGACTACAATGTATTGAAGGGTGCTCCTGAAAAAAATATTATTGACCAGAATGTCTCAGACTATTGGTTGGAAAAGGGTGACTATGTAAATATTGAACATATTACCATAGGCTACAATATTCCAATGAAATCCAAGGCTGTGAAGTCATTGCGTCTTTCGGCAGGCATTAGCAACCTTGCAACAATCACAGGATATAGCGGTCTTACTCCAATGATAAACAGTTATGTAGTAAGCAACACTTTGGGCATTGACGACAAACGCACCTATCCTTTATATCGTACCTATTCGTTAGGTCTTAGAAACTGTTTAAATTTAATTGTAAGGTTCATTGAGAGGATTTTATGAGGTGTTTTTACGAGTCAAAGAGGGAGCATAGCGAGCTATGTGACCGATGAGACTCGGTGAAAACATCCATAAAAGACCTCAAGGAAGCCACAAGATTCACTATATAAAAAATTTCGAATTAATTTTAAACAGCTTCTTCAATGATTCGGTAAAAATTACCGAAGTAGTTGAAAGTTAAGTTAATATATCGAATTGTCAAATACAAATGAATCGCCAAAGCGTTCATTATAAAAACATTAAACAATATGAACGTATTGGCGATTCTCAAAGACTTCACCTTTCGGTGTAAGTCGGTATTTGAAAATACTACAACCAAAATGAGCAAAAGGTTCCTCAACTGGCTGATTTTAACAATACGCACTGTAGCGTTGATTCCGGGCAAAGTCAATTTTACCCGGCTGTCGCGCTATGGCGGTCGTACTGCCAAGACCTTTGCCTCCAATTTCAAGACATCCGTAGACTGGATGAAAGTCAACATAGGTATGGCGCAGGATTGTTTTGGACCGTCCGATGACATGGCAGTGGCAATCGATCCGTCGTTCATTTCAAAAGCAGGCAGACTGACGTATGGCATAGGCCGTTTCTGGTCAGGGGTGGCACAACGTGTAAAACGCGGTCTGGAGATAATGGCGATCGGGGCAATAAGCCTGAGTAAACATACATGTGTGATGCTCGGTGCTGTCCAGTCCCCGGACTTCAGGACTCTTGAATCTGAGAAACAAATGTCAATGCTTGACTGGTATGTGGCACTTGTCAGGTCAAAGGCGGCAGAGCTGCTCTCACTGACGGATATTCTGGTTGCCGATGCCTTTTTCTCCAAATATGAGTTTGTAAATGAAGTGATTGGCATGGGATTCCGGTTTGTCGGGAGATTACGTGCCAATTCATATCTCAGGTATCTGGCCATACCGGATTCCTCTGCCCGTGCAGACGTGGCAGAAAGAAAAAGTATGGAGAGAAAGTGGATTTCTCAACTCTTGATATGTCCGTGTTCACTTCATTCATATATGAGGATTCCAAAGGAATCAAAACCCGATGTCACACGGCGGTCGTACATTCTAGGGCATTGAAACGCGACATCCGTATCGTGGTCTGTCCGGTTGAAAACGCAGACCCTCTTCTTTACTTCTCTACCGACACCAATATGAGACCTGAAAAGATCATCGGTTTCTACCGCACCCGCTTTCAGATTGAGTTCGGCATACGCGATGCCAAGCAGTTCACCGGACTTCAGTCACAGCAGACACGCGACAAAGCCCGGCTTGACTTTGCGTTCAATCTTTCCTTCACTGCCCTCAATGTCTGCAAAGAGGTCATAAGGAAGGATTATCCGGATCTTTCGGTAGCGCAGTTCAAACGGCTTATGTTTGAATCTTATCTCGCCTCAACAATTATTTCGACTTGCGGAAAATCTCCGCATCTCAAAATAATTAAGAAAATAAATCATCGGTTGGCTCAGTTAGCGGCTTAACCAAGGCTGAACAACCTCAAATTTTACCGAATCATTGTTCTTAGAAACTGTTTAAAATTAGAATTGAAAAAATGTTATAGGGCATAACAAACCCTCAGCCAAAGTGTTGAAGGAGAAAAACATTGTTCATATGCATAGAATCAATCTCTATCAGACACTTTTGACCGAGGGTCAATGGTCTTATATAAACGAAGTATTCTTCGAAAATGATTGTCGCAAACGTAAAAATTCACTACGGAGCCTATTCGAAGCGGTATTATACCTACTGGTCACAGGATGTCAGTGGAGGATGCTTCCGCACGATTATCCCAAGTGGCAATTGGTGTACTATTACTTCCGAAAGTGGTCCAAAGAAGGTAGAATCGAACATTTGCTCAACAAACTTGTACGAAAGGTGAGGAAGAAACGAAATCAATCAGAAAGTCCCTCTGTGGAGCATTGGATGCCCAGAGCGTTAAATGGGGCAACCGTAAGAGTGACAATGGATTTGACGCAAACAAGAAGGTCAAGGGCATCAAACGTAACATCGTGGTTGACCGCAATGGCTTTATTCTTGCCCGGACAGTATGCAGTGCATCGGTTCATGATTCCCATCAGGCTCACCCATTGTGTAATGCAGCAGACAGAGAGTGGGAACGGCTTGAAAAGGTTCTTGTTGACCGTGGTTACCGGGGGAGATTGCTAAAGATATTGAAAAAGATTTTGCAATCAGCCTTGAGGTTTCCAATACTCCAAACGGGACTAAGGGATTCATACCGAACCTCTCAGATGGGTAGTCGAGAGAACTTTCTCATGGCTTGATTGGTTCCGTCGCCTTTCACGCAATTATGAAGAATCAACAGAGGTCGCTGAAGAAATGATTGATTTGGCTGCCATAAAAATTTTATTGAATCAAATTTAAACAGTTTCTTAGTATTCAATTCTAACCGCTTACAGTTATGAAAAGATATATAAACATATTGATGGTTGCTTTGGCAACGATGATGACCTCTTTGTCTTACTGAAGATCCTAGAGATCAACTTTATGAAGAAGACATTTACAACAATGCCAACAACATATATATTAATGCAGTGGCTGTGCTCTACAATTACATTGGTGGCAGTGCAGACAGTGAGGGTTTACAGGGAACCTGTCGTGGAATTTATGACTATAACACACTTACTACAGACGAAGCCATGATACCTATTCGTGGTGGCGACTGGTACGATGGAGGTTTGTGGACGAATATGTATCAGCATAAGTGGAGTCCTAATGATTTACCACTCTACAATACTTGGAAATACCTCTACAAGGTTGTTGTGTTATAAACAAATCTCTGCATATCATCGATAAGTATAGCCATAACCTATCTGAGGAGCAGAGAGTGGCCTACGAAGCTGAGGTGCGAGCTCTGAGAGCACTTTTCTATTACTACATTATGGATATGTATGGCAGAGTGCCCATCGTAACATCCTATGAACAACCGCAGGATGAAGTTGTGCAGAGCGAGCGTAGCGAGGTTTTTCCGTTTATCGTGAATGAGTTGCAGGAGGTTGCCGAGTTGTTGCCAAATGAGCGTAGTAATAAGATGGGTAACTACTATGGTCGTATAACACACCTGTAGCTAATTTCCTTTTGGCTAAGTTGGCTCTTAATGCCGAGATATATTGTGATGATAATTGGACTGATGGCGTTCCACGGAACGGTAAAGAGATATTTTTCACCGTCGATGGTGAGAAACTCAACGCTTGGCAGACCTGTATCAAATATTGGCGATAAACTTGCCGAGGTAGGTTATCGGTTGGAGGACGATTATAGCTATAATTTCTCTGTGCATAACGAGAACTCCAACGAAAACATATTCACCATTCCGTTGGATAAGAACCTATATGCTGCGCAGTTCTGGTATCTCTTCCGATCACGACACTACAACCATGGCGGTGCGTTGGGTGGCTCATCGGAAAATGGTACCAGTGCCAATATTTCAACAGTCTTAGCCAACGGATACGGCACAGATGATGTAGATGCTCGCTTTGAAAAGAACTTCTATGCCGGCATCGTAGAGGTTGATGGAAAGCCTGTAATGATGGACAATGGGCAGCAGTTGGAGTATTCCATTGGAGCTAAAGTTGAATCTTACGGAAGCTCCTATGTCAAGACAGCTGGTGCTCGTATGGCAAAATATGAGGTTGATAGGACCTCACATTCCGACGGTAGACAACCGGATAACGACATCGTGCTATTCCGCTATGCCGATGCTCTCCTGATGAAGTCTGAGGCAAAGGTACGTAATGGTGAGGATGGCGCGTTGGAGTTGAACGAAGTCCGAGGTCGTGTTGGTATGCCATATCGAGAAGCTACGCTTGAGAACATATTGAAAGAGCGTTTGTTGGAGTTGGTATGGGAAGGCTGGCGACGACAGGATATGGTGCGTTTTGGAGTTTATCATAAATCATACGATCAGCGAGTCCAACTGGCTGATGAGAAAAATGGGTATACCACAGTTTTTCCTATTCCACAAAAAAGTATAGACTTGAACCCAAATTAAAACAAAATGTTGGATATAAATAACTTTAGCCTATGAGTATTCAATTTGACATTGCAAAAACAGATTATAGCTGAAACATGCCCTAATCGCAAACTTAAGTTGGAGAATATTTGCCTTTTTGCAGATATTATTCAGCCTAAGAAATATCAAAAAGGTGATATGATTCTAAATGAAGGTGATATCTGTAATTGCCTATTTTATACAATGATTTGGTAAAAATTACCGAAGTAGTTAAACATTATGTAGGCTCAGCGTATTATGTGTCTAAGTCAGGGGCTATGTGGCGTGTGAGCAGTGCGAATACGCCTGTAATCACGGTAAGAGCAACAAAAACTATTGCTGTGGAGTGAAGTATATCGCCATGCCTACAAGAGGCGACACCACCGCGCCTACTGCATAACCCGCTACTCCCAGCACTGCCGATGCCTCTCCGGCATGTTGCCTCCCTTCGTTCATGGCAAGTGTGTTTGTGGTAGAGAATATGAGGCCGAGGCCGAGCAGACTCACACACATGCATTGCTTCGAAAAGCCAAAGGCTGTGAACGTGCCATAGCGCAATGGCTTGAGCAGCTACACCTGCGGCGAGCAATCCGGCTCCGGTGACGGCTGCTTTTTTCAGAGGGTGAAATCGAAGGGCAAGCATTGATCCGCTCACTACAAACAGCGAGTTGAAACCTATAACGAAACCATAGGATGTCTGCGACAGGCCATAGTGGGTCTGCAATATGAACGGCGCCGACGATATATAGGCGAACAACAGTCCAGAGCTGCGCCTTTGAAACATACATGAACCATGAACCGGTAGTTGCCTAAAAGATGACGGTAGCCTCCGAATGACCGGAGTATGGATCCAGAGGATCGCTTTGACTCGGCGAGCGATTCTTTCAGTCCAGGCGACAGTGCGAGAATGATGGCGGCGAAAACGGCGAGAACCACAAATACTCCCTTCCATCCCATTGGTCGGCTGTCACTTCCGCCTATCACCGGGGCCGAGGCGGGCGCTATGCCGTTGATGGCTCCGATAAGAGCCATGAGTCTGGCCAGAGGCCGCCCGGAATATACATCGGCAGGTATGGTGCGGGCCAGAAAGTATCCGCCCGATGCTCCCATTCCTTGAAAAAGTCGGCAAAGATTGAATGTGTGTATAGTCGGAGAGAATACACTCACTATAGCCGACACTATGAAAAGTGACAGTGACACCATGAGCACCGGACGCCGGCCATAGTGATCGCTCACCGGGCCAAGTATAATCTGTCCGAGTCCAAGCCCTGTCATTCCCATCGTAAGACCCATCTGTCCTGTGGGAACAGAGCAGTGGAAGAATTTCACCATTGCCGGCAGAGCAGGGGAGTACATGTCGTTGACAAACGAGCCGAGAGCGCTCAGACACACCAGATATCCTACCAGAAACGTGTAGTAGCGCGGGTGTGCCGACAGCTGTCGACCCATCGCTGATACTGACGTTGTGCTGTTTGTGTTTTGTTTTGTATTGTCCATTATCCTGTTTTATAACAATCTTCCTATTGAATAATGTTGTATTTTGCATCGGAAAAATCGTATTAGGGATGTCGGTAAATGTAAAGAATGCCGGAAAGGTCGATATGATCAACGGACCTTTGGCCGGAAAAATAATGGTGTTCACTCTGCCGATCATAGCGAGCGGCATTCTCCAGCAGTCGTTCAATGCTGTCGATGTCGCCGTCATAGGCCGCTATTCAACCAGCCAGGCCATTGCTGCTGTGGGTAGCAATGGCCCGATCATCAGCATTCTTGTCAATCTTTTTTAGGCATTGCCGTCGGTGCCAATGTTGTCATTGCCAATTATCTTGGGCAGAAACACAATCAGGCCGTACGACGTTCGGTGTCGACTGTGGCCGTTGTTGCGCTTCTGTCGGGAGCTATTCTTCTCGTGCTTGGTTCTTTATTGGCGCGTCCGATACTTGAAGCCATATCCACGCCACCCGATGTCATAGATCTTGCCACCCGGTATCTCCGAATATATTTTCTACGGCATGCCGTTTTCGATGATCTACAATTTCGGGTCGGCCATAATGCGTTCGATAGGCGACACTCGGCTGCCGTTTTATTCGCTTCTCGTGGCTACAATGTGCAATATGGTGCTCGACTGGGTGTTTGTTGCTCTTTTGGGGATGGGGGTCGATGGAGTGGCATGGGCCACTTGATATCCGTTGCGGTCAATGCCATGATAATAGTATTCTTTCTGATGCGTGAGCCTGATCCTGTGACGCTGCGTCTTAGCCTGCGTCGCCACGATTTTT
>PDYJ01003229.1_pt1 | contig 11096 bp, 11 predicted proteins | sample 1430841 | NCBI WGS metagenome assembly PDYJ01 (sample SAMN07237672, study PRJNA390542) | Gut metagenome, whole genome shotgun sequencing project. | isolation source: fecal pellets | host: Mus musculus | place: USA: New York, NY | collected 2016-10 | reverse complement strand
AGAGCGTATGCTCCTTTCACCCTATGTCAACGATAAGAAAACACTTCATTTTGATATGATGGGCTATAACCGTTCAAAGCCTGACGACGAGCGTAATCCTGAAAGTCTTTCGGTTCGTGGCTGCCGTCAGATTTTTGAGGGTGCTTACATCTGCACCGTGAATCATGCAGTGCAGGATTTGGTTTGGGATTTTGAGCTTTTGCTTGATGTTGCAAAAAGCGATTTGTTTAATGAGGATTACCGCAATTTCCTAAATAAAGAGCTTAACAATGCAATGAACTTCATCGATTTTGACAGTGACGAGTTAACAGGTGTTGGGGAATGTCAGCAGTATCTGAATGACGTGGTCTTTGCTAATGATAACTATAAGGGCAATGGCGATGTGGCTCTTATTGCACATTCACATCTTGATATTGCTTACTATTGGCGCAGAATACATGCTGTTCAGAAGAATTTAAGAACAGTGCTTATTCAGCTCAGATTGATGGATAAATATCCTGATTTCAAATACACACACACACAGCCTTATGTTTACGAAACACTTGAAAAGTATTATCCTGAGGTGTTCGAGGAGCTGAAGGAAAAGGTTGCAAACGGTCAGTTTGAGCCGGTCGGGGCAATGTATGTTGAGCCTGACTGTAATGTACCGAGTGCTGAGAGTCTTATCCGTCAGTGCCTTTACGGTCAGCAGACCTATAAGCGTATGTTCGGTAAAACCGTTAACAATGCGTGGCTGCCCGATGTTTTCGGAAATAGCTGGATTTTACCGCAGATTTTGAAAAAAAGCGGTGTTGAATATTTTGTTTCAAATAAAATGTCCACATGGAATGATACCAACAGATTTCCGCACAATAACTTTATCTGGCGCGGTATTGATGGCTCAGATGTTTTAGCCTGTGTTCCTCCTACTCACTTTATTACATGGAATATGCCTTCACAGATTCAGGAAAATTGGGAGGCTTATATTGACAAGGACAGCGGCGGACAGACGATGAATATGTTCGGCTATGGTGACGGCGGTTCAGGCTGTACGGAAGAAATGATTGAGCTTATGCACCGTTTTGAAAAGCTGTCAGTTATGCCAAAGTGTGAGCATATGGGCGGTGCTGAATTCTTAGAAAAAAATCTTAAAAATAATGATAGTCTTGAAACCTGGGACGGAGAGCTTTATTTGGAGATGCACCGTGGCACCTTCACCACAAAATCTCATATGAAGCGTGCCAACCGTCAGCTTGAGTATAAGCTAAGAACGGCTGAAATGCTGTCCGTTCTCCGTGGCGAGGATAACACTGCAGAGCTTACCGATATTTATAAAAAGCTGCTTATTAATCAGTTCCACGATATTCTGCCGGCTCTCATATTCATCCTGTTTATGAGGATGCTATGGCTGATTATGATGATATCAATAAACGTCTTGATGCAATCATCGGCACGGGCTCAAAGTATTTCAATACACTTAACTTTACCCGTGATGCATTAACCTTTGTACCGAATAAAAAAGGTACTGCAACACGTTACGGTGTTAAGGGTAACTGGATTATTCCTAATATTCCTGCACTTTCTTCGTCATCACTGAGAGCAGCCTCCTATAAGGAGCAGTGGCTCACGGTTGGTGATACTGTTGAAACACCTTTCTATTCACTTCAGTTTAATGAGGATGGCTCAATTGCATCGCTCTTTGATAAGGAGCTTGAAAGGGAGTGGACTGACGGTGATTTCAATAAGCTGAAAATTTATACCGATAACCCGGGTAACTATGATGCCTGGGATATTCTCCCTAACTATAAGGATAAGCAGATTGAAATTAAGGTGACCGAGCCTCTTGCCCTCTGTGAGCAGGATGGCGAGAGTGCAACCTTTAAAGCAATTCTTTCAACTGAAAAATCAACATGGACAATGCTTATCCGTTTGTTCAGAAGAAGCAGGGGAATTGAGGTTGAGAATATTGTCAACTGGAACGAAAAGCATAGGCTTGCAAAGGCTGAGTTCGGTTGCAATGTTTTAACAAGAAAGGCACTTTGTGATACCTCTGCAGGCTTTATTGAGCGTGATACACATAAAAATACAACCTGGCAGCAGGCAAGGTTTGAAACCTGTCATCACAAATGGGCAGACTTGGCAGAAACCGACGGCGGTATAGCGATCATCAATGATGGTAAATATGGTATCGGATTTGACAATAATGTTATGTCACTTTCACTTCTTCGTGCCACCATCAGACCTGATGTTACAAGCGATATGGGTATGCACAATTTCTGCTATATGATTATGCCTCACAGCGAGGATGCTGTTAAGGCCGGTGTTAATAATATTGCATTTCAGTATAATGTACCGCTTGTAAAAGCAGATGTTGAATATAACGGTAATATCTTTGCACCGCTTTATCTTCAGGCAATGAAAAAGGCAGAGGACAGCGATATGACGGTTATCCGACTTAGCGAGCAGGACGGCAAGCGCGGCAGAATTAAGCTTGATAAAAAGGTTAAGCTTCTCAATATGCTGGAAGAGGTTGAGGGCGAAACAGATATTATTGAATATAAGCCTTTTGAGATTATTACAATAGGGGTGGAATAATGACTGTACAGAATATTATAATTATAGTTGTTGTTTTAATTATTCTTGGTGTTGTTATCTTTCCATTGATAAACCGCCGTTCCTTCAGAAATCTTCCGCCTGATCAGCAAATCAGAATACTGATGAAAGAGGCTAAGGGTCTTGCTTATTTCAAAAATGTGTCAAAGGGCAGTACCGGGATTTTTGTATTATGTAAAAAACAAGCGTAAAATTCTTGCTTTCCCATGGATTCTCAGTGACGGAAAAATGCTTTGTACCCGCAAAAATCCTTTTGAACGCTGGGATTATCCGAGGAAAAGAGCAGATTAATGCTGACGAGCTTAAGCAGCTTGCCGATGAGCTTGAGAAATTCAATAAGAAAAATCCGGTTAAAATTGTGTTTGAATAGTATAAAATATAATTTAAAAAATTTGTTAAACAGAGATTTCGTTATTGAAATCTCTGTTTTTTTATGTGGTTTTTTATGGATAAATCAGAAAAATTTATGAAAAATAATAAATAATTATTGACAAACGATAATTTTTGAATATAATTTAACTCAAAGGAGTGATATTATGTATCAAAATAAATCAGCCGATATTCTTAAAGCAATTATTAAAATTTGTTATGTAATGCTTGCTGCGGTTGTATTTGTTATGCTGGTTATTACAACCGGAACAATTACTTTGTCGAAAGAGTCTTTTAAGTTAATAGAAGAGATTCAGGTAAGGCTTTTAATTTTTCCGTTTTATGCGGTTGTGCCTGCAGGCTATGCAGCACTTGTGTGCATCGACAAGCTGTTAACGAATATAAAAAAGGATTTGGTGTTTGAGTCTGAAACATTGAAATATCTGAATATAATCAGCTATGCTTGTGTCTATGCCGCTGTTGTCGGTATAGTTTCTGTTGTAATCAGTCTGATATCCGGTGTATATGATTTTCTTATAGTGTTTACTTTGCTTTCACTTGGTGAGCTTTTTATGGCAATTGTTTTGCAGGTGATAAAGCAGGTTTTCAAAAAAGCAATTGATATTAAGGAAGAAAATGAATTGACAATATAGGAGGGCATATGGCAATTATAGTTAATCTTGATGTAATGCTTGCTAAACGAAAAATGTCCTCGCTGGAGCTGGCTAATAAAATCGGAATTACGCAGGCTAATTTATCAATACTTAAAACCGGTAAGGCAAAGGCAATACGCTTTTCAACTCTCGAGGCGATATGTCGGGAGCTTGACTGCCAGCCCGGTGATATTCTTGAATTCATTGAGGAGTAGATGTTATGGATAACAATGATAAATTCTATTATTATAATCCTTCTCAGGATGCGGCACGGATTCAGTCGTCTGCACCGCAGATAACTGAAGCACGCAAGGCACCTTTTAATTTTTCAAAGAAAGATAAAATTTTTACAGTTTTGTTTTTTTGCCCTCAGTGTGTTAATGGTTGATTTTGTAATGTTTCACGGCTTTAATCTCGGTTTTACAATTTCTTTTATACTGATGTTTATCCTTGCAACAGTCTACTTGTTTAAAAAAGAAAATACGGTTTCTCCGTTTTGTGTTATAAGCGGTATATTATCACTGACAGGCTCAGTTACCTTTACACTTTATCATGATTATTTTGTAAATGCTGTTATGCTGCTTCTCATAATGGGACTGTTTACAATTTATGTATGCGGACTCAGTAATACATTTACCCATAATGAGGGCAGCGTAAAAATATTAATCAATATGCTTCAGGGTGTATTTTTCAGCCCTGAGCATTATGTCGACATCCGCAGATCTATTGCATCCTCCTATTCAAAAAGCAAGAATATAAAAAGTATAGTCTTGGGTATTGCTGTTTCGATACCTGTATTGGTTGTGGTTATTCCGCTTCTTGCAAGCGGTGATGCTGCTTTCAGCGGACTGCTGACGAAAGCCTTTGAAAATATCGGCATATATGTTGCTGAGCTTTTTGCAGCAACAGCGGTGGCAGCTTATATGATTCCGTATTTTGTTGTGAAAAATAAACGACTCGGTATAAGAGAGGTTAAGCAAAGGAATTATAATGGTGTTATTTCACCCTCGCTGATTACAACCTTTTTGAGTATAATTTCAGTTACCTATCTGGTTTATCTTTTTTCTCAGCTTGCTTATTTCTTTTCAGCGTTTTCCGGTTTTCTTCCTGACGGATATAAGTTTACCGAAAGCGAGTATGCAAGACGCGGTTTTTTTGAGATGTTTGCAATCTGTGTTATTAATTTTATTATCGTAACTCTTGCAGGTATGCTGTCAAAGAAAAACGGAAAGGGTAAAATACCATTGTCTGTAAAAGCACTTTCCGTATTTATTGTTCTTTTTTCAACCCTGCTTCTTATAACTGCTATGGCAAAAATGAAACTCAATATTGAAATTTTCGGTCTGACCAAAAATCGTGTTATGGTTTCAATATTTATGATAATGATTTTTGTGGTAATCGTTTTTTATGTCATTCACATTTTTGCACCGGAATTCAGCTATATGCAAAGTATGGTTGTGATTTGCAGTGCGATATTCATTGGGCTTGTATGCTGCAATATTGATGGCGGCATAGCAAAATATAATACGGAAAAATACCTTTCTGGTGAACTTGAAACAATCGATGTTGATTACCTTTATTCGCTGAGTGACAGTGCATATCCATATATCCTGACGCTTGCAGACAGTGATGATCACCTTGTAACAAAAGATGTTAAGCACGCTGTGGGCAGAATGCTTTACCAAAGATATGCAGATTATTCAAATATTGATTTTGTTGATAATTATACATCTGAACTGACATGGTCACCGTTAAAGGATTTTCGTGAATTTAATTTAGCTGTTCATCATTCAGCAATGACGTCGATTGATTACTATAATTCTATTGATAAGGATGAGAGAAGCAGTCTTGTTCATCAGTATACAATTGATGAGGACGAGTACTATTGGTACGATAGTGCATATGATTCATATTTTAAATATGATGATAACGGCAATTGCAATAAGTACAGCTATAATGAAAAAAGCGGACGATATGAATATATGGGTGTAATCGACAATCCTAAGGAATGGTTATAAAAATGAGATTAATATTATATCCTACAGGGCTATTTGTATTTACATTTTTACTTCAGCTATTTTTTATCATTATAACAGAAAGAAAACGAAAAACTGATAAAGAAGTCGACTGTAAAAAACAAAAGAATTGTTAAGAAAGCTTTGATTGCTTTAGTGATTTCACTTTTTTTAGCAGTAGCACTTTTGGCGTTCTTCCTATTTGGTTTTGCAGTTTTATCCGGATTAAGAGAAGGGCACTAACATTATAATATTAAAAAATGCACTTGACAAATGCGGTTGGTTGTTATAGACTAAAAGAGAGGTTTATAACAATAGACCAAATTTGGAGGTGCATTTTTTTATGGAGCTTAAGCTATGTGAAAGTGATTTCAAATTTATGTGTGTTGTGTGGGATAATGAGCCGCTCAGCTCAGGCGAGCTTGTTAAGCTGTGTAATGAAAGGTTGGGATGGAAAAAATCTACTACTTATACAACCTTAAAAAAGCTGTGTGACAAGGGCTTCGCACAGAATGTTGATACCATTGTGTCTTCGCTTGTGGAGAAAAAAAGGGTGCAGTCCTATGCAAGCGAGCATTTTATTGAAAGCTCCTTCGGCGGTTCTTTACCTAACTTTTTGGTGTCATTTTTAGGCAGTAGAAAAATCAGCAATAGCGAGGCAGAGGAGTTAAAGCGGCTTATTGACCAGTGTAAGGAGGAGTGAATATGGACACCTTATTTGTTACAATTCTCAATATGAGCATAACGGGCTCAATTGTAATTGCAGCAGTTATAATTATCAGATTTTTCTTGAAAAAATTGCCTAAAAAATATTCATATCTTCTTTGGAGCGTTGTGGCATTCCGGCTTTGTGTGCCTGTTTCCTTTGAATCAATAATCAGTATTTTTCAGTTTAAGCCGCTGCAGGCTTATTCAAATAATGTAATTGCGGACAGTGGGGTAATGTCCTATGTGTCTATGCCTGAAACAACTGTGACATCACCGCAGGCGGTTACGCCTGTTCAGAATACTGCTAATGTGCTTGATATGACAGAGCTTCAGCGTAGTGTAGCAATAACTGATGTTTTGCCCTATGTGTGGCTTGCAGGCGTTATTTTGTTTGCAGTATATGGCGTTATATCGTATATCAGGCTTAGCAAAAGACTTTCAGCCTTAGTCAGATATATTGATAATATTTATCAGAGTGACAGCATCGGCTCACCGTTTATATATGGAATAATGAAACCAAGAATTTATGTGCCTTTTGATATGGATAACGAGTATTTCAGTTATGTTATTGCACACGAAAGGTATCATATTAAAAGAAAAGATTATTTGGTTAAAATTTTTGCTTTTACGCTTCTGGCAGTTCATTGGTACAATCCGCTTTGCTATCTTGCATTTTACCTTATGAATAAGGATATGGAAATGAGCTGTGATGAAAACGTGCTTAGCAATAATATTGAAATTAGGAAAAACTATTCTTATGCACTTTTGTCTTTTGCCACAGATAAAAGCTTCCCTGCACCAAGTCCGCTTTGCTTTGGTGAAGGCTCAGTAAAGAGCAGAATAAAAAATATTTTAAAGTATAAAAAGCCAACGATGACTGTTACAATTATTGCTGTGGTGCTTTGCAGTTTGGTACTTGTGTCCTGTGCTGCAAATCCTAAAATTGCTCCAAAGAATTTAACAGGCAGCGTTGATGCTGATATTTCTGCAAATTATAAGGCTTATGCCATAGGTGACTGCATAGGTATGCCGGGTGGTTTCAGTGGGAGTTTAGACGGTGGCGGATATGCTTATATTTCCGACAGAGATATAATAGTGAGCAGACTCACTGCCAATGAGCATTTCAATGAGCTTTATAAATCAGGCACATCCATGACAGAAGAAATAACCAAGAGTGATTTGGAACAGCATTTCGTGAATGGTTATATTATACCAATGAATGGCGAAGGTTATTTTGAGGTTCCTGATTTTAATAACGGGCAGATAATTTATTATTATGATGCCGTGCATTCATCAACGCCGAGCTATTCTGTATATGTGTTTGATGATGTGCCTTATATGATTGAATATGCTGAGCGTTATTTTAAACTCACTTATGATGAGGCAGAAAATGAAAAATTAATCAATAAGGATTATCTTGCATCATTGGCAACACTCAGCAAAAATCAGCGTGATTATATTGATGAGCTTTTTTATTCGTTGGAAAATCCTGAAGATCCGTCAATTCAGGCATCCTCCAACCCCGGTGATTATATTGATTATAATGAGGAAACATATAATACTCTTGTTGAAGGCGGAATTTATACAATGCAGTATATTGTTGATGAGTTTTCCAAGGGCGGACAGACGGGGCTAAAGGGTCATATAATGCGGAGCGTTATGGATAAAATCCTCGGCGGTGAATCACTTAAGCTTTATGCCGAAACAGGACAGGAGTATTTTGATGCATGGGCAAAGCATGTGGTTGCGATATTCTCTCAAAGCAGTGCTGAGGATGTGGAACTGATGAGATATACCCTTCCATACAGTTATTGGTATTATACAACTATCGCATCATGACAGTTGCCGGTGGTTCAGCATAATGGTGAATTGTTTTGATGATATAACAGAAGTTTGCTGCAGTGATGAGATAAATTGCTCATATAATCGTATGTCGATTAAATTTACGGAGAAGATGGATACAGAATAGAAAATATAGAATAGCAATACAAAAAACACAGGAAATCATTACGATTTCCTGTGTTTTTTCTTTTCAAATTATTCTTTTTCTTCTGTCGAGCGTTTTTTCAACAATAAAATTATGCACCTTATCAGCAAGCTCACCGTGTATTTTGAATTTGGTTGAAAATACAATGAGAGAAATTATCATAAGCACAGGAGGGATTGCAAAGGCAATAATACCAATTGCTGTTTTGGTTGAATCATTGACAGTTCCGCTTGTAATCTGCTCATTATAACCCATAACCTTTAAACCGCCGAACAGGATGATTGTCTGAATGGTATATGCAAGCTTCTGCAGAAAGCCTTTCATTGAAAAGGTGATTGACTCGTTTCTTTCACCGTTTTTGTATTCTCCGTAGTCGACTATGTCAGCAAGGAAGATTGTCTGTGCAACAAACATTGAAGCGATACCGATTGAAGCTAAAATATAGCTGATATCCAATGCTATTGTAATTTTCAGAACAGGACCGAACAGGAACATCAAAGCATAGCCTGCAATTGTCATGATTATTGAAAACTGATAAATGCTTCTTTTGCTCATCTTCTTTGATAACAGGGGAATTACCAGCAGACCGAGTACAGAGCCGACTGCACCGATTGTTGCAAACAGGCTTTGTGCCTCAGGCTTGCCGAGTACGTCGGTGAAATAGTACACGGCTGTACCGCTTGTTAAATACCAGCCTGCGTTGGATACCATAGCAAATATTATAAATACAACTAACTGGTCATTTTTTGCAATAACCTTAAACATCTTTTTGAATGAAAATTTTTCTTTGTTACTGTATACAACATGCTTTTCCTTTGTTGAAAATACGCAGATTGTTGAAAAGAGAACAAGCAAACCTGCACAGATGATTGCCCATTTTGAAAAACCGCCTGCCGAATAACCCTTGTCCGTGGTGGTCATACCCTTTGAAAGCATGGGCAGAATAATCGGTGTTGCTACTGTAATTATACCCTGACCCAATCCTGAAAAGGTTCTTGCAACTGTTGCAACGAGATTTCTGTCGCTCGGGTCGGTGGTGAAGCTTGGCACCATTGACCAGTAGGGGATATCTGCCATTGTGTTGGTCATACCCCAAAGTATATACATAACTGCTATATAGATATAAAGCTTAGTTCCGCTCATACCAAAGCTTGTGAACAGCAGCGAAAGCACTACCGCATTTGATATAGCTCCGATAACAATCCAGGGTCTGTATTTGCCCATTTTTGTTTTTGTGTTATCGACAATTGTGCCCATCATCGGGTCGTTGATGCCGTCCCATATTCTTGCAAGCGGTGTCAGCAGGAGCAGAAATCCCTCTTTAAGACCAAGCACACTTGATAAATAGTAGGATAAATAGGAATAAAATAAGCCGTAGCTCAGGTCAAGCCCTATTGCGCCTACACCATAGCCGATTTTCTCACGCCATGTTGATTTGTAACCTTCCATATTGCTCTCCTTAAATTTGATATAAAAATTATAACATATTGTATTTAAATAAACAACAGTCTGAAAAATCTAAAGATTACAATTTAGTTACAATTAGCTCAACTTCTAATTATTCCTTGACAAACTTTATTTGCCTAACTATAATGTAGTAGAGGAAGAAAATCCAATAAATTCCCAAAGAATTCACTAAAATCCCAAACTAATTCCCACAAAATGATGAAAGGAGAGAAAGATATGCGCTTATTTGTCGGCACACTTGATGGTTATAAGCTTGATTCTAAGGGTCGTCTTTCTATCCCTACAAAGTGGCGTGAAAGGCTTGGTAAGGAATTTTATATGGTTGCTGTTACCGTAAGAGGCTGTAAGTGTCTTACTCTTTATCCCGTTGACCATTTTGAGGAAACCTATGAGTCCATGCAGATCGGTACGGAAAATCAAAAGTATGACGCAACCACCTCTTTCCTTGATAATGCTGAGGAATCAACTCTTGATGCACAGGGTCGTTTTACGGTTAATCAAAGACTTAAGGCTGCGGCTATGCTTGAGAATGCATCAACAGTTGTGTTCAAGGGTAAGGGTAAGGTTATTGAAATCTGGAATACTGAAGAATACGATAAAATCTACAATACATATGACCATTCACAGGGTATGTATGATTTGATGGACAAGCTGAAGGGTAATGAGTAATATGGAGTTTGTTCATAAAAGCGTGCTTTTTGATGAGTCGATAAAGGCTCTGAATTTAGATAATACAAAAATTATAGTTGACGGTACTGCCGGGGGCGGCGGTCATTCCGGTGAAATTGCAAAATATGCAAAACAGCTCATTGCAGTTGATCAGGATCCCGATGCAATTTCGGTTCTTAATAAAAGGCTCGGCGGCAGAGATAATGTAATAATTGTCAACGATAATTTTTCCAATATAAAATCAATTATAAAAAATCTTGATGTTGAACAAATTGATGGTCTGCTTCTTGATTTGGGAGTGAGCTCCTATCAGCTTGATAACGGTGAGCGTGGCTTTTCATTTCATAAGGATGCTCCGCTTGATATGCGAATGAGCAAAAGCGGATTAAGCGCTAAGGATGTTGTCAATAATTACAGTGAGCAGGAGCTTGCTGATATTATTTTTAAGTATGGCGAGGAAAAGTTTTCACGCAGAATAGCTGCCAATATTGTTAAGGCGAGAGCAGAAAATCCTATTGAAACTACTTTTGAGCTTGTTGATATAATAAAAGCCTCAATGCCTCAGAAGGCAATGAGGGAGTCACATCCTGCAAGACGAACCTTTCAGGCAATAAGAATTGAGGTTAACGGTGAGCT